>Ga0157358_1000217_pt1 | contig 23229 bp, 12 predicted proteins | sample AttcapACBM2_FD_111484 | JGI IMG/M metagenome (GOLD analysis project Ga0157358, IMG submission 111484) | Fungus gardens microbial communities from leaf cutter ant in Botucatu, State of São Paulo, Brazil - Atta capiguara ACBM2 | ecosystem: Host-associated > Fungi > Mycelium > Unclassified ... | reverse complement strand
TTTTTGTCTTGGAAATCAGGAACCATTGAATGAAGTCTTGCCTTTGTATCCTCCACCATCTAACATGAGCCCACATTGAATTTGGCAGATACCATCCATTCATGTTGAGTTGTAATTTGCAATGTTTTCCTGTCCCCTTTTCCTTTGGATCTTATTATGATCCTAAGCTTGGCTCAGGTTGCAACTTAGGCAAAGACTTGAGTAAGAGAGGAGGGAAACAATATAGTGTCAGTGTCAGAATCAAAGACAGTGCACTTGACAATTTTTATTTTTCTCTCTGATTTTTATTTTATTTTCTATTTTATTTTATTTTTCAGACTTAGGATTAGGGGTTAGCCATCAACTGTCCAGGAATACCACCTTTCCTTCTACCACCATCTTGTGTGGTTAGCACTCATAGGCAATAGTAGCGTTTTGTATTTTCTTCATCATCTTTTACTACTACAAGCAAGTTTATCATGAAATCAAAACAAACCAACAGCAAGAAACTGTTGTCACCTTTTGTTAGTCCATTCCTAAGCCCTGGTCTCCAGAGGCCTCAGGATGATTCGTCTATGGATTGGAACACTGATATTCCAGATGCTCCTATCTCACCCCTACCATGTGTTCCTCCAGCAAGAGAGCACATGTCATTGCCTCATAATCCTTTACATAATATGGGTTCAAGTGGCAAGAACAAGGCAGAATCTGGTGATTCTGCTCCTACATTATTAGATTACAGTGACAATCAACTAGTGATTGCTAGCTCTTGGGATGGAGCATTTCATACAGTATCTATATTTAGAACTGAGAAAACTTGGTCTGAAGGTGCTGCAAATATTCATGAGTCTATGAAAAGAATAGGTTCTTACATCAAAAATCATCCAGCAGACAAGAATCCACTAAGTGGAGATTTTATTCCAGTTGTCAAGAGTCTTTGGAAGCTTATTGAAATGATATATGCCTCAAAATGGAATGTTCTCACTTTTGAGAAGGAAGCATCTCTGACTATTTGGAAATATGTTAGAAAAAGTATTATGCCCTTTTACAGGAAACAAGAGTTGTCGACATCTAATTCTGTGAACTTGAAAGGAAAATCAACTATTTCAAACCCTATTATCTCTCTGCCTTCTACAGCAGTTCCTTCTTCTCCTACTACAAATTTGCCAGTGGCTCCTCCTTCCAAAAAGAACATTGAATCAGTTGTCAAGAAGGCTCCAAAACCTTTGAATATGAGGAAGTCTTATGTATAGGCTTCAAAATCAAATATCTCATCTAGCATTGAAGATGTTTTGTGAGTTAAGAAAGCATTTCCTTCTTTGTCAGCAGATGAAGTGGGAAAAATGTTGAAAGCAAAGAACAGTGGAGTGGGTAACAAGAAACCCAAGATTAATATGATAACTAGAGGACCATTGAGGAAAGAAGTCATAATTTCTATGGCTAAATCAAATGCTGAGTTGATCATTAACTCAGCTCACACTCATATTTCTAATATCAATAAATGTCTGAAAAATTACAAATCAGATATTGTTGCAGATTTCATTTGAATAACCAACAACGGAATCATCATCACAATGAATAAGCTAGCAAACACACTTGATTTGTCAACAATTGAGAAATTCTTGAAAAACATTGATAATATCAATTCAGATTTGATTGAGGGTCTATATCTTTCCAAGTCCAAGTCATATATGAAAATCATTGGACTACCATACAAGATCAAGCAAGGAGTCATCACTCCTGACTACATTAAGGGTGTTCTCAAGGAAACACACTTATTCAAGAATATCATGTTGGTTCCAAAACTGCATGTCATCAAAGGATCTCCCAAATCTGATATAGTGGTTTGGGTGGATATCTGGGATTCTCAGAGCAGTTCTTTGGCAAAGAACACTATTAATCATCATTTTAATGTTGGACAATTTGTTACAACTATTTGTAGCACAAATATGAACTCAGGTATTCTACAGTGTAAGAACTGCTGGAAATGAGGCCACTTGACACTCAGTTATTGTTCTCATGTCTCCAGGTGTGCCAAGTGCTATGAAGCTCACATTACTGAACATCACAGAAAGAAAGTGTGGTGTTGCATGGAAAACAAGAAAGCAAATTAAGTAGCTACCAAAGAAGGAGAACCTTGTCCTCATATCTTCAAATGTATGAATTGCAAGGGCAACCATCAAGCAGATAGTGTTAGCTGTCCTTATTGGCATAACCATTTCAATAGAGACTGGCAGAGTAAAAAATAACAGGAGCTCTTTCATAAGTAGAGTACAGAAATCCTCTTATCATATGTAGGTTTTTGTTTTCTTTTCCTTTTTTCTTTTCCATTTTCATGTTGTCTGCCCATCAATGTACTATAGCTACTAAGTAGTTACCATGGTCTGCCATCACGCCCCATGTTATAAATTGTTGATTTAAAAAAAAAAAAAGATTAGGGGTTAGTATGATATCATACATGACTGTCATGAATTGTGACATGATGTGACCTGGTATCACACATCTATCACAGTCACATGATCACATATTACAATAGAATATCATAAAAGGTTCTAGAAGAAAACAATGTCATACAGCATATTTTACACATACTAATATTAAGGATAATATATAGTTCTTTAGGGTAGGCTAATAGTAGTATAGCATAAACTAGTTGTCTAGCATATATAAGATAGATAGTCTTATACTAGAAACTCCATTGAGTTCTCTTGTGAATACCCATTCTAAGGTTCTTACTCTTAACTAACTTTAAAGTTCTAAGTTTGTGTTAGTCAGCAAGGAAAATATGAAGAGGTCTCTTCTGCTATATGAGATGCTAACTAATAAAATATAAGTAGAATATAAGGAGCAGTAAATATAGAACAGCAAATGAAATGAACTCTAACTCATGTTTAAGTGTTATATGCAAGTCCACCCATCTGGAAATAACATCCCTGCAGTGAAATCATCTCCAAAATATACAAGCCCATCTTCCATGGCAGCCACCTTTCTCACAACACATCTTATGGCAGTGCTGCAACCATCCGGGTATTCCATCTTCCACAGCAGAGATACTTCTATTTAACTTGGTCTTCCATGACAGAGTTACTTCTGTTAGTGTCTCAACACTGAAACCTCCACTTGGAGTAATAGGGGTTTTACCACTGAAACCCTAAGCATCTCCTATACTTTCTGTTTGTATATAAGACTAGTAGTTACACTGTAATTCACTAGTTTGATAATCAATGAAGATAACTCTTATTGAACTCAATCTCCAGTGTTCAACAGCAACACACCAATCAGCACTCACTCCCATCTTGGACTTCTTCCTATCATCTGAAGTTGCAACCATGCAGCAGACAGATGGTGCAGCATATAAGTTAAAGCCAAGGTTGTTCCACAAGTCTGCTCATCTCTAAGTCCATTCTGTGGACTTCCACTCTGGTACGAACTACACCTAACAAACTTAATAGAAAACTCTGTACAGGATTGTCTACCTTATATAATCAAATCCTATAGTCTATGATCCTCTACTTTTAGCCTACTTTAAACAGTCATATGTTTGCCTTAAGGTCAACATATGCTATACATGCTGTATGACATCATTCTTCCAAAACTTTTTATGTTTTTCTGATGTAACACATGATTGTGACTGTGACTACAACAGCATTGTGTAATATATGACTAATATGTGACAATTTGTGAGCATGTGACTGTGATGTTATGCTAACCCTAACCCTAAGTCCCCTAAAAATAAAATAAAATAAAAAATGAGAAAATAAAAAGAAAATAGTTAGAGTTCACTATCTTAAACTCTGACAGCTATGCTATATGACATTATTTGTTCTAGAACCTTCTATATTCTTCTTTATGTTACATAATTGTATGACTGTGACTATGATATGTGTTCTGATAGAAGGTCATTCATGAATTAGTATGGATGTAATTAGAATATAGGATATAACAGTCAGTGTCTCATATAGTAGTGGAGGTCTTATTATGTTTCCCTTATTTCTTTCTTATATATTACTTAAGGACATCATATGCTTTTCTTATGATCTATAGGTATATATAGTAGTAGATACCATTCTGTTTTACTAATTAATCTTTTTCTTACTCTTTTCTCAAGTCTTTGTCTAAGTTGTAATCTAAGCCAAGCTTAGAATTATAACAAATATTGATTATGCTATGATTAACTCTCACAACCTCAAGCCCATTTTCATGTATGAACAGCTTGTAGCAAACATCTAAGTAACATCTACTTACTTTTTCACTCTACAGCTACAGTTATTAATCTTAATACTCTTTACTGAGATATTTATATTATGCTCTCAAGTAAATCTATTACTGCAAAATACAGTCTTGTAAAAGACCATTGTGTCAGAGTTGTGAACGATGAACTTGACTTTATTTTATTTTATTTTTGGTTTTTATTTTTTATTATTTTGAACTTAAATAAAGAGTATGATTTGACATCATGTGTAATGGTCACATATGTCACTGTCACAGATCATAGAAGATTCTGAAATAGATGATATCATATAGTATAGTAACAACATATTAATCTTATGGAAAGTACATAAATATTAGGATAGATTAGTTATAGTATGTATATAGACTATGATCTATAGTATATAAAAGAGACTAGCTTATACTTGGAACTCTATTAATTTTTCTTGTGTTAACTCTAACATAAAGTTTCTTTCTTGATACTTTGAGTCTTCAATTATAACACATTAGTCTATAAATGTTATAATCTCAAAATCTTAGAGTAGATTAAGAAAAAAAACCTTGTATAGAGATTACATAAGAGAACTCAATGGAGTTCCAAGTACAAAACTGTCTATCTTATATATGCTAGACTACTAGTCTGTGCTATACTAACCTTAGTCTATTCTAAAGAGCTATGTATTTTCCTTAAGGTCAACATATATAAAATATACTATATGATATTATTTTGTTCCAGAATATTCTATGATATTTATATAATGTGATCATGTGATATTTTATTGATATGTGACACTAATCTATGCTATGTGACAATTTGTGACAATCACATGTGATATCACACTAACCTCTAACCCTAAGTTCAAGAAATATTATAGAATAAAATTAAAATAAAATGGGGTCCATCATTTACAATTCTGACAATGAAATCCACCAGTCTTCTTCTGAATAGTAGAATTTATATACTATTCTCTAACAACCTTCACATATATATTCTCTAGTACAATCACATCTTAGCTGGTCATTTTGATCAAAATAAAACACTGGAATTAGTTTGTTATAAATATTACATGCAAAGTCTTTGTGCAAACATACTGTAATTCTGCAAATCCTGTGTTGCTTGTATGTAATCCAAAACACAGCATTACAATCCTTATGAATTTCTTAATCAACTTCCCATTTCTAAAACATCTATGAAAATATAATTCTATGTGAAATCCAGATTTCATTGAGAAACTTGTATTATTCTCCAGATTTGATACTATTCTGGTAATTGTCACCCAACTCACTAAGCAGGTAATTTTTATCTTTACTCATGACACTATTACTGTAAAGAGATCTACTACCTTACTAAAAATTTAACTAAAGCATTTATTAAAGTCTGTAGTCAACTCTGAAGATCTTTTATCCCTTGAGTCCTCTACTATTATCCCACTATAACACCATCAGACTCTGTCCACTTCTGCAACATCACCATAGACTCCTGCTTGCTTTCTCCTAACTATTAACCCACTTTTTCTAGCCACTAACCAATAAGTTCCCACTATCTAGCAATCAGTGTTCAAAGTTACTATATTGAAGTTTCTAACCACACAGCTCTATTATTTTGTAACTAGGTTACTAAATTTTCCATCTAATGTTTTGTTAAATAAGAATGGACTCTTTGAGTATTTAGAATAGCTGTTATCTCTAGAAAACTCTATTTTGGTTTTTTAGGATTTCTCTAGAGATAAATTATATATTTAAAAGTCTTGAACAATACCACTTAAAATTTTTTTGAAGTTGTGTTGCAGATTCCATCAGTTACTCTAATAATCACCTTCATGGACTTAGCATGTCTGTTTGTTCTTTACATGTTTTCCAAGTATGGTGTTTCCTCTTATATCATCTCTATTACAACTTAAACCTCAAAGTATTAAGGTAAAAGAGGAACATTGTATTGGGTTAATGCATAAGAATTTGATAGAGTTTCTAGTACAGTATGTTTATCTAATATATGCTAGCTAGTAGTCTATATAAGACTAATACTAGCCTACTCTAAAGACTATACATTATCCATAAGTGGTAAAGATGTTGTATAATATCATTGTTCTGGAATTGTTAAGATGACTAATAGAATATGCAGGGTTTTTCAGACTTTAATAACTTCTAAGAGAACATAAGTATTGATTAATATAATACTGATAAATATACTACTTATTTCTAGGAGAACCTAAGAAAACAGAGTAAGGTCTCTAGAGGCAACATATATTCTACATAGCTGAGGTCTATATTCTAAACTCTTGGATTAGCTTACTTGAGAAGAAATCATGAAAACAGCATGATTAGAGACATTCCTAATAAAAGTATCTAGAATATTAGTCTAAAAGGAAAGGGAGAGTTACTCTTAATGATAGATGAGATATTAGGTTTAAAATGCAGTAGTAGAAAACAGTGGAATTATAGAGATGAGCACCATAGGCTTGGTTGGTAGTGTTTGGTCTGTAAGTCTCCCAGATGATGTTGAAAGTAAAAAAGCAGGTTTTTTTATAAAAATCTTCTATATTTTTTCATGTATTAAATAATTGTGTGACTGTGACTATGAAAAGTGTGATCAACTTGTAACAGCTATCATGTCTTGTCATAAGTGTGTGATAGTTTTGATAGTCACATATAATATCATATTATAATCTTAATTCTAAATGTCAAATAAGAAAATAAATAGAAAATAAAATAAAAATGAGAAAGGAAAATGAAATAAATCAAGTCTATTATGTTTAACTCTGACAACTTCTGACTACAGTTTGGAGTTTGTGTTAAACTTCTTTTATTTATTAGACATTACTCTAGATATAAGTCTTTATTTTACTTTAGATTACCATTCTGAATATAATGGACAAACTGAATGCATGAACCAAACTCTGAAGCAATATCTCTGTGTATATTGTAACTACCAGCAAAACAACTAGTCTGAACTTCTGCTACTTATAAAGTTTTCCTAAAATAATACTTCTAGTACTATTACTAGTATTTTTTTGTTCTTTGCTTATAAGAGTTACTATCTTAGTATTTTGGTATATTCTGAATGCAATATTTTTTCCTTCCAAGCTAGCAAGTTTGCTATAAATCTCAATGAATTGCAAAGTATCCTCAAAGCTGAAATTACTATAATGTTAGAGTTGTAAATGAGGGACTCTATTTTATTTTATTTTTATTTTTCACTTTATTTTTATTTTTATTTGATTTTATATAGGGCTAGGATTTAATGTGATGGTCATATAACACTATCACATAATCATGTAGTATAGAAGGATATAGAAAGTTTTAGGGTAATAATGTCATACAATATATTTTACACATGTCTCTTTAGGGTAGATGAGATTAGTATAGCACAGACTATGAGCCAAGTATATATAAGATAGATACATTATACTTAGAAACTCCATTGAGTTCTCTTATAATCAATCCAATCCAAGGACTGTTTTTTTTGACTTAACCCTAGTCTTAAGTTTATAACATGTAGCCTAACAGATCTACCAAAGATCTGCTAATGTAGAGCAATTTTTCATATCTAATTTCAAAGTAGGTGACAAGGTTTTTATAAAGGCTCAATTCTTTAGAACTATCTGGTCCTCCAAGAACCTCTCCAAAAATCACCTTGGACTCTAAGAATTATTTTCCAGCCTAACACTTTGTTGTTTATCCTTTGCCTCCTAGAGTCTATACACTTTATACATCCAGTCTTCCATATTTCTATGCTTAAACTAGCCACTTCTAACACTTTCCCTAAAAGAACTTAATCTACCCTAACTCCAGTTATTATCAATAAGAAACTAGAGTATGAAATCTTGTAGATTGTGGACTTCAAAATTAACCAAAGACAGGCTTGCAAACTCTTCTACAAAGTCATTTGGCTAGAGTATGAAGATACCAAAGACAAATTTGAGTGGCTTCCCACTACTGAACTTACTTATGCTACTGATTTGGTTGCTAATTTCCATATTAAGTACTTTACTAAGCCTAGTTCTCTACCTTTGTCTTAATCATACTGTTGTAATGCCAACTCTGGCCTCTGCATATATTTCACAAAGTTTTATTTTGTCTTTTGGTTTTTGTTTTCTCACTATATTTTTTTTCTAATCATCTCAATTATTTTTGCTTACTTATTCTTAAATTCAGACAAAAAACAATTTCATATAGTAATATTCAAATAACAATCTAATTAACAGCAGACAGAAGATAGTATCTATACCACTAAATCCTTCTTAACTTCTGCTAGTCTCTTTATAGACCCTTTTCTTTCACTTTCACTTCCCTTGTAGTATTATACTGGAAAATACTTTTCTGTGAAAGAATATACTATTACATGTTTTTTGAGCACTATAGGTCTCCTTTAAGGCATTAGAAAGAAGACCTTGTACTTCTAGATAATATCTCAGTTTCTCTCAAGTTATGATCTGCTTGAGAGATGATATAGTAGCTGTTAGACAAACTAGATCTCATGTATGGAGCCTTTGAGAACAGAGAACACTATGAGGCTCATAAAGAACTAGCTACAAAGAAAGGGTGTTTGTAAGCATAGTCAGGACCTGCATAGATATCTAGAATACTAGCAAGAGCATGCATACAAGAGATTAGAGGCAGAATGAACTGGGAAAGAACTCATGAGTAGAAACAACTGATAGAAACTCTAGAAAAAGAAAGAAGTTAGCACTTATGAGCAGAAAAAAGTCATTAGGCCAGTGTTGAACTCTAAATCAGAAGAAAACCATATACTCTTGAGACCCCAAATATATTTTTGTTATTTTTTTAGTTTTCTTTCTTTATAATTATAGACTAATATATAAGCTCCAAGTAAAGGGGATATAAATAGAGGACCCTATCCAATAACCCCTAGTTATGAGCATTTTTCCTTAAGTATGTGTCATTAATACTGATTTTATTAATTTTGGGCAAGTTTTAGAGAATTCTACCAGCCTGAAAAATGCTTGTATAATAAGTATCAGTTGGTATTATCAGTTGTAAAATTTGACTTAAGTGGTGCCTTTAGAGTGCATCATCTAGGATGAATAGTACTTTTATAAGCTCTTAAGGAGCTATGCAATCTATTTACTAGACTTTCCAAAAATCTTGTTATACAGTATAAAGTTCACTGTTTGAAAGTGTATTAGCAGGAGAATACATTTGCAAGCAGATGTTCTTTATCAATTCTTTTTGACATTCTTTCCAACTATATCTTTTTGTGTTCACAAGTGCTCTTTTAGGGATTTGATATATTCTAACCTTGTATTATATTCTTATTTCTATCTTCTACATAAGTTCCTGATACTAATGATGCTCTCTTTGAATCATTTAGCATATTATTTAGAGCTAGTGTTGCATAATTCTCATATTCTAGTAAAATATCTCTTTTCAGCTTAATTTATATCACCAGAAGACAAATTTTCACTCCTGTAGTGAAAGAGAACATAGGTATTTTATTATTTAGGTATCTATAAGTTGATTAAGAGCTTCAGCCAACAGCATTAGAGTTAAAGATAGTAGATTCCATTTATTTTTATTTCATTTCTTATTTCTATTTTATTTTCCATTTATTTTCTTATTTTTGAATCTGAAATTAGGAGTTAGCTGTCAGAGTTAAAGATAACAATGCTTCTTTCTCTCTTACTACTATTTTATATGGTAGCACCCATAAGAGAATTAGCAAATATATTTTACTCTACAAACTCTAAAGCCTCTACTTTCATTCCAATGGTTTAAAACTCCTCCAACATAGAAATAGATATTAACACAGAAGATATTAGAGAAAGATCAACTTTCTTTAGCAAGTATAGTTCAAGAGATTTATTAATACATTTGAATGCCTTATCTGTTTTATACCATGGAAGAATGTAAATTCAAAATAACAATCCAAGCTGGAGCAAAAAGATGGATATAACAGATAGAAAAAGATTTTCTCTTTCATATGTGATACCTAAGAAAGAGAAAGTTAGAACAGTCAAACAGGAAATTGACAGTAGTTCCAAGACTAGACACAATATATATATAATGAGGCTCCTGCCCTAAACAACATGCCTACTTTTCAAGGTGAGAGTAAGGCTATTAATACTAATATATATTTACTTTAGAAATTTACAAATATTCCAATATCTTACAACTTAGAGCAACTAATCAAAACAAATATCTGGAATGGAGAAGCCTACTTTATTTCTATTTTTGGCACTATGGAATTTTTGAAAATTGATTCAAAGAACATGTATACTTCACTCTTACAAATAGCCAACTTGATTAAAAATAGAAATGCAGACAGGAGCAAATATATCAATCTTAAACAACTCCATAGCTTTGGCAAGGCAGTATAGACTTTTATCTCATCTATTTATAAAGTGGATTGGAATGTATTAGAAGCAGATAACAACAACAAGATGTTTAGATTGGGTATGTGACTTCAAAATTCACTCCCAAAATCAAAGACAATAAACCCATTAAGAGGACTGAAAAATCAAAGAATAAGGAAGTAGAAATCATCAGACTTCCATCTCCTATTCCAGCTAGGCTATCAAAGGAAATCTTGAAAAAATCAAAATTTTTCAAGAAAGGTAACAAAACTAAGGAAACTGCTAAACCTTCTAAACAGTCATACACTCAAGCATCAGCTCTAAAGATTAAAGAAATACTGAAAATCAAGGAAATATTATAAGATGAGTGTGTGGACAGACTTTAGGGTTAGGACAAAGATAAGATATAGGACAGTAGTATTATTATTAGTCTACAATGGGAAAATGGCACATGACCTGGAAGTCAAGTGAGATAATGTCATAGGCCTAGAGTGGTCTACAAGGCTAGAAGAGCCTAGACAATAACATCAGGGAGCATGTATACCACATTGCTACTACATGTAGGATATATGGACATTAGGGCAGGATGCACATTATTGCACAGCCACTGCAGAGTAGATATGAGGTAGACACATTGTTGTAGTATGGACTACCTGTAACTTATATAAATAGGGTAGCAATGCAGTGAGGGCTCCTTGTTGAGTTTTCTTGTAATCTCCACTACTAGATAGCTAGTTGAGAGCTTTGCTGAAGTAAGCAAACTACAAGTGCCATTCCAGCAAGTGGTTGCTACAACAGGAAACCTTCCCCAATTTCTCAGACAAGAAGATCAAAAATGTTTACAAAGCAATCAATGATTCTGGTAAGCCCAAGCCAAAGATCAATATGACAACCAAAGATTCTTCAAGAAAGCAAGTTATTATTCCTATATGTGATAGCAACAAACTCAAATTTATCTTTTCTTCAAACACACATATTGTTAATATCAATAGTATACTTGGAACTATCAAATCTGACATTATGGCAAACTTCATTCATATGAAATAACAAAACATTATTATTACTATGAGCAAAGTTGTTTTCCCTCTAGACTTACAAACCATCAAAAATTATGTCAAGAACATGGATAAAATTGAATTGAGTGAAGTGATAGCACTATGACTTTCCCAATCCAAATCCTATTTAAAAATAATAGGTATTCCATACTTAATGGAAAATACTAACATGCTTATTAACTCTAATGTAGTTGAAACCATTTTAAAGGAAAACCATATTTTCAATAATATTTTGCTCACATCTAAACCTTAAGTTATCAAGGTGTCAATCAAGTCAGATTATAGCCATTGTTTGGGTAGACATATGGGACGTCCAAAGTGAAAGTAAGACTAAGTGTTCCATTAATATGTGCTTTAACATTAGAAGCTACATTACTGCTATTTGAGGAACAAACATGAACCCAAGTGTTTACTAGTGCAAAAACTGTTAGAAATAGGAACACACTACTTTTTTGTGCAGAACTCAAGAATCTAAATGCATCAAATGCAACAGTTCACACAAATTGGAACATCACTGACATTTTGCTTGGTGCTACAAGACTAATTTCAAAATCAACTCTCCTTGTCTAGAGACTAAACAAGGTAAACTGTGTTCACACACCTTCAAGTGCTAAACTGTAAAGGTGATCATTAAGCCAACTCTAATGTCTGTCCTTTCTAAAAGTATAATTTCAATAAGAAATAGCATATCAAGAAATATTAAGAGCTCTAAGAAATCAGGAAGCAGTCAATTCACTCTTCTGTAAGCAGTGATAAGGCATGATTTTTAAAAATATCAAGCTATTCTTACATAATGTTCAAAAGAACAAGCTTCTAACCAATATGATTTTGAAAAATAACAAGGATTTTGATATCATCTTCATTCAAGAACCATCTTAGTCTTTTGTTTGGTTAATTCTGAGTTCTTTAAGTAAAGAAGAAGACAGTCTTGTAGGCACTCCTAATCATCCAGATTGGATTACCTTTTCCAGATCTCCTACAAACAATAATAAATTGCCTAGAATCATTTTATATATCAATATTTGTCTTTTTTATTTATATTTATCTTTACAAAAAGATATCTTTAACTATAGGGATATTTGTTGCTTTTCTTTCTTCAACAATGATGATATTTATTTTATGATCAGCATTTATTCTGACACATCTCAAACAGCCTTGAAGTATTTTAAGAATACTGAGATTAATATTTGAAATGTGCTAGTTATGGCTGGTAATTTTAACATAAGAAATAGTAGTTGGGATCCTTCTTTTTCTTTTCATTTTACTTATAGCAATTTACTTATAAATATTGCAAACTCTTTTGATCTTTGTTTGTTGAAGTCCACTAACCAAGTTCCCACTAGATATTTGGATAATGCTCAGAACTCGAATTCAGTCATTAATCTCATGTTCCTCTGACCCAGTTTCTCATAATTCAAAAATCACACTATCCATCCCAAACACTGTTATTTGTTAAACTATACTCCACTAACAGTGGATGTTTCTATCATTGTAGAATTTATTCCTACCAAATGTTGCATAATCATTAAAAATAGTAAAGAAGAAGACAAGTTCATTACTAATCTTATTAATGCCATTGAAAGAATTGACACTAAACAAATCAGCAACAAATAGTCACTCAAAACTGCAGTTTAAGAATTTGCAAATAAATCAGATGTCATTTGGTATAAACACTCAAAATGCATTAATATGACTGAGGATTCTAAAGCATGGTGGAATGACAGATACCAATCAAAATTAGCAAAGTACAGATTTTCCAGACAACTAGAGGATTGGAAAGCATTTAGAAACATGGTTAAGAAATCAAAGTGAACATTCTTCAATGATAAAATTTAAGAAATAGCATCAAAAATTGAGAATCCTGGGAACTTATGAATTGGATCAAGAAGTGCAAACTTCTGGCTGTTGAAGCCATTCATTTTAATAATCAACTATACATTAAGCTTAATGATTTATGGCAAGCTTTTCATCAATCTTTCAACTCTGCTCAAAATCATCAGATCAATTTCAGCACATTGAACGAAATTTCAGACAAGCCTATAATACCCTAGATGCCTTTTTTGAGCAAGGAATTCAAAAGCACTATCATCAAGTTTAATGACTTGTCTACACTATGACTGGATAAGATGTCTTGGAAACATCTCAAAGCAATAGTCAAAGATGATTCATACTTAAAGAATTTTGTCAACATAGCTAACATATATATCAATTTAGGATATTGGCCATTACACTTCAAAATGTTGTTGTCTATTATTATTCCTAAGCCTAATAAGGCTTCATATGATTCTTCCAAGACATTCTAGCCAATTGTCTTATTGAACATACTTAGCAAACTTATTGAAAAATTATTAGAGAAAGACTTCAATTCCAAGCTATTTCAAATAATTTTGTTCATTCTAATCAGTTAGGAGGGCTGAGACAATAGTTCACTACTGATGCTGGTGTCCTTCTAACTCACTTAATTTGAGCAGAATGGGTTAAAAATCTTCAAATGAGCATATTAGCATTTGATATTGCTTAATTCTTCCCATCTCTGAATCACCAACTTCTTCCATTAATTATGGTCAAAGCTAGTTTTGATCTGAAAGCTTTGTCTTTCTTTTCTAATTATATAGTAGGCCAAAAAACCTGTTATATTTGGAACAACTTTTCTTCTCTCTTTTTCAATGTTGATGTTAGTATAGGGTAAAGTTCAGCTTTATTGCCAATTTTATCAGCTCTTTATCTTTCTCTGATTTTTCATGTCTTTGAAAGAAGAATTGAAAATATAAAAATTCCAATAATGCTCATTTATTTTGTAGATGGTGGTCTTTTTATTTCACAAGAAAAATCATTTGAAAAATCCAATTCTAATCTTTTCTGTGGTTACAATATTATTTCTTCTCTTCTTGTATAATTTAGACTTATAGTTGAACATGGAAAAACTGAAGTTTTTCATTTTTCTAGATCATATGCTTTCAACTCTCTCTTTTTAGATCTTAGTAACATTGGAGGTTCTATTCTTTGTTCTAAAGAGACATGGTGGTATCTAGGCTTCTTTTTTGACAATATATTAACTTTTACTCAAACAAAGCTATATTAACTGTAAAGTGTATGAAGATGCTTGGCAATTTATTATGAGACTTAAATCTCCAGCAAAAATGCCTTCTCTACAAAACATGTATGTTACCTATCACTTTCTATAGGTTTCTGTTATGGCATTATTCTAATGCATCTCTCATATATCCACTTAAGGAACTTTGTAAAATGCAAAGAAGAATAGCATTATAAATCTTAGAAGCTTTTTATACTTTTCCTACCATGGGTATTGAAGCATTAGCTAGTTCAGTTTCCATTCATCTTCACTTTGAGAAAATCAGTGGTTACTATCAACTCAGAATTTCAACTCTGTTAAAAAACTATGCAATCAAGTCTCTGTTGGAAAGAAGACATATAGAAAGTTCAAGTCTTTATTGTCTTTCACTAAATAATATACTCTTAAGACAACAGCTCAAGATCAAGAGCTCTATTATAAATGTTAATAGTCATCTTAATAGCATTTTCCCATCTTTTGACTCTCTTGATCATGAATTCTCTTCTGGTACTCAGTTAATCAACATTTTTCCTAGTCGTTTTTCTTTTCATCATGCTATTTGCAAAAACAAAGAAAGCAAAGATGCTCATATTTACAAATTAGATAAATGTATCTTTCATGCTTTAAGTAATTCCAAATCAGCTATAGTAGTATCTGATGCTAGTTCAGATACTAGTATTAAGAACAATGTCACTACATTCATCATATATATTCATTTACATTCAAATCCTGTTATGAAAACTATTGATCACACTGTCAATATCATGTCTACAGAAGCTAAAATTTTTGCTATTAGATGTGATATTAATCAGGCTACTCAAATCCATGATATAGGTGAATTATTAAATCAAATATTCAATGAGCAGTGTAAATCAAATCAGTGACCACAATTGTACAAAAGCAAATCTAATTGATAGCTATATTAAAAAAACTTAGGTCCTTTCTCAACAAGAACTCTTCAAACTCAATTGAGTTCTGGGATTGCTCTAGTAGTGACAAGTGGCCCCTTCACTCTATAGTTGACAGTGAGATAAAGAAATTCAATCTTACTCCTCTACTCTTATACAAATCATCTTGGGACTTCAAAAGAAAAAGTGAATACAACAATATTCTACAGAATTGAGAAATAATATTTCAAGGCTCTAAAGCAAGAGAGAAACACTTTCTCAACCTCCTTGATAATGATCTCCACTCTTTAGAACCTTCACACTCCAAAGGAGGTTCATGGCTCAAATACTTCAGTCATTTGAATTTGCTATATACTAGAGCCACAAGAGCTATCATTAATCATGCTCCTATAGGAGAGTATCATCTTTGTTTCTTTCCTAAAGAAAAATTTAGTTGTCTATATGGTAACTATCCAATTGAAATGAGATATCATATTCTTTATGAATGCAGAAGGTTTAACAACTATTGGAATCTGAGATAAGATACTATAGGTCATTTTGTGTCTTTTTTGATATTTAGTAGCAATTCTTTCTCTCTCAGAGAAAGTATTACATAGCAATACTTTTCCTAATTGCACTATAGCATTTATTCCTTTTCTCTTTCTTGCTTCTCTTTTCTCTCCTTTTTCCTTAGTTTTTTTCTTTTAGTTACTTGTTCAGTCTTATGTAACATAGTTATGAAGTAGCTACCATGGTCTTTTTACATACTCTGTGTAATAAATTGCTGATTTCAAAAAAAAAAAGTTGAAGATAATAGACTTAATATTTTTTTCTTTCTTATTTTTTTTCCATTTTTATTTTTTGGACTTGGGATTAAGGTTAGTATGATACTACATAATATGACACAGTATAATACATCTATCACAAGTTATGGTCATATAACCATGTGTTACAAAGAACATTATAGAAGGTTCTAGAATAAGTAATATTATACATGTTGATCTTAAGGAAAACATATGGCCTTTAGGATAGGCTATGATTAGTGTAGCATGGACCAGCAGTCTAGTGTATATAAGATAAACAACTTTGTAATTGGAACTCTATCAAGTTAACTCTAATACAAGATTTCTTTCTTAACTTAATACTTTAAGTTTTGAATTGTAATATTAAAACTCAATTCTATTTTCCAAGACTGCCTAGAACTAGGCCCTTTCAAACTTTCTCTCTCAACATCATCAACCAAAGAGTAATACTGCTCTTTAGTCAAGAAGAATTGCCAAACTCTAGATATAAGAAATATACTAGTTAGAACTTGATCATTTAGATTGTATTAAAGCCTACTAGCACTTTTTGAACATATTACCTTTTGTAGATATGTTAGTTACTTTTTACATAGTAGTCTCATGCTACTAGTTCTCTTGTGATCAGCTCATACAGAGGAATGGTAGAAGTCCTTAAGATCCTATTTAGAGTAGGCATTCTCTTCTTAGGGATATTTATATACAAATTTGATTAGGATAGTAGTCAGTAAAATAAGCAGGCAAGAAGAGTACTATTAGTATCTACTAAGATAGATTCAAGTTCAGAATACAATTTTGAGAATGAGACCAACACTAGCTCTATTTTACCTTACTATATATCATCACCTCCTACCCTACTACTTTTACCCATCCCAATTGATTCACCCCCTTTTTATTACAATATAAGTCAATATAACTTAATAAATCTAAAGTATTTGGTCTGTCAGCAACAAGAGCAAATAGTAGTCTTACAGATGCTGATTGCTCAAGTAGAACTAGGGACAGAAGAGATAGCAGCAATTCTCTAACCCAATACTGGGTCAAACATAGAAGTAGCAAAGCCATGAATATTTAATAGGAAGGCAAGCAAGGTTTTGGAGTTTTTGATATTATGTAGACTATATATTAGAATAAGAATAAGGAAGGTGATGGTAGAGAAGCAAATTCAGTGAGTACTTTCATATGTATAAGGAAGATTAGTAGATATTTAGAAGAAGAATGTTATAAAGGATCTGAAAAGTGAAGAACTAGAATATGTGACAATAGGGGAATTCTTTATGAATCTGAAAAAGAAGTCTAGAAGAGGAGATAATGAGACAATGAAGGTAGTAGAGTTAAAAAAAGTGGAACAAGAAAATAGAACAATAGAAAAATTTGTGCAGAAGTTTGGACAAGCAGTAAAGAGTAATGGATATGAGGGTTAACCATTGGTAGAGAAATTTAAAGGGGAGTGAATGGAGTAATCAGAAAGTAATTTGATGGAGTCAGAACATTCCCTCACAAATATAGAACAATAATATGAAAGAACAATGAATTTGGATAAGCATTTGAAAGGAGCAGGAAAGAAAAATAAAGGCTAAGAGAGAGGAGAGAGACAGGGGCTCTGGCTCAAAGAACAAATACACCAGAATCTGCTGGAGAGGTACAAGGACAATGATTGCCTCAGCCTCAGATTTGGTCTAGAAGGCAAGAGATCCAATAGCAGGCACCAGCAGAGCCTGCTCTGATGGAAGGAGTGGAGAGGACAAATATGGTCATTATAAATCCAAATAAATAGGCAGGGATAATGCCAAGGCATATCCAATATGTGATGGAAGTAGACTATGGGAGGAATTGTTATAGTTTCAGAGATTTTGAACATTTAGCTAGGAATTATGGAACAAGAAACAAAGCTTGAGTATGGGAACAGTCAGAATAATTAAAGTAATTTAAATGGAGAAGAGAGTCTGGTAGTTCTTGACTAGGCTCTAATAATTACAATAGGTTTGCAATACTCAGTAGAGTAATAGATAACATATCCTGTTATAACCTAAATAATAAGGATATATTAAGAGAAGTAAAGGTGAAGATTGGTCTGAGGAGAATTGATACTTAGGAAGGAGTGACTGTGGAAGCATTGCTAAATAGTAGTGCAACAAGATTAGTTATAAGTTCAGAGTTTGTTAAAAAAACAGGAATTGAAACTGAAAAAAATAGAAAGACCTATATATGTGAGGAATGTAGATGGTTCCTTCAATAAGGAGGGACCTATTGAGTATATGGTTGAAGTGAATATTTATTACTAGTAACATAGGAAAAGAATGGAGATCAATGTGATTGAAGGTCAAAAGTAGAGTGTAATCTTAGGAATACTATGGCTTGTACATCATAATCCAGAGATTGATTGGAGGATAAGGTGTCTAGAGGAGTGTGAAAAACAGTAGAGACCAAAGCAGAGAAAACTGGGGTGGCAAAAACAAAAAAAAGAAGAGAAAAAGGAAGAGGAAGGGAAAAAATGAGAAGAAAAGAATCAGAGAAAGGAGAAATAAAATAAAAAGAAGAAAAAGCCAAAAAAGGAGAGAACAATGGAGGTAAAGGAAGTAATAGAAGAATGGGAGATCTGGAATAAGGAGGAGGAAGTAGTAAGGTTGGAGAAAGAGGCCAAGAAATTGGTTCCTCCAAGGTTCCACAAGTGAATCTATATCTTTGGGAAGAAAGCAAGTGAGAGGATGCCAACAAAAAAGGTATAGGACCATGTAATAGAAGTGAAGGAAGAGTTTGTACCAAGGAAGTAAAAGATATATTCATTGTCAAGGAAAGAGAAAGGAGGGGTGTATAAGTTCATCAAAAAAACAATTGAGGAAGAAGTATAGCAGATCCTTGAAGTTACCTCAAATAGCACCTGTGTTTTTTGTAGGGAAGAAGGATGGTAAAAAGCATATGGTACAGGACTATCAGTATTTAAATAAATAGACTGTAAAAAACAATTATCCTTTACATTTGATTTCAAACATAGTAAAAAATATAGGTATAAAGAAAGTATTTACTAAATTATATTTACAGTGGGCATATAATAATATATGGATCAAAGAGGGAAATGAGTGGAAGGCAGTGTTCATGACTCTGGAAGGGTTGTTTGAACCAACAGTGATATTCTTTGGACTTACAAATTTCCCAGCAATATTTCAAACAATGATGAATGAGATCCTTTGGGATTTGATCAACATTGGGGAAATAGCAAGCTTCATTGATGATGTGATAGTGGGAATAGAGGAAGAAGAGGTACATGACAAAGTAGTAGAAGAAGTAGTGAAAAGATTAGCAGAGAATGACTTGTATATGAAGCTGGAAAAGTGCAAGTAGAAGGTGTGAGAAATAGGGTTCTTAGGAGTAGTAATTAGACTGGAGAGAATCAAAATGGAAAAATAAAAGTTGAAAGGAGTATTGGACTGGCTGACTCCAAAAGAAATTAAAGATGTACAGAAGTTTTTGGGACTTGCCAATTACTATCAGTAGTTTATCAAAGATTTTATCAAGGATTTTACAGGATAACTAAAGAAGAACTTGGATGTCTCAGAGTACAGCATTAAGTGGAGGTTTCAGTGATGAGATATTGACAAAGATTAGAATAGAAGAACTCTACCATAGAAGACTAAGTTGGATAGAAGTAAACTCTGCTGTAGAAGACCAATTTCCAGTGTTCATTGTGGGAATTGAACAGAAAATAACATCACTATAGAGGATGTGTCATGAAATAATACTAGTATGAAAGATAGGCTATTGTTAGGATTAGACTTAGCATATAACATCTAGCACACTCTCATAGTCTTTTTCTAGTACTTATCTGTGAACTTTGGTATCCTCTTTCACAGCCATGCTATGGCTAACTAAGCAACTTGCTAATATTATGGTGAATTCTTCTTATCATTCAAGATAACTCAATCCATAACTAGATATCTCTTTCAAGTTACCCAGACACATCTTTATAAATACTAGAGTTGAATGTTAAATAATGTTTGTTATATTCATCAATTATTAGACTAGTAAATAAAGTATGTCACAAACTTCATTCAGCTTGTATCTCCACTGGTTGTGGACCAATTTTCACAAACTAAGTTGCACTGGAAAGCCCCAAATGGGGGCTATCTGCATATATGTGGGATGTATAAAAGCAACAACAAATGACTGAGATATCAGGCCATCAGTAGTTGTAAAAGCTTTGTCTGCTAATATCCCATGAACATCTGAACATATTTGCATGATTGAACTTGCATTGAAAAGTGCTCATCAATCAGTTCACAATGATATATGATACATCTCAAAGTAATAAGTATTGGTAGAGATACAAGCATATCAATGTAGTGACATAATTAGTTACCTTCTTAAATTAGCCTGACATCTGCTATGACAGATGACAGCTCCTATTAGGTATGAGTTTTGATCATGTGATGGCAACAGCTTGTGCATGAACCATCACTCTTTTGTATATATACTTTTGCATCTAAGGATTAGACCTCAGACTTAACAACATCAATTTTCATCAATTTACATCAATTATTCTTGTTGATACTACTCATTATCTATTATCATTATCTTCTTATACTGAACCTCTGAAACACCACTAAGTTCAAGTATCATAACTAGTAAGTAGCTCATTTATGATAAAGTATATCTACTAGTTCTTATATACAAGTATAACTGAAGAAGAAAGTTCCAAGCAGAGGTTTTAGTGATGAGACACTGACTGTTATGATTGAAAACTCAAAGTATTAAGTTAACAAAAGAATCTTGTATTAGGATTAATACAAGAGAACTTAATAAAGTTCCCAGTATAAAGTATCTATCTTATATATGCTAGCTACTTAGTCTATATGAGATCTTATCTAACTTACTCTAAAGACCATATAATATTTATAAGATCAACATGTGGTAAACATGCTATATGATATTATTGTTCTAGATACTTTTATATTCTTCTATGTAATATCTGATTGTATGACTATAACTATAAATAAAATAAAAATGAGAAAATTAATGAAAATAAATAGAGTCCATTGTCTTCAATTTTAACACTAACAGAGATGTAAACTCCATCATGAAAAACTAACTAAGTACTCACAGAAATTGAATAGAGAACTATACTACTATAGAAGAAGGGCTATTTTTAGGGATAAACTTAGTATATAATAGTATTTCTTCCTCAAAACTGAGCCTTTGAAGTTATATTCAGTTTACCTAGGAAATTTATAATTGTGTCTAGGTTCATATAAAAGATTTTTTGCTTTTCTTTTCTTACCACTATATCTCTTTCAAACTCCTCTTCAACTTTCAAATTGGATGCTGAAATCTTAAAATAACAATAGAAGAACATGTGGTAGAAAAGACTAGAGCAAAAGATGTAATGTGACTGTATAAAAGCAGTAGCAGTAGAAAGAGACTAAGAGGTAGTAAGACAAAGAGCTTAAAAAACTTTGTTAAGAGGTTCTGGAATGAGAATTGGATATGATGAAGAGTATGGAGATTCCCCTAATCACAAGGTCAAATTGTAATAAGGAGATTGTAGAAATCTCCTCAAAAAACAAGACTAGTCTACAACATCAAAAAAGGCTAAAAAAAAGTAGATCAAGAAAGGTTATAGTGAGAAGTCAGTCAAAATGGAAGATGTTGACCTCTGTAAAAGATATGTATGTACCAGACATGAATATCTGATGCATTATAGCAGGTGAGTAGTAATAATTATCTATTTTATATGATTTTTTTCTCTTGCAGCAGATCTCTAATCTGTATGAGATACATTGCAATCAAGCAACAATATGTCTCTGTACAAGAGAACATCACTAGTTCCAGGGAAGTGAGTTTTGTATATAGCAGGGCTCTGATTACTATTGAAAAAACACTTAAAAAGCTCATGTAAAAGTACTATAGCATTAGAAAGTCTCTCTGGTGCTTATTAGAAGGATACAACAAGAATACAGATAAACTTGCAAAGATTCAAATATCTGTCTATATAAGATAAAAATCTATAGTATTATGACTTAAGACCAAGAGTAAAGTCAAAAGAGAAATCTTGTATTGGGTTAATACAAGAGGACTTGATAGAGTTTCAAGTACAAAGTATGTACTTTATATATACTAGGATGTTAGCCTATGCTACACTAAATCTAGCTTATCCTAAAGAGTATATAGTATAACTTCATTGTTCTAGAACCTTTTATAATCTTTTGTGTAACTATAGCATGTGACATGTCACACTGAACCCTAACCCTAAGTCTGAAAATAAGAACATAAATTAAAAAATAAAAATAGAAATAGAATAAAAATAAATAGAGTTTACTATCTTCAACTCTGATATGTAGAGTTTACTAGGAAAAGTGAGAAAGAGAAAGTCAAGAAGAGTGATAGTGAAGAGTCTGTTAAAAGACCAGAAGAAGTTGAGGAGAAGAAAAAGTAAAGCAGATATCTTCTTCTATCTTCTATTAGAGTATTTATTTTTGCATGAATATTGCTATAATAAATGAATTTTTGTTTCTGATTACTAAGTGAAAGAAATAAGCAAAAAAACAATTAAAACAATTAAATGGAAAATAAGACTGAAAACAAAAACTAAAAGACAAAAGAAAACTCTGTGAAAAGTACATAGAGGCCAAGGTTGACATTATAGTAGTATAATCAAGATAAAAGAAGAGGACTAGGCTTGGCAGAACATACAATATTAAAATTAGAGACCAAGTCTGTAGCATGAGTAAGTTCAGTAATAGAAAGTTACTTAGATTTGTTTTTGGTGTTTTCATACCCTAGCTGTTGTAACTATTGTGGCAACCACTAGACACAAAGTCCAACGATCACACAACGAGTAAATCTCTTAAGATGGATATCTAGTGGGGATTTCACAAGAGAACTCGACAAGGAGTCTCTGCTAAATTATCATCCTAT
>Ga0157358_1000216_pt1 | contig 23264 bp, 22 predicted proteins | sample AttcapACBM2_FD_111484 | JGI IMG/M metagenome (GOLD analysis project Ga0157358, IMG submission 111484) | Fungus gardens microbial communities from leaf cutter ant in Botucatu, State of São Paulo, Brazil - Atta capiguara ACBM2 | ecosystem: Host-associated > Fungi > Mycelium > Unclassified ... | reverse complement strand
GCGAGTGGTTGCTACAACATTTTCCTTCATCTACACTTTTCAATATGTCACTAGACTTCATTTCTTCTAATATAGTTTTATTTTATGGAGTTTATTTCTTTTGTTATTATTTTCTTTTAGTTTTAGTTCATGTTAGTTTCTTTTATTTAGCAATGGAGGATTACATAATAGATGTAGTAGTAATAACATATCTTGCTATCTTCTAGTAGTTCTAACCCTCTAAGTTTACCAAGCCTTCTTTTGAAATATACAACCAGTGTAACTTATATATTATTCAAGAATGTGAAAGATAGGAGTCAGAATGAGCTTTAGCTTTAGCTTATGTACTACATCTCTATAAGTAACTATTTGGACTTCTGAGAAATCTCATTAGATCTTGGATAATGAGATATAAACTGTATCTAACAAAACTATCCTCTATGGTAGTGATGTTTTCTTCAATTTTTCTAGCAAAAGTCTGTCTTTTATAATAGCTATACTTTCTGTAATATATCTCCATGGTAGTAATGCAATCAATCCTAAACTTCTTGAATACTCACTTTTCTATGGCAGAGATACTCTTATTTCACTTGGCCTTCCATGGTAGAGTTCTCCTAATTAATTATTTTTAGTATCTTATTACTAAAACCTCTACTTAGAGCTATATTATAAAACTCTCAAGCATCTCCTATTAATCTTTCTAATATATAAAACTAGTATTTACACTGTAATCAGCTAGTGTAATAATTTAAGTGAACTCAATCTCTAGTGTTCTATGTATCAGAATTGAAGATAGTGGACTTACTTCTTTTCATTTCTCTTCTCTTATTTAAAGTCTTTTTTATTTTTTACTTTGATTCTTCTATCTCTTATCTTTTTTTTCTTATTTTAAACTTGATAAAAAAGGAATAAGGTGATATTATGTGTGACAGTTAAGACAGTCACATGTATGTCACACATATCATGGTCATGGTCACAACATTTCTTTTTAAATCAACATATAATGTGGGACACAAAGGCAGTCCATGGTAACTACAGTATATTGATAGGCAAATAACATGACAAATGAAAAAGAAACAACTACTCTAAAGATAACAGGATTGCTACATTATTGTACTCTACCATTAGTAAAGTTCCTGTTGTTTTCTACTATGCTACTCCTTGTTGAAACAGTTGCACCAATAAGGATATTTGTTACAAGGGCAAGGCTCACCATCCTTTGTAGTAAGCCTTGTATTATGGCAACCACTAGACACAAAGTCCAATAATCACACAAACTAGTAAAGCTCTTAGTAGGCTATCGATATAAGAATCACAAGAGAACTCAACAAGGAGTCTCTGCTGGATTGCTATCCTATTTATATAAGTTACATATGATCTATGCTACAAATAATTACTCCTGCCCTAATGTCCATACATCATCTATGAGTGCACTATTTGTACACCATGAAGTAGCTGTGCAGTTAACATACTCCTTGACATCATCTATCTAGTCCATTCTAGTCTGCTCTAAGCCTATGACCTTACATCATGTGATATGTCATGTGACTGCAGTCATGTGCCTCTTCATTGTCAATAAAAAGAAAAAGAAAAAGAAATTCAAAATAAAAGAAATATAAAATCAAGAAAAATAGATAAAAGAAAAAGAAAAATATTAGTCCTTACATACATCATAATACCTTAGAGGATTTGACTTATCATTCTCTTTGCAGCACTATGATTTTTCCCTGTGATGCTTAGATTTGTGAGGACCATAACATATAACACATTTGGTCACATGTGATCAACACCTAAGAGATGAATAATCTCATTTCCAATAGTTCTTATACTGTGGAACATCTGAGCTGACACTAGTGCTATGAACAGTAGCAATGAATCTACAAATGTTAAAGTGATGGTTGATAATGCTTTTTGCTTTGGAATCTGATTGAGAATCCCAGATGTTGACCTAAATGACAGCTGAATCAGAATTGGAAGAAGCCCTGATAACTCATGGCTTAGAGGAAAATTTGACATCTTTGAAGATATGCAACTCTTTGAGTACTTCTTCAACTATTTGCGAAGTAATGGGTTCATTAGTATTTTTAGAAAAATATGGAAAGCCTAAAATTTTAAGATAAGATTTTGATTGTGGTAATTGAGGACTTTTAATGAAATTCTTGTTTATCTTCTCACTATTTTTGATAGCTTTCTCAATGGTTCTTATATCTTAGGCAGAGGCAGTTAGGCTTGTGGTGATGATAATACTGGCTTTGTCTACACAAAGAAAGTCAGCCATGTTATTTGAGTTAGCCTCTTTTAAATGTCTATTGATAGTGTTGATATAGAAGCTTGCATTGCTTCCAATGACATTAGAGTTACTTTTACTCATGAGAACAATGACCTGCTTTCTTAAAGATCCTTTGGTGGTTATTTTAATTTTAGGTTTGACTGTACTTAATTTGTTGATAATATTGTTGACCTCAATGATTTTCTTGGGAGTTAAGATTGGAAATATATCCTTAATGTAGATGATGTCTTTGATACTGATCTTTGAAGCCTGAGCATAAAACTTTTTGATTGTTGATTTAGTCAAATTGATTTTCTTTGACTTTGATAAATTTGGAGATGGGCTTGGTTTAGGACTAGTAGATATTGCTTTGGAGGTTCTGGTAAAACATTCTGACACATATTGTCAAATTGATTTGTTATTGTTATTTGTGCTAAGTCTATTCTAGCCAGACTTGTAGATAGTGTTAATTAGATGCCATGCTACAATACCAACCTCTGCTAGATCAGAGAGGTTCTTTGTCAGTTTATCACCTAAGGTACATTACTAGATGAATGTTCCTATCCACATAAGGGAGCATATGATATTTTGAGCATCATAGCTCTAGAATTTATCAATCTCAAGTAATAAGGTCAGAGCAAATATGTTGTCCCAAAGGTCTGGGTCAGCTGGTTGATCATTGGTGTATGGAATCACTAAAGCAGCCAATGTGGGTATATTGCTAGTATTGGAACCTTTGTCTTGAGATACAGACATGTTTGAAGTAGCAGGTTGGTTTGCTACTGACATATTGTCTCCTACTGTTTGAATAGGAGGTTGAGGAGAGGAAGTCATGTTGATAGTCTTAGAGGCAATCTTTGTCTTTGAAGTCCTAGCCTTTTGCATCAGTATAGCTTGTTCAGCCTATGACAGGTCTTTGGAAGGTTAAGAGTCCACAGTCATGGATGAGTCCTCAGCTATAAGAGAGATAGGATATACATCCTAACTACCAGTAGTAGGACCAGTAGTAGGATTCTAGATGCTGTTATTATCCCAAGACTCCAATGGGGAGTTGTTGTATAGCACAAAGAGCTTTTTCTTTTTTGAGCTTGAAGTTTTGGATTTTATAATATGTAGTACTCGATATTATGAGGAATAGTGTATTCACTAATTCACTGCTAGGTGGTACAAGTAAAAGAAGTTATGGCTGATAGTCACAACATTATAAGACACATTAAAAGAGTAATATTATATATCATAAAAGAGATAATGACTTTATTTACATAAACTCATAATATTTAGAATAGGCTAGATATAAGTATACACAGATCATGTACTAGAGGTATATAAAGTAGACACACCTGTACTAAGAACTCTAGCAAGTTCTTTTGTACTAAAAAATACAAGTTCTCTCTTTTGACTAAATACTTGGTCTTTATAATATGGCTGGACTGTCAGCATCAAACCAACTACACCAAAAGTCAATTTAACTGAAAGCTTATACTTTTCAGACAACTAGTAGTATTTATGCTGACTCAGGTAAGCAGCAGGCTTACAGTCTTAAGTCATAATACTATAGAAACATATTATATCAGCACTCATCTTCTTTGGATTTTGATCTATCTCCTGAAGTTACAACCATATAGCAGACAAATGGCATAGTATATAAAGTGAGGAAAGACTGTATAAAGAGCTTGGTGATATGGACTTTCTAGAATGACCTTAACTTCAGTTTATATATTTACAAGTCAACTCTATAAGCTTTTACTTCTTAGTATAAACTATATCTGATATATTATACAATTACATAACACATAGAAAGTTATAGAAAGTTTTGAATATTACAAAATAAACTACTTACTTGTTTGTGATATCTGAATCTTGGGTATAATCTCAGAGATTTAGGAGTGATAGAGAATAAGAATGATAAACAAAGATCATAATCAGTAAATAATGTTATTAAGTCTGAGATCTAATCCTTAGATACAGAAGTATATATACAAAATAGTTTTTTTTTTAAATTTAACAATTTATTATACAGAGTGTGTAGGCAGATCATGGTAGCTACTTCGTAACTACATACATAACAACTGAAACTACATGTAAAAGAAAAAGAAAAGAAAAAGGAAAAGGAAAAAGAAGAGTAAAAAAAAACCTGAAAAACAAGTCTCTAGCAAAGTGATCTACATCTAGCTAACTAAGTGATGCGAGGCAAAAGGCAAACACACTCAGATTAAGGTCCAAATACAGGATGAAATGGGCTATCAAATCTCTTCTTGGATTCCAATATTCATTGAATCTACCACACTCGTGAAGGATGTGATGTCTTGTCTCTATAGGATAGAGGCCATACAGACAACTAAAATCCTTCCTAGGGAAGAAACGTAGATGATATTCACTGATAGGAGCATGGTTGGTGATCACTCTTGTGGCCCTTACACATAATGTATTTGAATGGCCAACATATTAAAGCCATGTTCTGCCTTTGCTATACAAAGGTTCTAAAATTTTGTCATTGTTATCGACTAGTTCTAAGAAATTATTTCCCTTCAAATCAAATACTTGGAAAGTCATTTTCCAGTTACTGATGATGTCATCACATTAAGATTTCTTGCTAAAGTCCCAAGAGTTTTTGGCTAGGAGAAACAGTGTGAGATTGAACAATTTGGTTTCAATGTTGATGTGTTTGTGAAGGTTCCACTTGGGCATTCCCAGAATTTGATCGTGTTCTCATGATAATGGTTAAAGAAATCTCTAAGGTCATTGAGGATGAGAGCCACTTGTTTTTGGAGTGGGTGAGATGATAGATCAAATATCTTTTTTGCCGTGTAGATTGAGTCGGTGATAAAAATGATTTTAGAAATATCTTGAAGATGCAATGCTTGGTTAATACCACATCTAATGGCAAAAAATTCAGCTTCAGTGCTCATGACGTTGATAGCATAATGAAGTGTTTTGACTATTGGTTTGTTGTGAACATGTATGTGCACAATGGAGGAAGCAACATTATTTTTGACACTGGCATCCATAATCACAAGTGCAGTCAATGGAGTATTTGATGATTTGATAGCTATATTGTCAAGTTGTTGGATCCAAGACTTGAAAAGGCAGTCAGAGCTTTTACTAAATAGATGAAAAGAAAAACGATTAGAAAAACAGTCAATTATTCTATCGTCTGGTTTAAATTCTGGGTTAAGGAGATCAAAAGAAGGAAAAACTTTATTGAACCAATTATCCATGTTAACTAAATGGCCTTTGATGAGACCATGTTGGCGCCCAGTTAACGAACTAAGCGAGAGAGGGTAGTGGTGTATGGTTAAATCAGAATTGTTCACCATGAGGGATCGAAGGATATGATTGTCTGGGAGAGCATGCACTCTGAGTTCAGACCTTCCACTAAGTTTCTGTAAGTGTGATTGGATGGGAATAAGGCCAGCAATAGCCTTGACACCAAGTGAAGGAGCTGTTTTGAATGCCCCAGTTATCCATAAAGTAGCATGTTTTTGGAGCTTTCTCAAAATCTTCAATAGATAGGAAAGAGGAGCTTTGGTGTAGAACTACATTTGAAAGCCATACAATGCTATTAGTAGGGCACAACTTCTGTACAGGAGACATTTTTGATGTAGTGATAGTCCTCTCATTAAGTTGCCTAACATCTTTATACACTTTACTATCGATATAGCTTTGTTCACATAGAAGTCTATATGTTGATGGAAAAAGAGTTTTCTGCCAAAGATAAAACCCAAATACCTCCATGTTTCCTTTGGATGCAAAATTGGGCCACCTATAGTAGATAAGTCAAGGGGAGGAGCATTAAGAACTCCATGTGACCTAGAGAAGTGAAAGATTCCAGTCTTTGAATGTTCAACTAAAAGCCTGAATTTAGAAAGAAGGTTGAAAGCTATATTGTAACTGCTAAAAAGACAAGCATTAGAGATTTGAAAAGATTTGCTTTGCATTAAGAGAAGACTGTTATTGACAAAAGATAAAATGGAGATTTTTTAAATGTTTTTCCAGAATATGAAGAAACGGAGAAAGATATAATATCATGATATAATAAAGTCACCCCCTAGTGTGGTGGAGGAAGCAGTGTTATAAGTGTGGAGGCTTAGGTCATATGAAGAAAGATCATGAAGAGATAGAAAGGCAGACAAAGCCAAGAGAGTAGAAGCAAGAGTCGAAAGGAGATAAGAAAGAGAAGATAGAAGAGATAGAGAAAGAGACAAAGAAGTGAGAAGAAAAGAAGAAAGGAAAGATGGCAAAGAAAGAGAAGAGTGAGAAGAAGAAGATAGAAAAGAGAGAAATAGGAATAGAGACAGAGAAAGAAGAGATAGTAGTAGAGAAGATAGTTGAAGAGAAGAAAGAGATAGAGCTGAGAAAGTGAGAAGATAGTATAAAGGAAAGAGAGAAAGATGTATGAGAAAAAGAAGTTAAAATCAGGAAAAAGGAAGAAGAAATAGTGAAGAAGGAGAAAGAGATAGCAGAGAAGAAGAGAAAGATTAGAAAGTGAGAAAGTGAGATTGAGAAGAGAGAGATGTTGATAAAAGAAGAAGAAATAAAGAAAGCAGAGATAGTTAAGATAAAAGAAAGGTGGTTGCAAGAAGAAGCAGAAGACAGAGAAAAGAAGAAGAAAAAAGAAGAGGACAAGAGAGAAAGAGTGAGATTAGAGAAAGAAGAAGAAAAGAAGAAAGTAGAAGAGGTTAGACTACCTCAGATGTTTGATGGGACTTCATCAAGAGTCTCAGGATTTTTAGAAGAGTATAGGAAATACATTAGGGAAAAGATGAAGGGAGTAAAGATGGAAGATCAGATCTATTGGGTAATATCATATGTCCAAGGAAGATCAACAGATGAATGGAAGGAAAAAATAGTGGATGAGATATTTGAAGATAAATGGAAAGATAGACATGTAGAAGAAATACTAAAAGAGATAGAGAAGGAGTTTGAAAGAAAAGAAAAGAAAGAAAAGGAAAAAACATGGGAGAGTTTAGATGAAGGATTGTGAGGGTTTTTGGAAGAGATGGAATTTGGAAAAAAGAAAGAAAAGAGAGAAAGTAAGAGAAATGGGGAAGAAGAAATAAGACAAGTAGAGATCATGAAGAAGGAAATGCCAATTGTTGTAGTAACGATACCAAGAAAACAAACAGCAAGAAGAGGAGGTAAGAGTGGATTTTGGATGAGGTAGAGATAGAGAGAGATACCAAGGTGTTTCTCCAGAGAAGAAACCTTGAGGAGGGGATACTATTATGATACAGTAAAGTGTGAACAGACTTTGATAAGATATAGATAGGATAGTAGTATATTATTAGTCTACAATAAGAGAATGCACATGATCTGGAAGTTACATGACATTACATCATAGAGTCTAGAGCAGTCTAGAAGGATCTATGGTCTAGAAGGATTGAGAAGAGTCTAGAGATTGAGTGACGTCAAGGAACATGTTAACAGCATGGTTTCCTCATAGTGTACATATGGTGCACACATGGACGATGGAGATGAAGAGTAGGGTTTAGAGTATGATGTCAGGGCATATGTATACAGTATGCTGGCCTTGAGGTAGACATATGGTGGATGAGTAATAGGATATGAGGACAGGGCATGGACATTAGGGTAGAACGCACAGCAGATATGTAGTCATAGCATGGACCATGGATACTTAATATAAATAGTCGGTAGAATACTATTGTGGTTCCCTATTGAGTTCTCTTGTAAATTACACAACTCATATTCCCTACTAGATATCAGCCTAAGAGATTTACTTGTAGTGCTGCTATTGGACATTGATCTAGTGGTTGCCACAATATATAAAGCAAAAAAAATAGGGGAGAGGGCTGATCCTTGCCCTACTCTCATATTAATGTCAAATTGAGAAGAAGAAAAATTGTTCCAAAAATACTTGGTTTTTCTATCAACAAGATAGTTTGAGAAGAATTTGACTACTCTTGAATCAAAGCCCACTTTGCCAAGAATGAGGGCTAGAAGACAATGATTAAGTGATAGGAACAATTATGCAATGTTAAAAGCTAAAGAGCTAGTCGACATGTTTTTGATCCATCCCATGTGAATAAAGTGGGTGAGAACAATATCTGCATCAGTAGTAGACTTGAATTTTAGTCTACCTAGTTGGCTTTGGTGAATAAAATCATTGAATATGATGTGAAATTGAAGTCTGTCTCCAATTACTTTCTCGATTAGTTTTCCCAATATATTGAGAAGTACAATTGGCCTAAAGAACTTGGGAGAATCATACACTGCCTTGTTGGGTTTTGGAATAACAATTGTCGTCGAGTTTTTGAAATGATTGGGCCAATATCATATCTTGATATAAGCATTGGCAATGGCGATAATGTTTCCTAGGCACATCTTATCTTTGACAACATGTTTGAGGTGTCCCCATGACAATTTATCTGGACCAGAAGCTGACAAGTTATTACACTTGACAATGGTGCTTGTGAATTCTTCCTCTAAAAATGGTGACCACAACAAAGAGCGATACAGGTTTAATTCATTCAACACATTCTCATCCACTTGACAAAATTGAGCAGTATTGAATGAAGAATGAAGAGCTTGCCAAAGATCCTCCAATTTTAAACACAGATGACCATTATACTTGATCATTTCTATAGCTGGGAGATTGCACTTGTTAATCCAGCTTATGAGTTCCCAAGGTCCATGCTTCTTATTGGCAATTTCTTGAATTTTTTGATCAAAGAAAGTCCTTTTTGTATTTTTGACTGTTTTCAGAAAGTCTTCCAGTCTTCAATATTCTTCGAAGATCTATATTTTGCCAGATCTTTGTTGCAATTGTTGTTCCACCAACTTTTTGAATGCTTCATTATGTTGATGATTTTTGAATTCTTCTTCCATACAGATTCCACAATGTTAGCAAAGTTAGTGACAACTTTTTCCAACTGGTGATTCTCCAAAATGTTCAACATGTCCAATTTTGCAAAAGATGTGATAACCTCCTTAATGAACGAATCTTCCTCATCACTATTTTTTACAATAGTTTTTTTTCAAAGGTCAATATTTATTTCAGCAATAGGAATGGTGATTGATAATGGTATGTTATCGGAGGTGAGATGCCAATTAGGATGGATTGAGTGATTGTTCAATTTGGTGGAGTCACATCAGAGGAATATTAAGTCGATTACTGAGTTTGAGTCATTGTTGTTGTTGGAATACCTAGTAGGAACTTGATTAATAGGAACCGAGAGGTTAAGGTTAAAAGAGTCTGCAATGATAATAAGTCATTACTAATAAACAAATGATGAAGGAATGAAGGGTCCTATAAACTGTTGCAAATGTTAAAATCTCTGGTCATAACTAATAGATTGTGAATGTTAATTTCTGTATTCTTGAGATACTTTATCGCAGAGTGAGAAGAATCAGAATATACATTCATGATCCAGAAAAGTTTGCTATTGATGAAAAAAGAAGCTAGAAGAATATCTCTGTGATCAATAATGTTTTTACGAAAAGAAAAACAAAATGATATGAGTCTGATGTTGATGAAGATGGTAACTTTAGGACACTCCTTTGTCATATCAGGTTCTCTGGCAAATGTGAGTCAGTTGGAATGATTAACAACGCCTACCAATGGAACACCTTCACTATCTACTGAGCTAGGGATTGATTTTATTGTTGTCCAAGATGGTTCTTGGATGAATATGATATTGAAGTTATTGTTGACCTCTAGGATTGTCTTTATGATAAGATTGTTTTTTCTGATGTTTTGCGAGAAAATCCTAAGATTATTCAAAATCATATTGTAGAGTCATTCACAGTTGAACAAATTGAATTCTTCCTGGTTTCCTGCAGTTTGGTATATTCTTTGGAGTGCTATTCTTTGTTGAAGTGGTGCTTTTAGAAAGGACATTCAATCAAATTGGCTTGATAATCACCTTTGCAGTTGAGACACTTGAATGAATAAGGGCACAGCTCACCCTTCTTAGTTTCAAGTCTGGGAGGATTTAGTTTGTCATTAGCCTTGCAACACCAAGTGAAATGACAGTGATTGATGGTTAAGTGGGGCCTGTTGCATTTTACACATTTGGCCCCTTGAATACAACAAACTCCTGCCATATGTCCTTATTTCCAGCAATTCTTACATTGTAGGACTCTTGGGTTCATGTTTGTTCCTTATACTATGGCAATAAAGCTTTCCATGTTGAAGTAACTGTTGATGGTTTTTCTCGCATTAGAACCATTTTGTGTGTCCCATATGTTGATCCAGATGATGGCCATATCAGATTTAGGTGAGATCTTGATAATTCTGGGTTTAGAAGCATGAATTATATCATTGAAGACATGATTGGCCTTGAGGATGCTTTCAACTTCATTGGGCAAAATTCGTACATTTGAACATTCACTGATGTATGGGATACCTACAATCTTGAGGTACGATTTGGATTGTAGAAGTCTTGGAGTGGAGATCTGGTCCACATTGGACACACGAGAATTCTTTACACATTCTCCATCTCTTGAAGATTGGAAGGACTAGCCACATTGTTGGTCATGATTATGATTCCTTTGTCTTCTACATGAATGAAATCAGCAATAATGTTTGATTTAATACTTTTGAGAGCATGATTAATATTAATAATGTGCATGCTCAAATCCTTTAGATATTGTTTTACCACCTTATTATTTATTGGTATGATAACTTGTTTTTGTGAGGGGCCTTTTGTGATCATGTTCAGGTGAGGTTTCAGTTTGTTATTGGTTCCGTTGATATTTTTCTGGACTTGATCTATTTTCTTGTTTCAAAAATGTGGAAATGATTCTTTGATTTTCAAAGTGTCTAGAGCTATGTTCGAGGACAAATTCAACTGTGAGGATTGTTTAGATGACAAAGAAGCTTGCGTATAGGACTTTTTCTGTAGTTGATTCTCATTTTTCTTGAAGTATTTGGAGATTTCATTCATCTCCTTAGGCAATTTGGCTGGAATGGGAAGAGAAAGAGGGGAAATGAAAGTTGGTTTTGCCGTTTCTTTGCTTTTGATGCTTGCCTGAGGTCTGCTAACCTAGGGGGTGAACTTTAATTTGACTTTGTTTCTGAAGAACATATTAGTTTCATCAATGACTAAGCTATCCCAGTGAGATTCATAGATAGCTGATATGAATTCCTATGCTGATTTGCCAACATTTTTCAAATCCTGGACTTCGTTAGCCTTATCACCATCAATAGATTTACCTAAGATGTATTTGCACATCCTAGAAAGAGAGTCCTTGATGTTTTTGACATCAGATGCCAAGTGTTCCATAGACCTGTGAAGAGAGATTGCTTAGAAGTCACCATCCCAAGACTCTGGTTCTAGAGCCTGATTAATGTCATAACTCAACTGTATATTGACCATGTTGTTTCTGGCAGGTTGGTTAAGAGCTGTTACCTTGTTTAAGACATGTTGTTGACATATTGCATTAGTAACCCTAGTCGCCTCACTAGTTTGACTGTGCTGACTCCTAGGAGTCTTGTACTCTAGTTGGATGGTACTGTTGAATAAGACAATAGACTTGTCTTTGTTCATCCTGTTACTCACTTTCTTTACTCGTATGTGATATTCCTCTTCATCTTTGCTCGAGGACATCAATGGGGACCTAGGTCTATGTGCACTAGCATCAAGAGAGTGATCTCTCACTTTATCAATGTCAAGGTCACCAATTCATTTAAACATTTTGTTATATACACTGTCAGCCATGTAACAATCTTCATTGAGAGCCATTTTAGTCCTTGGAGAGTGCAAAGTGTGAGTATCAAACATTATATTCCCTAAGTCTCTAATAAATGCTACCATGCAAGATGGTAGTAGAAGAGAAAGAAGAATTATATACTGATATACAAAATAGTGATGGTCTATATGCAAGCTATTTCTATTACATAATCAAAACTCATACCTAATGAGACTGTCATCTATTATAGTGGATTTCAGGCTAATTTTAAAATATAACTAATTATGCCACTACATTGATATACTTATATCTCTATGAATAATAATCTCCATATAATGTATAATATATCATTAGAGACAGTTTGATGAGCACTTTCCAATGCAAGTTTGATTGTGGAAATTTATTTAGTAGTTTCTGAGATAAAGCTTATAGTTACTGATGGTCTGATATCTCAGTAATCTGTTGTCACTTTTTTACATCCTGTATATGTACAGATAGCTCTTATTTGAAGATTTCTAGTGTAAATTGGTTTGTGAGAATTAGTCTACTAGTTGTGAAGATATAAGTTGAATGAAGTTTTTAATACTAAAGAAGATGATATTATATAACATAGTGTTAGATATGGTTCACATCTTGTTATCCAAAACTTGTTAGTGATTCTTAGGAGTCAGCTTGGCAAGCATATGTTATTCAGACATGTAGAATATAAATGTCAGAATAATCTTTGGCTTTAGCTTATTATTACAACTTAAACTCAAGTAAGAGAGTAATATCATGGTATGTTTGGACTCTAATATTTTTTTTCTTTTTATTTTATTTATTTTTCTTTTATTTCTTGAATGGTGAAGAGGTACATGACTACAGTCACATGACATATCACATGACATTATGTTATAAGCCTAAAATATTGTAGAAAGAACTAGAAAGAATAATATCAAGATGTATGTCCATATCATGTCAATCTCATAGTATATATATTGTGTACTTATAGCTAATATATAGACTTTGGGGTAGAGTTATTTATTATTAGCATAGATCATGAACTATTTGTATAAGACTACTTAGTGATTTATTAACAGTCTTGGTTAAGTGGTTGTAGTGGAATCTTATATTAGTTAACACAAGAGAACTCAAAAGAGTTTTTAGTACAGATAAGTCTATTCTATATATTTCTAGTATATAATTTATATAAACTTTACATCTAGCCTACTTTAAATGTTATAAGTTATATATATAAGAGTTATCTTATTATAAGATATATAACATCATTTTTCTCCTGTGTCACATGATTTTGTGACAGTGACAGTTGTGACATCACATCACTCTCTTTTACTAAGTTCAGAATAAAAAGTAAAAGTAAAAGAGAAAAATCAAAAGAAAAAATAAGAGAAACTTAAATAATAGAAGAGAAGTAGAAAAGAAACAAGTCTACTATCCTTGAATCTGATACTTATGTGCTATGTCTCTACTAGCTATACTAGTCATACATTTTGAAAAAAATACTTAGAATGTCTGGTAAACAAGTTTACTAGAAGGTAGTAAGATGTATTGTTACTAACACTAGAAGACAGTGCTAGTTTTGGTCAATTTTCAGAATATGAGATTACAGTGTAACTACTGGCTTATATTAAGTATTCTGTCTAGAGTAGTTATTTAGGAATAGAGACTATAAGCAAGTTATTCTGGTTCTAAATGATCCTTGAATGTCAGATAGAGATCTATGAAGTTGTTGAAAAGACTAGCAAGAATGTTTAAGATAGAATAGAGTGAAATAATCTATACTGGAAGAGGTTTAGAAGTGTGGATAAGCTGGAAAGTGTTATATGTGAATTAAGATGGATGTAACTGGATTAGAATGTGATACATGGATGGCTATGACATGTTATTCTTATAGAAAACACATAGAATTTAGAATAGGTTAGTTGTAGTATGCATACAGACTATGATCTATGGTATATAAGATAGACTAGTTCATAATGTGAACTCTATTAATTTCTCTTAGGTTATTCAATACAAGAGTGTATGTTTCATCTAATGCTTAGAACTTAAGTTTATAATATGAATACTCAAATAGTACTATCTATTATATATCAAACTTCAACTCTGAGTATTGATGTCTTTTATAATGACTTACTCTTATTCCAAACCTCACAAGTATCTTGTTTTCCACAGCAGACTTGCTCACTTCAAAACTCTATAAGTACTTGGTTTTCCATAGTAGAGTTTACTTCTATCTCAAATCCTAAACTAGTATCTTACCATAAATAATTTTAATCAAACATTTGTCTAGCTTGAAGCCAGACATAAACACTGACCTTACTCAATATAGAGAACTATTAGACTATATATATATAATGGTACCACTTAAGTATTCAAGTGTTTTAGATACTTATCTTAGTATTTAAGAACTAGTAGATACTCTGTAATCTTTAGCTTGATAATTAATTTATGACTTATGTCTCAGGTATTAGAGGTGGAAGCATACTCATATATAAGAAAACTTGATAAAGTTCTTAATATAAACTAGTCTATCCTATATACTACAGAGTATAGTCTGTGTACCATTTACTCTAGCATATCCTAATGCTATATGCATATTTCTTAAGGTTAACACATCTTAGCTATATTATTATGATATTATTAGGACAACTATGTGAAGTCTGTGAAGTTATAGCAGAGTTTATAACTCCAGGAAAATTCTAAGCTATATTGTTCAAATGATTAAGTACATGACTTACCTCCAGGAAAATTCTATGAAAACAGGATGAAGTTTCCTATAGGTGATAGCTACTCTAAGTATCTAAGAGCCCATTCTAATCAAGCAGAATATTATAACTTAAATTCCAGAGTTAGGATAAAAAAGGAACTTGTATTGTTTAATACAAGAGAACTCAGTAGATTTTCTAGTACAAGTGAGTCTACTCTGTATACTTCTAGTGCATAGTCTGTGTACACTCTACATCTAGCCTACCCTAAATGTTATAAGTTATATATAAGTTACATCATCCTTCTTTAATAAGTCCAAAATAAGAACAGAAATATAAAGACTAGATAAGAATCAAAATAGAAAAATGAGAGAGACTTAAATAATAGAAAAGAAAAAGAAACAAGTCTACTGTCTTTGATTCTAACACAGAACATTTAGCAAAAAATTTAGTAACTTAGCTATAATAGTGTCAGATAGTCAGGAACCTTGATGAAATATTGCCAAAAGATAAGGGCTTATTGGTTAGTACTAAAGAAGATAAGTTAATGTTTATAAAAGAAGGTATAGAAGTCTATTCTAGTACTGAGCTACAAATGAAGGGAAAAAGGGAGAGAACTCCTATCCAAATTCTCCCACCTATGAGCAGTTTAATTGCTATTTATTAAGTGAGCATCGTTAGTATCTTCTATCACTTTCAGATAAGTTTTGGAGAGTTTATTACAAAATAAACTACTCACTTGTTTGTAATATCTGAACCTTGGGTATACTCTTAGAGATTTAGGAGTGATTCAAAAGTTTAATAATGATGACAATGATGATAAAAATCAATATAGATGTCAATGATAATAAGGAATAATAATTGATAATAATTGATGTTATTAAGTCTAAGGTCTAATCCTCAGATATAGAAGTATTTATACAAAATGGTAATGATCTGTGTACAAGCTACTTCTATCACATGATCAAAACTCATATCTGATGAGAGCTGTTATCTGTCATAACAGATGTTAGGCTAATTTTAAAAGGTAACTAATTATGTCACTATATTAATATACTTGTATCTCTATGGATACTTATTGCTATGAGATATACTATATATCATCAGAAACAGTTTAATGAGCACTTTCTAATACAAGTTCAATCATGTGAATCCATTTAGCTGTTCATAAGATAATAGCCAACAAAGCTTTTATAGTTACTGATAGTCTGATATCTTGATTTTTTGTTGTCACTTTTATACATCCCACATATATGTGGATAGCTCTTATTTGGAGCTTTCTAGTACAGCTTAGTTTGTGAAAATTGGTTCACTAGTTGTGGAGATACAAGCTGAATGAAGTTTGTGACATTATTTTTTTCCATATTTCTAATCATGTTGCAAAATCTTTTCTACTTCCTATTCTTTTTAATCTTTGGTTTGAACTAGTAATGAGGGTACAAATTTTTGTCCATGGATGGTGGGTTCAGAGTATGTTGTTAGCTTGCTTGTATGAAAGACTGGATATATAGCTCAGTAACAAGGTGGTATTCTTAGTTGGAAAATTTTTTCTATAATCTCAAATAGTCCTTCATACCATAGTCATAATGCTTATTCTGTAGTCTGGTAACTCTTTGGACTGAGTAGTACTTTGTCACCAACTTTAAATGGGAAATTTTGAACTTTTTGATTAAAGTACTACTTCATTCTTTCTGCTACAAGACTAAGAGCTGCTTTTACCTGCTCTAAGACTTCTTATCTTTTATATGTAAGGTCATTTAAGTTCTTGTTTAGCAACTTTTTGACTAATATTAGACCTGCTCTAGGATTTCTGCCATATTCAAGAAAGAAAGGACTTTCTTTTATTTCTTTATGTGCTTGATTATTATATGCAAATTTCCTGGGCCACCAGTACTTTCTAGAGACTAATTCATAGGTCTTCTATCTTCCCAAATGTCCTGCAGATAGTAAGTCATAATGTATCTGGACAATTCTTTGTCTTAGATTGTCATTCATGCTCTTAAGAATATATACTTTTCCTCTGTATAATAATAGTCCATTCTCATAGTTCTAGTCTTGTAAAGACTTTCCAAATTCTCATGGTCCTAACTGAAGAAGAGACTTATAGTCTTTTGTGATTTTATCTAATAAGAGTGCTGCCTTGACTTCTTTTAGGATTATTGTCAGAATTAAGGAGAGCAGACTTGGTTTCTCTGTAGTTCTCATTTTCCTCTTACTCTTACTTTTACTTTTCTTCTATTTTTGGGTTAGGAGCTGGTATGTCATCACAATCTACTGTTACAGCATGTGACTTGGGTGTCACAAATCATATGACACAAAGAATATGATAGAAAGATCTAAAAAGGATGATATTGTGCCTTGAAGCTGATACATGATTATCAGGGAAGGCTAGAAAAGTAGTGCACAGACTATTAGTTTTCAGTATATAAGGTAGACAATACTATATAAAGCTCTTTATTGAGTTCTCTTGTGTTAACCCAATATAAGGTTCATTTGCTTGACCAACTCTAAGGTCTTGAGTTTGTAACAATTATATTATCATCTATAAGTGACTTATGAGAAGCCTCTAATGCATTGATTGCAAAAAACTCAGGTTTTAATAGTATCTGATTTATTTTATTAAGGTTTATCCCCATCTTATGGTCTACTCTTCTGGACAAAGAGTTTTCAGCTTACATTGTCTTTTCTGGTTTATAAAATTGAGATTTGGTCAGATCAGATCATTAAAACCTTACATTTTTCAGAATAGCTTGAAAGCTGACTACATACTCTTTTATGTGGATGTCCTTCCAAATAATGACAGTATTCTTCTTATCCTCTTATTATTGCTAGTAATAGTTTCTTTCATAAATATCTAATGACTTGGAAAAGAAGGCAACTAGATGTCATAATCCAGTAGCTGGTATCTTTTATAATAAAACTGCACCAGTAGCAAAATTACTTGTATCTGTAGATAATTTGAAAGAATCTTCATCATTTAGTATTTTCAGGACTGGAGCAGTTGTAAATGCCCTTTTTAGTGCCTTAAAAACATTTTGTTGCTTTATACCTCAAGTCTAGATACTATCTTTGTTGGTCAAGTCAGAGAGTGGTTTTAATATCTTGGCAAAGTTCTCAATGAACCTTTGATAAAAATTCATAAAGCCCAAGAATGCTTGTACTTGTTTAACTTTTGTTAGTACTAGCTACTCTAGAACTCCTGAAAGCTTTTCTTCATCCATTTGTACCTTGTTTTCTGAAATAATCACATTCAGATACTTGATACTACTTTGTTCAAAGGAGAATTTTTCTGCCTTGGCATAAAGATTATTTTCTTAAAGTCTTTTTAGCACTCTCTTGACCAATTGTCTATATTTCTTCTTGTTCATTCCAAATATTAGAATATCATCTAGATATACCATTACATATCCTATATAGATCAAATCTCCAAGTATATCATTCATTATACTTTGGAATGTTGCTAGTATATTAGAAAATCCAAAATACATAACTTTAGTCTCAAAAAGACCTTGTTTTGTAATGAATGCTATTTTCCATTTATCTCTCTTTTTAATACAGATATTATTGTATTCCCATCTTAAATCAATTTTTGTAAAGATTGAGGCATGACTAAGTAATTCAATTAGATCTGCAATTTGGGGAATTGGATAACAATTCTTGATAGTTATTCTATTAAGGGCTCTATAGTCTATAACTGGGCATAAAATTTCATCATGCTTTTTTATAAAGAAGAATGGTGCTGCTATAGGACTGGTAGATGGTTGAATATAACCTTTCCTAAGTTCTTCATCAATTCATAAGTCTAGAGAGTTTCTTTCCAATACATAAAGTGAATAAACCTTTACTAGTTTGAGAAGTGTTGCATCTTCCTCAAATTTAATTGCATAGTCATATTGTTTCTGTAATGACATTCTCTCTGATTTGGTTTTTGAGAATACATTTCCATATTCATGTAACCATTTAGGCACATATACTTTCTAAGCCTTTATATCCTTATAGTATGATTCTCTATATTGATCTCGATTGTTAAGTAAAGATGCAATTACTATTGCCTGTTGGTAATTACCTGGGTTAGTTGTATCTGCCCAGCTCAGTATATGGTTGTTAGGGTCTTCATCTCCTATATTGTCCAATGAAGATGATCCACTGATATCTAGTTCAAGGTGAAGCTTATTAGTACCTACTTCTACATCTTATATTTTATAAGCTTTATAGACATATGTATCTAGATGCCTGATGAACTTCTATTGGCCCTTTTGCAAATTAATAGTTGGATTATGTTTGTACAAGTATGAATATCCAATTATTATTTCTTTATTCTTTAACTGGATAACAAAAAGATGTTATCTTGTCTTGTGAGATCCAATCTTTATATAAGCTCAGACATACTCTGTGATTTGTCCTACTTTGCTGGAGGTTACCATCTGCATTTACTACTTTATATGGATTTGCCAATTTATATTTTACCAGATTGTTATTTTCCACAAAACTCTGTCAACAAAGTTTTTAGTGGCTCCCAAATCAACTAAAGTCTTAGTCTGTACTTTTTTACCATATATCCAAAGTATAACTAGAATTTTAAAAGAGGTTTTCTTGTTACATGCTATATTACTACAAGATTCTAGTACTACTTTTAAATTCTTTGAGCTAATAGAGTATCAGATATACAAAGCTTGAATACTAGTATCTTTATTTAATTCCCTTTTTCTTTCTTTCTTTTTTCTTTTTTCTTTTTATCTTCCTTACTTAGGATTAGGGTTAAAGTGACGTTATGGTCACATGTCACACACCTGTCACATCAGATAACATGGTCATATGTCACAAGATTATAGAGAAAAAAATAGAAGGTTCTAAAAGAATGATGTCATATATATGTAACACATAGTTATTTAGGGTAGACTAAAGAGGCAGTAGCATGGACCATGGTAGTTTAGTATATAAGATAGACAAACTTGTACAGAGTTCTCTTATGTTAACTCTAATACAAGATTCTTTTCTTTGATCAGCCCTAAGATCATTGAATTGTAACATAGGGGGTATACTATCCTCTAATTATAGATCACAGATATTATCCTCTATAGTCCCAATAGAAAATCCAAGTTGGGATTCTCTCTTCTCTTCCTCTTTAAAGAGCTAGAATTATAGATTTTCTTAATTAATATATTATTTATTTTATTTTTAGAACCCATTTATCCTCATTTCAAGGTTTGTCATAACAATCTACTGTATTATATAACTTTGCTTTATTTTTAAAGCCTTTGCCTGCACATATCTAACATTATTATAAACTCTTCTTTTTTTCTTCTTAACTTCATCTATTTCCATTACATCTGGGTCCTTCTTTCCTTCTCTACTTTTCTTTACATTGCTATCTGAACCAAAGATTGCACTTTGAATTTTATCTAGATATAAAGCCTTATATAAACTCATTAATAGTTTAATATAATTATCCTAGTTTTTTAAAGTTTGATTTATGATCTCATACATACCAAGCACATTGCAGCTTATCTGGGATAACTTCTTTAAGTTTATTAATATGTACTTCATCTATGTAGTTAACAATTCTTACTAATATTCAGTATTTTTCCATATATTTGACAAAGTTCTTTTTAGCCAAGTTCTTATTAACCTAAAGTGCTGTTAGTTCCTTTTTTGCTCCCTCCTTGTCATTTCTTTGTTCAAAGATATTTTTATATATGTGCTTGCTGGAGCACATAGATGAGTGAGAGCATATACAATTTCCTGATCATTATGAATAATACTTGATACTGAGCAATTTAATTTAACCAGTCATTTAGTTGCATCTTGCTTTCTGAGCCTGAAAATGTGGGTGGCTCAGGTACTTTGGTTTTAACTATAGTGTTATTTTCAGGCAGACTTATTAGCTCTGCTTGAAGTTGCACATTTTGTGCTTTCAGTATTGCAATTTTATTATAGACTGTAGTTAAGGCACCATTATAATGGTTTATGATATTTCTCATCATTTGATCCACATAACTTTTAATCATATGTGTAGTTACTTGATGTGCATTTCTTATTATCTTTATTTCCAAATTTCCCCAGTTTGTATTTTCTGTGTTAACACCATCTCTAACCAATTGCTTCCAAGTTGTGGCAGCAAAGTCAGTAATGTTGAAGTTGGTAGCAAAAATACCAATTTTAGCCTTTAAATGCCATTTTTTATATACCAATACTATTCTAGTCATTTATTTAGGAAATAGAAATATTTAACTCTAGTACAGTTTTACAAATTTCAGGTACTCTGGTTGCTGGACATAGAAAGTCTACTTTTTCTAAATGTTTACAAGCATTCTTCAAAAGTCTTTACTCTTTTGATGTTAATTTATGTCCAACTTTATCTAATTCTAAAGTAATATCCTACAATCTGTTAAACTACTCCTATAGAGTATCATACTGTGAATCCTCTGCCTAGATCTTGGTTTCACTCATTTTTATAAAAAATAGTGATACTCAATCTAAAGTTGGTTTTAAAATCTCATTATACTTCTTTATCCAAAGAAGTTTTTTCTTTTGATGGAAATATAAGTAAGATGGTACAAAAGATGAAAAAGTAAGTTGGTAGTCAATACAATCAATGAGTGAAGTTGGTAGTTCTTCAATTCAGTTCAAAAGACTTCTTTTTTCTTTACTTAATCAAGCTAATAACAATAGGTTTTAAGCATGTTCTTTATGTTGTTTTACCAACTTCTATAACTCTTCTTTTGATATAGTATGAGTGGTAAGAGGTAGTGTGAGCATGTATTTTACCATCTTTCTTTTTCCTACATTTTTGAATATTTCTCATATAGTAGAAGAAAGTTTGAATGTTTTTCTTTTTTCAGTAACTTTATTTTTGGCAAATATAATGTTGGTGTTTTTTCTAATAGTAGGTGTGGCTTGGGTGGTAAATGTGAGTACAATATCTCTATTTTAGCAAATAAAGTGTATGGGTAAAAGAATAAAAAAAGTATTTTTTCATATGATATGGATCTTAATAGAGAAGAGTTGATGTTATATCCAGTTTCTCTCACTGGCTTATGAAGAAGGATGTTATAACCTTGGGCTAAGCTTAGGTTGCAACTCAGACAAAGACTTGAGAATAGAAGTAGGGGATTGTGCAATTGGTAAAGTGTAAAGATACAAGAATGCATCTACACTATATATACTAAGTTAATATGAGAAAAAGGTCCACAGTACACAAGGTCATTAAGTCATAGAACAATGAGGAAAGAACAAGGATACAGCACCTACTACATGAGACACTGACTAAGACTACTTCAGCACAGCCAATCATATCATCATTGTCCTGTACCCTAGTCCATACTGAGATCGTGAGGTATCAATTATAACAATACCCCGTTTTCAGCATTCATATCCCCATAAATTAGACCAATATTTCAAGCTCTCTAATGACATGTGTAGCTACTATTTTCTTGTTAGGACTGATGATGACTTGTCCTTGATTATCAATGGCAATAAAATATAGTTCATTGGGTGGTCCTCCTTGATATATGGTTATTGATTAACTATTTCTTGAGATTTCTGTATTATGTTTTTATTTCATGAATGCCATTGCTACTTCTTTCCAGAATTCTGGATTTTGTTCTCCTCTAGACCAAAGTGATTGATAATGTAGAGGTAGCTTAAATAATCTTGTTTGTGTTGGAGAATGTACAAATTTCATGTATTGTTCTAAGTTCTTGATTTTATCATGTATGAAACTCAATTCTGTTGTCTTGGATGATATTGTCCTGGATCTGATTGTCGATACCTCATATAGCTTGATTAAGATTACCTCTTCATCTTCCTCTTTTCTCTCTTCTGATCTCTTTTGTTCTTTGTCTCTATATAAATCTTGAATTTCTTGAATGTTCTTGTCCACATAGTAATTCCCTTGTCCTTTGCATTCATCCAATTCACTGGCTAGTATTTGTTGAATTTGGTATGCTTGATTTTCCATATTGCTTTGAATTAGATTCTGTAAGTCTTCTGATATCCCAAGAATATTTGTGGTGTTCATTATCTGATTGTTTTTGCTTGATTTCAAGATCATTCCTTCCATTTCCATAATTGTTGTATTTGTTTCTTCTGCCATTTTCATTATGTCTTTTACCTGCTTCTGTACATCAATCATTGTCTCTATTCCTTGTAAGGTCTTGTGGTATAATTGGGTTCAATCGTTACGTTCCTTCTGCAATAACTTTGCTTCATCCATGTTGTTAAGCTTTCTGGATATGTATGGGTTGGGAGAGATTGGTGTAGTAATATAGTTGTTGATGATTTGAGAAGACATTTGTTAAGATTTGAGTTGTTTGAGCTATTGAAATAGGATTTTACTCCCCCTCTTTATAGGTTTTGACTCGAAATCCTCATCCAATAGTCTTCAATCGAGACATGAAGAAGGCAGGAGTAAAAGTACTAAGGGATAAAGAGTGGCAGATAAGAGAAGATTTAGTGCTAAAAGAAGAAAAGATATATATGCTAAAGAATAAGAAATTGAGAATAGAGATTATTCAGCTGTATCATAATATAACAGTAGCTGGACATGGAGATAGATAGAAAACAATGGAGTTGGTGATGAGGAACTATTGGTGGCCTAGAATGACAAAGAATGTAGGAAAATACATAGATAAATATAACTTGTGCTAGAGAATAAAAAT
>Ga0157358_1000215_pt1 | contig 23284 bp, 29 predicted proteins | sample AttcapACBM2_FD_111484 | JGI IMG/M metagenome (GOLD analysis project Ga0157358, IMG submission 111484) | Fungus gardens microbial communities from leaf cutter ant in Botucatu, State of São Paulo, Brazil - Atta capiguara ACBM2 | ecosystem: Host-associated > Fungi > Mycelium > Unclassified ... | reverse complement strand
TACATTATTGTATCCCCAAATTAAGTCCAACTTGTTGAAGTATCTGGCTTCTTTTAATTTGTTGATAACTTCTTCAATTAATGGTAGTGGTGTTTTGTTCCTGATAGTGACCTGGTTTAGCTTCCAATAATCTTGGACTAGTCATAAAGATCCATCTTTCTTTGGAATGTAAAAGCAAGGTGCCACATATCTTGACTTGGATTCCTTGATTAACTCTATGTCCAATTGTTCATCTAGCCATTTGTTTAATGCTTCTTCTTTCTTTATGGTCATAGTATAGGCCTTCACATTAAATTCTCTAGATGTCTCTACTGTCAAGTTGATTTCATGATCCCATTCTTATCTTTCTGATAACTTTTCAAACTTCTTCTTGTTGAAAAGGTGTGTAAAAGGTCAAATGTAATCTGGAAGATCCTCTGGGTTAGTTGGGTCTGATTCCTTTCCTATTTCCTATTGTCCTTTGTTGTTGTCATCTGTTGCCTATGTCCTTTGATTTCTGGGTGTGAATAATATGTCCTGATGATTTATCCTACATATCCTTGGACATCTCGTAAATTACATTGTTTCTTTGCTCCAGTTTACTTCTGGGTTGTGTTTTACCAACTAGTCATATCCCAAAAACATGTCTGTATCATTTAAATCTGTGATTGCTGCATTGATTCGTTCTTTATGTCCATTGATTTCCACTTCTAGTGGCATAAATCATATAACTTCTCCATTCTTTGTTCCATCTGCATTGAAAACTTTGAATAATCTGTCCATAGGTTCTGTTTTGATCTTTTCTTCTTTGACTAGTTGTTTGTTGATTCCAGTATGGGTACATCTAGAATCTACCAATACCTGTAGTCATAGTTCTTGTCTGTTCTTTGTCTTGATGTTGGTGTGCATGTTTAGTTCTCTCACTTTGTTGTTCCTTTAGTTTGGAATAACATATCAATTTTGGGAATTATTATGTACAAAGGTTTGTTGTATCATGCCTACTTTAAACCTTCAACAAAACCCTTCTTCTTATCATTCTCTTCTTTATCTGATTTGTCTGACTCTTCTTGGTTTCTCCTAATCTTCATCTTCTGTTTGGACCTGCAATCTTTTGCTAAGTATCCTACTTTGTCACACTTATAGCATTTCCTCATCTCTTTTTCCTTCTTGGGTTTCCTGCATTCTCTCGCCATATATCTATATGTATTGCAGTTGAAATATCTTGGTCTTCTGTTTTCATCAAAGCTATCTTGAGCTTTCCCAATATTTATGAATGCTCCTTGTCCTCCAAATGTTGTTCTGGTTTCTGTTTTATAGTCATGTTGACTTTCCATAGATTCATATCCCTGCTCTACTGAGATAATTGCTACCTTCCACTCTTTAAGTGTATCAGGTGCTGCCATCAGTGGGTATCCTAGTATAGTCTTAATAATGTCTACTCATACATTCTTCTTTAATAAGAATATAGCATACATGTTGTTGGTTTCTGCCTTCATGGCTAACATATTGAATTTGATCATAAAGTTAGCAATGTGTTTCTTGCCCTATTGGAACATTTCAATCTTCTATTCTGCATCTGCTGTTTTGCTCTTGTTGCTAAATACTGTTTTGATTTCCCTGACAAATTCTTCCCAGTCCTGGGTATTCTCTGTGTCTTCCAGTTCATCAATCTTCTTCTGCACATAAATTCCTACCATGCTCTCTCTAAGTTAGGCTAGCACTGCAGTGATTTTGTCATCTGCTACAACTACTCTATTGTTCTTGAGGAATAGTCTGATTTCTCTCCACCAGTCTTCAAACTTTGTTCTGTCCCTATCAAACCATCCTGTGTCTGGGACCATGTTCTTCATTGGTATGTTTTCATTGTGCCCTACTGTCACTGGTGCTGTTGATATTTCTTCTGTTTCTAGTATTACTGGTTCTGTACTTTGGTTCAACATGTTGTCTTCTGTGATCCTCAATGATCCTAATATCTCTTCTAACACTTCAATAACATCTGGGCTTTATTGTGCTGCCTTGTCTGTCCATGGATTCTACCACACTGTTTTGTCTTGTCTATAGACTTCTTCACTGCACTTCTCTTGCAAGGTGAGCCTAATAATGCTTTACCAAATGTTATAACCTTAGCCTTGGCTCAGGTTGCAACTTAGGCAAAGACTTGAGAAAGATATAAGAGTAGATGCAATTGGTAAAGCATAAATATACAATATAGTATCTACTCTATATATATAAGAAGCCCATGAGGAAAGTGTTCAGAGTATATGATATTGACAAGTTATAATACATGAGGTAGAAGTAAAGACATAGTATCTATTACATGAGGTGCTGACTAAGACAATTGCAGTGCAGCCGATCATGTTGTCATTACCCTTGACTCTAGTTCATGCTATATACAGGAGGTGTTGATCATAACAGATTTGATCTCTTTAAGTCTCTCTACTTCAATATAGGTGATTATGTTTCTTGACAACTACTCCTTTTATTGTAATATTGCTTTTCTATGCAAAAAGTCTGAAGCTATAGAAGCAATCATGTCAATTTTTCATATGTGGTTGAATACAACTTTCTAATAAAGAAGAGTATATAACATTAGAATTACAATCATTTCTAAGAAAGCAAGAAATTATCCATAAGACTAGTACTTCATATATACACCAACAAAATGATTGTACTGAATAGTTGAACTATATACTGATTGAAAAAATGCAGTCAATATGACTTAAAGTATGTCTACTAGATTTCTGGTAGAAGTTTGCTATTGCAACTACACCTTATATATACAATCACACACTTGCTAGATATTTCAAATAGAAAATACCTTAGGAGATCTTCTTGGGTAATAAACCCAAAACATTGTACTTCTCTATCTTTGGCTAAGAAGCATATGTGTTCCTCTCTAACAAGGTTTGTGCTAATAAACTTGTACCATACTCTGAATTAATAATATTTATCAGGTACAATGAAAATGGTTATTGCTTTATATGCCATATACAAGAAAATATTATTTTCCACCCTATAGATGCTATCTTCAACAAGGAATTCTTTTCTAAATATGCTGACTCTCATGTGAAAGAATGTAAATTATATGATAAGTTAGACAAAATAAATTTAAAGACAGGATTTTCAGCATCTGAACCTTCTAATGAAGATGGACCTACTTTAGTACCCATTCCACCTCCATAGTAGTGTTATTTTATGACTCATCCTCTGCAGTGATATTAACTTCTGTCTAAACCTTATAAGTACTTAGTCTTCTATAACAGAGTTTACTCTTATTTAACTCAGTCTTTTATAGTAGAGCTCTTCTTTCCAATTTGGCCTTCTATAGCAGTAGAGTTCTCTTATTTAACCACTATCAGTATTTTACCACTAAAACCTCTATATTCTCCTTGTATATAAGAACTAGTAAATACACCATATTCTCTAGTCTGATAATCAACAACAATAGTAGAACATTAACTCCAGTATTCTTCAACAACACACCTCTTATCAGAACTCACTTTTCTTGGACTCTGATCCACTTCTAGAGTTGTGATCTCATAGTAGACAGATGATATAGCATATAAGCTGAAGCCAAGGTTATTCTAGAAAGTCTATAACACTGTATGTACAAAGAGTGTGGTATTATAAGGTAGTCATAATATCCTGCTAGAGTATCTTGAGTAACTCTACTAGAGTGTGTCAGTAAGTCCAATGCTATCCCAACTAGTGATAGCCATAACATAAAGTATTCCATAATATAAAGTATCTTATAATACTAGAAAAACCAACTCAGAGATAATAGAGACTTACTGAATAATAGCAGAAGATAAATGAACAAGAAGATGACAAGATTAAAATATATATATATTGGTAGTGGTGGGAGAGTTTTTCAAAGACAGATATGAGTAGCTAGTAGCAGATAAACATCTAGAAGATGAATATAAGTTTGAGCATAGAAAAGCTAGTCTCTATGCAATATTCTAACAATCTTATAAACCATCCTGATAACTTAGCAGCCATCTAGTAAACTGTAAACAACTATAAGTGACTAGATTGAAAGGAATAAGATATCAGAATCAAAGATAGTAGACTTGTTTCTTTTCTGTTTCTCTTCTCTTATTTAAACCTTTCTTATTTCTTATTCTGATTCTTTTATCTTTCTTCTTTTCTTTTCTTATTTTTGATTTAGCAAAGGAGGAATCATGTGACATCATTTGTGACAGTCACAACTGTTATATGTTTGGTTACACATATCACAAGTCATAGTCATAACATTATATGAAATAATAATTTTTATCTATAATATCTAGAGTAGACTAGATATAGGTATATACAGACTATGTATCAGAGGTATATAAAGTAGACACACCTAAGCTAAGAACTTGACTAAGTTCTCTTGTGTTAAACAATACAAGTTTCCTCTTTTGTCTAAACTCTAGAACTTAAGTTGTAGCATAAAACAAGACTTACCTATTAAGTCTATACTAACTATAAATAAAACTGAGAAAATTACTTCCAACACTTATTACAACATCAAATATTACTTAGCTATGCTATGCTAATCATAGTCATGAGTTATTTGTTGAACAATAGAAAAGTATATGACCAAAGTTAAGCAGAATATTTATTCAACATAAAAAACTAAACTAAATCTAAAAAATTTACACAATACTATACTACTTATATACATTTCTTGTAGTATACTTATATATTTACAACTACTATAGACTGTAGTGACTATCATGGTATGCTTGGACTCTAATATTTTATTCTGACTTTCTTTTATTTTTATCTATTTTCTTTGATTTGATTTTTTCTTTTATTTCTTAGACAATGAAGAGACACATGACATGACATTATATCATAAGCCTAAAATATTATAAAAAGAACTAAAAGAATGATGTTAAGATATATATCTATAGTATGTTGGTTTCATAGTATACTCATAGACAATGTAAGGACAGTTATCTATTGTTAGCACAGACCATGTATCTATAATATAAATAGGATAGCAATACATTGGGGACCCCTTGTCGAGTTCTCTTGTGATTCTCACATGATATCCTATTAAGAGATTTACTTATTGTGCTACTATTAGTCTTTGTGATTAGTAGTTGCCATAACAGTAGAACTCAGCTATCCTTTAGGGACTCTGTGTCATATGGACTTCTATTTATTCTTGATCAAGGGACAGTATGTTCCTTAGTCAAGAAGACATATAGCTGGGCCCTAGGCTTAAGAAGTATACTAGTTAGACAGGGGAAGCTTGGCCAGTCATTTGCATGATAGCCCACTTATGTATATTGGTTGTATCACCTTTTGTGGACATGGTAGATAGTTATATTCATGTAGAAGGCTTGTACTACTGGTTCCTTTGTAATCAGTCTATGTAAAGCAGTAATATTGTCCAGTAAGGAAACATCTAGTTTAGAGATTTCCTTCTTAGAGATATTAGCTAGTGTTCTTTAGAACAGTAGTTAGTAGAGCAGTAGACAGGTAGTTAGTAAACAGTGTGAGGCTAAATAAGAAAAATATTAGCTAGCACTTATAGAGGAATTTTTGGAATGTTTTTGAAGAAGATAGTTTCTGCTGTTAAACAACATAGCAGTGATGAACCAGAATGTTGTGGATTTGAGTCAGTTGAACTTAAAGGAGATAATTAGAGAAATAAAAGAAGAAGAGGTGGTTAAAATGTTGAATATAATAATAGAAAACAACACAAAAATATTGGAGTTGCAGAGCATGTTGGTAACCTTAATGAAAAAAGAAAAAGTAAAAAAGCAAGAAGAACAAAGAAGAAGAGAACAAAGAGAGATGAGGAGGAAAGAGTATGATGAAAGGTGGGAAGAGAAAGAATAAAAAAGAAGAAAAGAAGAAAAGGAGAGAAAAAGAATATATGATGAGTGGAGGAGAGTAGAAAAAATGAGAATAGAAGAAGAGAGAGAAGCAGAGAAAGAGTGGAGATGACAGGAGATGAGAAAAAGAAGAAGAGAGGAAAATAGGCAGAAAGCAATGGAAGAAAGGAAGTGTTTTGTTTGTGGAGGTTTTGGACATATTGCCTATTATTATAGAAATATGGAAAAAGAGGGATCTGTACAGGTGCCCTCAAATAAATTTAAGGTATTAAGAGATAAAGTAATGCAGAGAGAAGAAGGAAGTGGAAGGGAAGTAGTAAAAGATAGAAAAGAAATTTTGAAGGAGGAAAGAGCTAAGAGGGGGATAGAGAGATACAAAAAACAGAAGTGGAAAAGAAGAAAGAAAGAGGAGAAAAGAAAGAGAAATTATTAAGAGAAGTGACAGTGAAGATTTGATTGAAGTAAGAAGAAGAGGAAGAAGGAATTATAACAAAGGCATTGCTGGATAATAGAGCAACAGGGTTGGTGATGAGTGAGAAGTTTGCAAGAAAGCACAGATTTAGAAGGACAAAGTTAGAGAAGCCAATATATGGGAAATGTAGACAGAACATTGAATTATGCAGGGCCAATTGTGGACACAGTGGAGGTAGAAATATTTTTCAAGAGACATAAAGAGAGAACATTGATAAATGTAATAGGAGGTCAGAAATGGGAAGGTGTGCTAGCCAAGGCATATCCAATATAACACAATCCAGAGATAGATTGTAAAACAGAAGAGGTATAGATGATGAGATGTCTAGAGGAGTGTGGGAAGAAATAGAGAATAGGAAGACAGATAAAGCCAGAATAGCAGAAGTAAGAAGAAAGAGAAGAGCAAAAGGCAAAAAATAAGAAAGAAAAGAGAGAAGAGTTAGAAAACCAACAACAGAGGAAAAGATAGCAATAGCAAGAATAGTGAAAAAAAGAAGAGAAAAAAGAAGAAGAAGATTTGATAGAGTTAAGAACAGTAGAAGATATGGTTCCAAGATAGTTCCATAAGTATCTGAAGATGTTTGAAAAGAAAGAGTTAGAAAAGATAATTATCAAGAGTAGAGAGAGAGAAAGTTTAGGAGTTTGTAAAGGATCAGCTGAGAAAGAGGTATATTAGGCCATCGAAGTTACCACAGACATCACTAGTGTTCTTTGTGCCAAAAAAAGATAGTAAAAAGAGAATGGTGCAAGATTATTAATATCTAAACAGTTGGACAATTAAAAATAATTATCCATTGCCACTAATTTCAGATTTGATAGATAGTATAGAGAAAAAGAAGGTGTTTATGAAGATGGATTTACAGTAGGAGTACAACAATGTGAGAATAAAGGAGGGAGATGAGTAGAAGGCAGTATTCTCTATGCCAGAAGGAGCCTTTAAGCCAATGGTAATGTTCTTTAGGTTGACAAACTCACCAGTAATGTTCCAGACAATGATAGATGACTTGCTTAGAGATATGATAGAGAAAGGAGAGATAGCAGTATTTATTGATGATATTATGATAGTGACAGAGACAGAGGAAGGACATAATGAAATTGTGGAAGAAGTATTAAGGAGAATAAAAGAAAATGATTTGTTCATGAAATCAGAAAAATGTATATAGAAGGTTAGAGAAGTTGGGTTTTTAGAAGTGATAATTGGGCCAGATAATGTAAGAATGGAAAAGGAGAAAGTGCAAGGAGTGGTATATTGGCCAGTGCTGAAAAGTGTGAAAGATGTACAGAAGTTTTTGAGGTTGGCAAACTATTATAGATGGTTTGTCAAATATTTTGCAAAGATAGCAAAGCCATTGCATGAGATGACAAGGAAAGAGATCAAGTGGAACTGGGGAGAGAAGTAGAAGAAAGCATTTGAAGAATCAAAGGAGAAGTTTATGACAGAACTAGTCTTGGTAATCCCAGACTTGGATAGAGAGATGAGAGTAAAAGCAGATATGTTAGATTTTGCTACAGGAGGAGTATTATCAATAAAGTGTGAAGATAAAAAGTGAAGGCCAGTCATCTATATTTTGAAATCATTGAATGAAGCTGAAAGAAATTATGAAATTCACAATAAAGAGATATTAGCAATTATTCAGTACTTAGAAGTATGGGAGTATTTCTTAGAAGGAGTCAAAGATCAGTCTGAAATCTGGACAGATTATAAGAACTTGGAATACTTTATGAAGGCTCAGAAGTTAAATCAAAGGTAGGCTATATGGGCCTTATATTTGTTAAGATTTGATTTTGCTTTGAAACATGTGGCTGGCAAGAGTATAGGATAAGCAGATTGGGTAAAAGGAGTAGAAAGAGACAATGAAAACCAAGTGATGTTGAGAAAGGAGTTGCTGGAGATTAGAGCAATGGAAAAGGGACAATTGTTAATTGAAGAGACTAAGGAAGAAATAATTGAGAAAATTAAAAAAATTGGAAGCAAGAGACAGTGAAGTGATAAAAGCAGTAGAAGAGATGAAGAATATGGGAGTTAAGATATTGAGAAATGAGAAGTGGCAGATAGAGGATGATTTAGTGTTGAAAGAAAGGAAGGTGTATGTTCCAAAAGATAATAAGTTAAGATTGGAGATTATTCAGCTTCATCATGATACACCAATAGAAGGACATAGGGGATAGTAGAAGATGGTAGAATTGGTCACTAGAAATTATTGGTGGCTAGGAGTTACAAAAGAAGTGAAGCAATATGTGGAGGAATGTGATCAGTGTCAAAGAATGAAGAATAGAGCAGAGATACCAGTGGAAAAATTAAGACCTGATGAGATATCAGAGAGACTATGGCAGCATATATTGGTGGATTTTATTACAAAGTTACTGGTATTTAAAGGCTATGATTCAATTTTGGTAGTATGTGATAGGTTTTCAAAAATGTTGTACTTTGTGGCAATGATATAGCAGAGGGATTAGTGAGGTTGTTTAGGGATAATGTGTGGAAGCTGTATGGGTTGCCAGAGAGTGTGATATTGGATAGATGGCCTCAGTTTGTGGCAGAGTTGATAAAAGAGTTGAATGAAATGTTGGGGATAGAAACAAAGTTATCTATGGCATACCACCCACCAACAAATGGACAAATAGAGAGGACAAATCAAGAGCTAGAGCAGTACTTAAAGATGTACATCAATCATAGGCAGAACAATTGGTCAGAATGGTTGGCAACAGCAGAATTTGCATTCAATAATAAAGTGCATACAGCAACAAAGTTATTACTGTTCAAAGCCAACTATAGGAGAAAACCAAGGATGTGCTTTGATATTCAAAAAAAGGGAAAAATGTGAAGGCAGAAGAGTTTGTGAAAGAAATAAAGAATAGACATGAGGAAGCAAAAGTAGCATTGATAAAATCACAAGAAGAGATAAAGAGGTATGCAAATAAGAATAGAAAGGAGGCAGAAGAGTATAAAGTAGGAGATAAGGTGTTGATAAGTACAAAGAACTTTCCAATGGAGTTGATAAAGAGAGCAATGAAGAAGTTAACAGAGAAATATATTAGATCTTATATGGTCAAGAAAATCATATCAGAAAATGCAGCAGAGTTAGAGTTACTGGTGTTGTTAAGAATACATCTGGTGATTAATGTGAGAAGAATAGTGAAGTATTGAGAGCAGATAGAGGGACAGAAGAAGATCCCACCTTCTCCAGTAAAGATAGAAGAGGAGAAGGAGTATGAAGTAGAGAAGATTTTGGATAGATGAGAGAGGTGAGGAAAACCAAAGTATTTAGTGAGATGGAAGGGTTATACAGCAGAGGAGGACACTTGGGAAGAGATAGAAAATTTAAAAATATGATGGACTTAGTGGAAGAATTTGAGAAGGAAATAAGGGAAGAAATATAACAGGTTGAGAAGAGAAAAGAAAAACAGAAGGCAATAGAGGGAGAGTTAAAATCAGAGGCAAAAGTGTTTAAGAGAAGTGAGTTACCAGTGAAGTATACAGTGAGAATTTTGTTTGGGTGGGATGATAACAAGTTTGAGGATGAATATTTAAAGAAGTTAGAGAAAAATTAGGCAAGATGGAAAGAGAAGGAGATAGGGAAAGGGGAGGCAAGTTCTTCCAAAGGCAGAACCTTAAAGAGAGTACTGTTATGGTGTGCTTGAATACTAATATTTTTCTTTTCTTTTATTTATTTTTCTTGATTTAATATTTCTTTTCTTTTTATTTTTTATTTTGATGATATAGAGGCATATGACTGCAGTCACATGACATGTTACATGATGTATGTTATAAGACAAGTGTGTGGACAGACTTTGGCTAGGGTTAGGGTTAGCCAGACATAGATAAGTAATTATTAGTCTACAATAGAGGAAGAGCATGTAACTTGGAAGTCATGTGATAGAAGTCTAGAGTGGTCTAGAAGAACTTAAAGTCTAGAAGAATTGAGAGGAGTCTAGATAGGAGTTAGGGTTAGGAGTGATGTCAAGGGACAATGATTCCTCATAGTATACATATGGTGCACACATGTATGACAGAGATTAAGAATATGATGTCAGGGCACATGTATATGGCATGGTAGCCTTATGGTGGATGAGTAATAGGACATGAGTACAATGCATGGACATTAGGGCAGGTAGATATTGTTGTAGCATGGACCACATTGTATTTATATAAATAGAGGAGCAATGTAGTGAGGGCTCCTTGTTGAGTTTTCTTGTAATCCCCACTATTAGATAGCCTTCTGTGAGCTTTGCTGAAGTAAGCATACTACAAGTGCCGTTACAGCAAGTGGTTGCTACAACAATGTAAGGTTATAAGCCTAGACTTTAAGAAAAACTAGAAGAATAATGTTAGAGCATATATATAGCATGATATTCTTATAGAAAACATAAGATTAATATATGGACTACACATAAACATTAGGATAGAGTTATTTATTGTTAGTATGGACCATGTATCTATAGTATAAATAGAATAGCAATACATTGGGAACTTCTTATCAAGTTTTCTTGTAATCTCCACTTGATATCTTACTGAGAAATTTACTCATTGTGCTACTATTAGTCTTTGTATTAAAAGATGAAAGTAGTAGACTTAATTTATTTTCATTTTTCTTTCTATTTTCATTTTCCTTTTGATTTATTTTCCATTTTTCTATTTATAGAACTTAGGGTCAGAGTTAGAGTGACAAGATCACACAGCCACATCAGATAACACAGTCACAAGTCATGAAATACATAAAAGAATATAGAAAATTCTGGAAGAATAACATTATACAACATATACAACACATGGCTGTTTAGGGTAGGCTAGAAGTAATTTGCATGAACTATGAGGTTTTAGTGTATAAGATAGACAATCCTGTACAAAGTTCTCTATTGAGTTCTCTTGTGTTAATCCAATACAAGGTTCTATTCATTGATCCACTCTAAGATCTTTGAGTTGTAACACTTTGTGATTAGTAGTTGCCACAACAATGGAGACATATCTTCCAAATAGGTGGATCTAACATATGACATGATCCTTATAAGACTCTCACTTGTAAGACTACTTTGTGATACTATTGACTGTCTTGGTTAGTGGTTGTTCTTAGTATACAACTAATATAGTCAATCACCACAAACCATTCATAGCAAGACTCTAGACTTAAGAGATAGATAGTAGTCACTGGAATATTATCATGAATATTAGTAACCAGACTCAAGTTGCCAGCTAGACATACTTATCATTTAATTGGGTGGTATTCTATTAGTGTACTTGTTATTTTCAAGTAGAAGCTTTATACTAAAGATCCATTGTGATCTTTCCATATAGAAGAACAGTATTGTCCAGTAAGAAAATAGATATTAGTGTAATAGTTTGATTAGAGCAGTAGTTAGTAGGACAGTAGACAGTGTGAGGTCAGTTATAGAGAAAATTTTTTAAAGAATATTGTTCTTATATTGTCATGACAATAAGCAGTTTTAACTAGAGTATTGTGGATATAAGTCAGATAAATATGGAAGGGTTGATTAGAGATATAGGGAAAGAAGAAGTAACCATGTTGTTGAAAACAGTAATGGAAAATAATACAAAATATTGGGATTACAAAAAACATTGATGATGATAATAAAAAGAAATAAGCAAGAAAAAGAATTAAAGAGAAGAGAATACAAAAAAAGATTGGAAGAAGAAGAACAGAGAAGAAGAAAGGAAGAAACTAGACAATGAGCAGAGAAGAGTAGAGAAGATAAGGATAAGAAAAGAAAGAAGAGTGAAGAGAAAGTGAAAATGATAGAAAGCAGAGAAAATAAAGATAGAAAAAAAGCAATAATGGAAAGAAAATATTTTGTTTGGGAAAGTTTTGGGTATATTACTTGTAATTGTAAGAATGTGGAGAACAGGGGAGAAGAGAGATCAACATCAATACTCTCAAACAAATTTGAAGTATTAAAAAGTAGAGTAATAAATATGAAAAAAGAAAGTGAAAAAGAGATAGGAAAAGATAAAAAGATAATATTGAGAGAAGAAAGATTGAAGAAGAAAAAACCAGTAGAAGTATAAAAGATAAAAGCAGAGAACAGTAGGAATGGTGGAGAAAAGAAAGAAAAATTATTAAGAAAAGTAATGGTTAAGATAGGATTGAAGCAGAAATAAAATAAGGAAGGGATCATAGTTAGATAGACTAATATATGTGAAGAATATAGACAGTATCTTTAATTATGAAAAACCTATCAGGGCAACTGATGAAAGTCCATGAAGTTTCATGAAGTTTGCTCTAGGAAACCTAAGAAAACAGAATGAGGTTTCCTAGAAGTAGCAGCTACTCTAAATACTTGAGCTTGTCTATTCCAATTATATAAAACAATAGTAGTCCAAACTTGGATTGATAATACAGGTCTTAACTAGGATAATAGAATGATAAAAGTATCTAGAATAATGTCCAAAACTGGTAGAATTCATCTAATGGTAACTAGTTACATAGAAAGATAGTTATAGGGGCAGTGAGGAGGTATAGTCAAGACTTAGTAGGTGTTAATGTTAGTTATAAGCAAACTTTATTACTAGTAGTAGAAAGTGGTGGAATTTGGGTAAGTAAATATCATAGGGTTTGATAGTAATATTTGGTGTTGGGATTAGGTTCCCTTATAGAACCAATAAAGCATATAGTGGAGATGGAATTATTTTACAGAGAGCATAAAGAGAGAACAGAAATAGATATAATAGAAAAGTAGAAATAGAGTGTAATATTAGAGATTTTGTGGCTGGTATGCTATAATCCAGAGATTAATTGGAAAACTAGAAAGGTAAAGATAACAAGATGTTCAGATGAATGTAGGAAACAGTAGAAGGCAAAACAAATAAAGCCAAGATGGCAAAAACAGAAGGAGAAAGAACAGAAGAAAAAGAAGAAAGAGTTTATAAAACTAATAGTTGAAGAAGAAATGGAGATAGCAAGAATAATAGAAGAAAAACAGAAAGAAGAGGAAGATTTGATAAAAATTAGAATGGTGGAAGAGATAGTTTCTAGAAGATTTCATAAGTATTTGAGAAGAAAGAGTCAGAGAGAATGCTAACAAGGAAAACATGAGATTATGTTATAGATCTCAAGAAAGAAGTTCCAAAAAAGAGAAAGATATATCCATTATCAAGAGTAGAGAGAGAGGAAGTTCAGGAGTTTATAAAAGATCAGTTAAGGAAGGGCTATATTTGACCATCAAAATCACTACAGATATCACTGGTGTTCTTTATACTGAAGAAGAGGATGATGTAGAATTACAGATATCTAAACAGTTGGACAATCAAGAACAACTATTTATTACCACTGATTTCAGATCTAATAGATAATATAGGAAAAAGAAAGATATTCACAAAGATAGATTTTAGGTAGGAGTATAATAATATGATAATTAAGGAAGAGGATGAGTGGAAAGCAGCATTCTCAACTCCAGAGGGTATCTTTAAGCTGACAGTAATATTCTTTAGATTGACAAACTCACTGGCAACTTTCCAGGCTATAATATATGACTTGCTAAGATAAAAGCAGGAGATGTGGTGGCATTTATTGACAATGTGATGGTGGGAATGGAAACAGAGGAGAGACATGATGATATTGTGGAATAAGTACTAAATAAAATAGCAGAGAATGACTTACTTATAAAACCAGAAAAATATATATAGAAGATTAAAGAGGTTAGGTTTTTAGAAGTTGTGATAGAACCATATGGAGTGAAAATAGAGAAGAAGAAAGTACAAAGAGTAATAGATTGGCTAGTACTAAGAAGTGTGAAATATGTACAAAAGTTTTTGGGGCTGGCAAACTACTATAGATAGTTTGTCAAAGATCTCACTAGAATAGCAAAACATCTGTATGAAATGATAAGGAAAGATATAAAGTGGAATTGGGGAGAAATACAGCAGAGAGAATTTAAGGAATTAAAGGGTTTATGACAGAACCAGTCTTAGTAATACCAGACTTAGATAAAGAAATAAGAATAGAAGCAAATATGTCAGATTTTGCTACAGGTAGAGTATTATCAATTTGAAGTGTAAGAATAAGAAGTAGAGGCCAGTAGTCTATATTTTGAAGTCATTAAATGAAGCTGAAAGGAATTATGAAATTCACAATAAAAGAATATTGGTCATTATTAGATGTTTAGAGATATAGAAGCATTTCTTAGAAGGCACCAAGAGTCAGTTCAAATTTTGAACCAATTATAAAAACTTGAAGTATTTTATGAAAGTTTAGAAGTTGAATAGAAGGTAGGATAGATAGGTCTTATATTTGTCAAGATTTGATTTCATCTTAAAGTATGTAGCCAGTAAAAGTATGGGATGAGCAAATAGCTTGAGTAGGAAAGCAGATTGGACAGAGAGAGTGGAGAGATAACAAATCAAGTAATATTGAAAAAGAAATAGTTGGAAATTAAAGTGATGGAAAAAGAACAGTTGTTGATTGAGGGAGCAGAGGAAGAAATTATAGAAAAGATTAAAAAATCAGAAGCAAAAGATAATGAGGTAATAAAAGCAGTAGAAGAAATGAAAAAGGCTGGAGTTAAAGTATTGAGAAATAATAAATAGCAGATTAAGAACAAATTAGTATTGAAAGAGAGAAAGGTATATATTTCAAAAGATGAGAGTTTGAGGTTGGAGATTATTCAGCTACATTATAATACACCAATAGTAAAACATAGAAGACAGTGGAAGATAGTAGAGTTGATTACTAGAAATTATTGGTAGCCAGGAGTTATGAAATAAGTAAAGCAATATGTAGAAGAATGTGACTAGTGTTAAAGGATGAAGAATAGGGTAGAGACACCAGCAGGAAAATTGAGACCAAATGCAGTGCCAGAAAGACTATGGCAATATATATCAGTGGACTTTATTATGAAGTTACCAGTATCTGGGGATCATAACTTAGTTTTGATAGTATGTGATAGGTTTTCAAAAATGTTGTATTTTATAGTGCCAACAAAAAATTTAACAGCAGAAGAGTTAGCAAGGTTATTTAGAGACAATGTGTAGAAATTGCATAGGTTGCTGGAGAGTATGATTTTGGATAGAGAGTCTCAGTTTGTAGTGGAATTGATGAAAGAGTTGAATGAAATATTAGAGATAGAAACAAAGCTATCAACAGCTTTTTATCCACAGACGAATAGACAGATAGAGAGAGAAAAACAAGATACATATAGTGACAAAGTCATTACTGTTCAAAGTCAACTATGAATATGAGTTAAAAAATGGATTTTGAGATAAGAAAAAAGAGAAAGCATGTAAAAGTGAAGGATTTTGTAAAAAAAAATGAAAAAGATACATGAGAAGACAAAAGCAGCATTAACAAAATCATAGGAGAAAATAAAAAATGTAAATAGGAATAAAAAGAAGACAGTTGAGTATAACATATCATATGACATTATGTCATAAGTCTAGAATATTATAGAATAGACTAGAAGAATAATATCAAAGTACATGTTTACAGTATGTCAGCCTTATAGTGTACTCATAAACAATGTATAAACTTTAGAATAGGGTTATTTATTGTTAGCATAGACTATGAACCATCTATATAAAGATACTATTGACTGTCTTAGTTAGTGGTTGCCATAACAGTGACTACAGAAATCTATAGACTAACTTTAAAAGAACCTAACTCTTCTTTACAGCTAGTTCAGAGTTCCATAAAAAGCTTATGATATTTACTATCCAATCCAAACTCTACAAAAAGCCAATAATATTCACTGCTCAATCCAAACCTTACACAAAGCCTATAGTATTCAACAATAAGAAGAAAACTAGTCACAGGCCCATATACCACTATCCTGAACCCATCTGCAATCACTGATCCTATCATTGTTTCTCCATACTCCTTACTATTCTAAGTAATCTTCCAGATATTTCTATTATGATTTCTAGCTATTCAGTAACTATCATTCTCTACTTATTTCAGCACTGTTCTACTAGATTAGAATAAACTGTAGAAGTACATATAAGCTCCACAAATCCCTACAGACTTTGTTTAGTTGTTTTAATACTAACTAAAAAATTATAATATATACTATATAGTACAAACTATAATTTGAAGATTGCTTTAAGAGAATCTGTCTCTAACTTCATCAAACTCCACATAATTCTCATCCCTATCACCTAGTACTCTCTTATCCCCACCAGACTCTACAGTCTTTCTTAAGTGACCTTATGTCACATACTATTCTAGCCATATCTTTTCTAATCTATGAATAACACTTTTCCCTTATCTACACCTTCCAATTTCTTCTGGTGCAGATCAACTGGATCTTAAATGTTTTCACTGGACTCTTGTGAACTCCATGAAGATTCACTCCTGACATTCAAGGATCATCAGTATTTAGAGTAACTTGCATAGTAGTCTCCATTCTAAATAATTACTTTAGATAGTATACTTAGTATATAAACTAGTAGTTTATACTGTAATAGTTTATTCTGAAAATCAATCAAAACTGACACCAACTTCTAGTGTTGACAACAATACACCTTACTACCTTCAGATATTTTTTTCTTTCTAGTCTTTAAAAATACTCTTCCAAAATATAATACTACTTGTAAAGACATAGTATATAAACTGAAGCCAAAGATTATTCTGACCTCCACTTTTGTATTTACAGATAACACATGAACCACTTATTTAGACTTCTAAGAGGCCCTTATTGTCAATCTCTACTCTCAAACTCTTCAAGTATAACTACTATAAATTCTTTTCTTTTTCCTTCTAGTAGAATTTTAGATATTTTTATAAGAGTTCCTAACCATCTTGCTGTTATCATATATCAGTACTATTCTGCTAGATTAGAATGAACTTTATTATTATTTAGTGTTGTAGTAACTACTAGTCACAAAGACTAATAGTGTTACTAAGATAAACTTAATAATAAAACATTTTATAGGGATCACAATGTTATAACTCAAAAGTCTTAGAGTGGACTTAAGAGCAGAACTGTTATGATCTTAATCCTTAAGATTGGATATAAGAACAACTCTTGTATTAGAGAAACATAAGAGAACTCAATAGAGATCTCTTTACAAACTAGTCTACCTTATATACTACTACTGATGGTCTGTGCTAACTACTGTGCATCCTACCCTAAACAACCATGTGTAGTACATGAGGTCAACATGTAGTATCCATGTTGTATGACATCATTTGTTCTAGAACCTTCTACAACTTTCTCTCAAGTCTTGTGATTAATATTGTGACCACACCATCAAATGTAACTAATATGATTGATCACTTCTAACCCTAACCCCAGAGTTCTAAAAATAGAAAAGATGAAAAATAAATCAAAAATAAAATAAAATAAAAATGAGAAAGAAAATAATAAAAAACTAAGTCCACTTTCTGTCATCTTGACAAAAACCTTGTATAAAGTAATACAAAAGAACTCAATAGAGAGCTCTTTACAAAGTAGTCTATCTTATATACCTATCCACATGGTCTGTGCTAGCTACTGTGCATCTTACCCTAAAGTACCATGTGTAAGATATGAGGTCAACATACAGTGTACATATTATATAACATTACTTCTTCTAGAACCTTCTACATCTTTCCATGCATCATGTGACTTATAACTGTCACTGTCACTATATCATATGACTTAGTGATGTTGTCACAAATCCTAGCCTTAAGTTCTAAAAATCAAATGAAAATGAAAATAAGAATAAGAAAATAAGAAAAGCTAAGTCTACTTTCTGCAATCTTGATACACAAGAGAATTTAATAAGGAACTCCTGATGTATTTCTATACTATTTATACAAAAGAATCATGATCTGTGCTAGTAATAAATAATCCTACCCTAAAGTATACATGTTGTTCATGAGTTCACCATACTATTACTACAAGACAAATATATCTCTAATATTATTTGTTCTAATTTCATTAACTATATTCCAGATTTATGACATCATATTATATGACACATCATGTGACTGCAGTCATGTGCCTCTTCATTGTCTAAATAAAATAAAATAAAATCAAGAAAAATAGATAAAAAGAAAAAGAAATTAAAATAAAATGTTAGGATCCAAGTACATTATGACATTTAGGATAGTTACTACTCTTGGAAATCCTCATTTTGTTCTATTAGGACTTTCTAAAGGTAAGTGCTACCTATACTTATCTTATTATATTGTAGCAACTACTAACTAAGATAGTTAATAATACACTAAGTAGTCTTACAAGTAAGAATCTCATAGGAACTACAAAAGAACTCAACAAGAAGTTCCTAATATATTGCTACCATATTTATACTATAGATACATAGTCTATGCTAATGATAAATAACCTTATCCTAATATCTATGTGTTAGCCATAAGTGTACTATATATATATTATGAGGTAAACATGTTATAGATATATACCTTAATATCATCTTTCTAGTTCTTCCTACAATATTCTAGGCCTATGACATCATGTCATATAATGTGTTATATAACTATAGTCATATGTCTCTTTATCATCCAAAAAATAAAAAAATAAAATAAAATTCAAATCAAGAAAGATAGAAATAAAATTAAAATAAAATATAAGAGTTCAAGCATACTATAACACATTATATTAATAGTATTAATAGACTTAGGACTTCTTGAAGGTTATTAAAGTTTACAAAACTCTATAAACTCCACTAGTTACTCTAATAGTTGTTTCATAAGATTTTCACTCTATAAATGAATATCTATGAATTTTATATATAGCTGTAAAAGTCAGGTTAATGTAAACAAACTTTTTACAGTAAATAATCTATAGAAAGTATGTAAATCTACTATTATACTTTTCACTAAATCTCAGAAACATTACTACTTTTACCAAGTTTTGAAAGAGTTAAATTCTCTTATCTATCTTATTGTCACTCTTTTACATGTGCTTAGAAAGCACTTTTTAAGAATACTGAAAATTATTATCAGAACTTTCTGAAGTGAACTTGAATATATTTTCTCTTATCTTTTATTACTCTTTTTTTTTTATAGTTTTCTTATTTTCTTTCTTGGACTTAGTTAAGAGGTTGTGATGTGACATCATATACAATAATCATACTTGTTATAGTCATAGTGATATGATAAGTCAAACATTATAAAATTTGCTAAAAGAGCTTAGTTGTAAGCCTTAGAATAGATTAGCATAAATATACACAAACTAACAAAATCTTCTTTTGGAGACCTTAAAGCATCACAAGTCTGGTAGTCTTGGATTATCTACTTTATATCTTGACCTCCTTTTTTCTTTCTCACCTCTTGACAAATGTTTACTTTTAATAATCACTCCATAATCTCTATTAATACTAACAAGATTCTAGGACTCCTCTAGTATTATTTACAGAAGGTAGCTAAGTATTAGCATGTCACAGAACATAATACTAACAACATCTTTGCCAGTCTCATAAGCCAACTCTAAGATCAGTACACTTTAGTATAAAACCTCACCCTTATGCTAGTAGATATATTCTCTCCAACCACATCAAGATCTCTATTCTTTACTAACACTTCTATACTCAAAAATCTCCCTTACCACTTTCAACCCCATATTTTACCTTTGCCAGACTTTAATAGTGGTCAGCAGATAAGATAAGTCTTTCTCAACTCTGACTCTTGATATATCTAGCTATCTATAGACTAATTTATTTGTGACCAAAACAAAGTCTTATAGACTTTGTTATTCTTCAGAAGTAGCTAGATAGTAAAGTAGTCTGAGAATCTATTTATAGAAGAGTTCAACACAAGAGCTTTTTCTGTTTTCACTTGGTTAGAGTTCAAGAAACTCTGCTATGCTCAGTTCTACTTAATTAACACCATTGCCAAAGCTGTTAACAAGTTAGAAGGAACTATCTACTACTAAGAGAGATATAAGAGAATTATTAGATACAGTTTACACCTTATTATCTAAAATCTGATAAGATATCTTAGAAGTCCAAATATATTAATTAGTGTATTATCTAAGAATGCAGAAGACAGATTGGAACAACTTTTGGCTTTAACTTATATATTGTATCTTTACTAGTCATACTGGTTATATATTTTGGAACAGAACTTAGAAAACTTAGCAAGTAGAAACTACTGGAGAATAATAAGGTATATTGTCACCAATACTAGAAATATGTATTAGTTTTAGTTAATTCTCAGGATAACCAATATAGTGTAAACTATAAGGTTATATACTAGGTATGCTATTTAGAGTAGTTATCTGAAATAGAGGCTATTAAGCAAGTTACTCTGATTTCTAGTAATTTCCAGATATTAGGAGATGAAAGTTCATGAAGTTACCAAGAGCCAGAAAGAATATCTGAGATAGAATAAAGATATATAATCTATACTGGAAGAGATTTGAAAGAAGGGAAAAAATGTTATTTGTGGGTTGAAACAAATGTGGTCTGAACAGAATATAACAGTTAGTTCTCTTTATAAACTATCCTCTCTTATAACATTACTAAATTCTATTATAGAACTCTTAGTTCTTCTTACTATATACTACTGAACTCTATATTAGTGTATAATTTTCTAAAAGACCTCTGAGATTATTATCAGCTATTATTTATCAAATACCAAGTATATCCTGCTTTTTAGATAATATTCTAAATATTTTTACTTATGCTTCTAACTATCTGTATACTATCATTCTAATAGTTAACTTAGTATTGTTTTGCTAGGTTGCAATAGATAGTAAATTATTTAAGATAGTAGTTATTTTTGGAAAATCTTATTCTGTTCTCTTAGGTTTTTCTGAAGATAGGTTATACTTAATTCGCATACTTATAAAAGCCATATTATAAAAAACTACCTAGATAAGTTTTGAACTTTAATTTTAAAAGCTAACTATACTAACTTTTACATTATAGTTAAGTTCTGTTACAGACTCTAAATAGTGATCTAGAATCAGATTGTAACCCTGTTAGTAAAAAGATCTAAAGATACTAACTATTATATATAACAATTCAAGACTTAGAGTTAAGTCAGAAAAAGCATCTTGTATAAAGTTTACACAAGAGAACTCAATAGAGTTCCAGATACAAAGTATCTATCTTATATACACTTAGCTCATAGTCTATGCTACACTAAACCTAATCTATCCTAAAGGACATGTATACTATATACTATTAACATGTAGTATGATGTCATTATTTTAAAATCTTCTATATTCTTCTATGTGATATATAATCATGTGACTATAACTTATGACTTGCTATGTGACATGTGACAGTTTGTAATATTATGCTAACCCTAATTCCAAAAATAAAATAAAATATAAAAATGAAAAATGAAATAAAGTCTATTATTTTTAATTCTAATACTGATCTTTCAAAACCATATATAGGATAAACTAGGCTAGGCAAGCAAATGAGGTATTTCAATCAACCCAATATATGATCTCTACTACCTTCTTTAACTTCTAATCTACAAGTTCTTCTCATTTCTAAATAGCTATCTTCTGTTTTGTTATTATCTTTATACCAGCTACTATTAGTACTTTCTTCTAATATTTCTATAAATATAAACACTATCTGGAAACTCCATAGTATTTCTGTTAAAAGATGTTACTACTATGGAGATCCAAACCATATAGTTCATAACTACTTGGTAAGATTAGATATTTGACAGTTAACTGCTAAGTAATAAAAAAAACTTATAGAAGACTTGAATACATTAAAGAATATGGAAACTTATAGATATTTAAAACTTACAGACTTGTAATATCAAAGTTATAAATATTAAACTTGGATCTATTTTATTTTTTATTTTTTTAATTTTTTAATTTTTTAGTTTTTATTTTTATTTTCTTTATTTGTTATATACCAAGTCCACCTATCTGGAATATACATCTCTATGGTGATACTACCTTGTCAACATCTAAGAAAGCCTACCTTTCTTACAATACATCCATATGACAGTGATGTAACAATCTAGAGATTCTGTCTTCCATGATCAGGATACTCTTATTTGGCTCAGTCTTTCATAGCAAAGTTATACTCCTATCAATGTCTCAATACTGAAACCTCTGCTCAGGATAATAGGGACCATACCACTAAAACTCCAAGCATCTTCTATAGTACCCTCTTATATATAAGACTATTAGTTACATTGTAATTCACTAGTCTGATAATTGATAACAATAACTCTTATTGAACTTGATCTCTAGTGTTCAACAGCAACATACCAATTAGTACTTGCTTCTATCTTGGACTTCTTCCTCTTTTCTGAAGTTGCAACCATGTGACAGACAAATGGTGCAGCATATAAGCTGAAGCCAAGATTATTCTACAAGTCTGTATATCTCCAAGTCCACTTTGTAGACATTTACCTTTGGTGTGAACTATACCTAATATTATTTTGAACTTAGGTAAGAAAGTGTATATTATATAATATACCACTAGCATATTAGCCTTATAAGAAATATATAAACTTTAGAATAGGTTAGTTGTAGAGACTACAGTCTGTAATATATAAAATAGACTAGTTTGTAATAGAAATTTCATTAAGTTTTCCTATATTACTCAATATAAGAGTATGTCTTCTCTTTAACTTTAAGACTTAAGTTATAATATAAAAGATATTAATAGTAATAAAAATAAACAGAGTTTTGTGTAAAGTAGCTAGCAAATTGTACTCTTTGACTATCTTTAATTAAGTTTACTATACTCAATATTCCAAGTGAGAAAAGAGGCTTCTTCTTCATTTAATAATTAATGTTCTCAATTCTTATAGAGTTTCTCTATACTTTATCATTTCTTTAAAAACTACTGATACTGCAAAGACTATTTCTGTATGTATATCAGTCAACTTTAATATCAGAGTTGAAGATAATGAACTTAGCCTATTTTCTTTTTCTTTTTTGTTTTCATTTTTTCCATTTATTTTCTTATTTTGAACTTTGGGTTAAAGTATAGTATGATATTATATAATCACATGATTATATATCATATAAAAGAATATAGAAGATTCTAAAACAATAATATTATATGACATGTTCACTATATATTTATAAATAACACATAATCTTTAGGATAGGTTAGATTTTGT
>Ga0157358_1000214_pt1 | contig 23349 bp, 16 predicted proteins | sample AttcapACBM2_FD_111484 | JGI IMG/M metagenome (GOLD analysis project Ga0157358, IMG submission 111484) | Fungus gardens microbial communities from leaf cutter ant in Botucatu, State of São Paulo, Brazil - Atta capiguara ACBM2 | ecosystem: Host-associated > Fungi > Mycelium > Unclassified ... | reverse complement strand
GCTACAATTGGATTGATATAAGTCAATTAAGCTTTATTTATTGGCTGTTGGTCGTGGCTTGTGCTGTTATGTTGCTGTTAATGAGGTTAGGATATACGCCATTTTTGACCTTGCCGAGACAGGGAATATACTTTTTTATCTGGTATTTTCCGGTCCATGAATGGCTTGTGAACATATTCCGTACAGCCCGCGTTACGCGTCAATCGGCGCCCGCGTATTACCCATACGGTAACTGCTGTATGCCCATATCGTTTTTTGGCAATTTTAGGTAGCGAACACATGCAGACCCCGCACATACTTATCGTTGAAGACGAATTAGTTACTCGCAATACTCTCAAAAGTATTTTTGAGGCCGAAGGCTACATGGTTTATGAAGCTACGGACGGTGCAGAAATGCATCAGGTTTTGACAGAGAACGACGTCAACCTGGTCATCATGGATATAAACCTTCCCGGCAAAAACGGCCTGCTGCTGGCGCGCGAACTGCGTGAACAGGCCAACGTGGCGCTGATGTTCCTGACCGGCAGGGACAACGAAGTCGATAAGATCCTCGGCCTTGAGATCGGGGCGGATGACTATATCACCAAGCCTTTCAACCCGCGTGAGCTAACTATCCGCGCCCGTAATCTGCTGTCGCGCACCATGAATCTGGCGCCGCACAGCGAGGAGCGCAAGCTGGTTGAAAGCTATCGCTTTAACGGCTGGGAGCTGGATATCAACAGCCGCTCGCTGATTGGCCCGCAGGGCGAACAGTACAAGCTGCCGCGTAGCGAATTCCGCGCGATGCTGCACTTCTGCGAGAATCCGGGCAAAATCCAGACCCGCGCCGATCTGCTGAAAAAAATGACCGGCCGCGAGCTGAAGCCGCACGATCGCACCGTGGACGTCACCATCCGCCGCATTCGTAAACATTTTGAGTCCACGCCGGACACGCCGGAAATTATCGCCACTATTCATGGTGAAGGTTACCGTTTCTGCGGCGACCTGCAGGAGTAAGCCGGTGCTGCGTTGAGGGGTCGTTTTTCGCGGCCCCCTCTCGCTTGCCTTAGCGGCTCCAGGGCATGATGGGAACGGCGCTTAACGCATTTTTAGGCGAGCCTTCCACCACCTTGTCGGAATAGCTAAGGTAAATAAGCGCGTTACGTTTGCGGTCGTAAAAGCGGACTACCTGTAGCTTTTTGAACACCAGCGAGGTGCGCTTACGAAACACCACTTCACCTTCTGCTTTCCCTTGGGCAATCTTGTCGCTGAGCGTTATCGGCCCAACCTGCTGGCAGGAAATAGCGGCATCCGACGTATCTTCCGCCAGACCTAACCCGCCTTTGATCCCGCCGGTTTTTGCCCGGCTGAGGTAGCAGGTCACGTTTTGTACATCGGGATCGTCAAAGGCTTCGACCATAATCTTATGATCGGGCCCAAACACTTTAAAGGTGGTATCGACCGAGCCGACCACTTCGGCGCGCACCGCAAGAGGGGTGAGCATTATTGCCGTGACCATTAACATTTTTTTCATTGTCATAACGTTACCATTGCATAGAAAATAGATGACATTGTAAGTTACCTCGCTTAGCGCTTTTACGCTGGCGGACCTGGCGTGCCCCGGTATAGCATACCGGACTAACAAAACGAAAGTTCACTCTCAGCAATCCCAGAACTGCTGCTGCACCAATATTAACCAGGATGAGGACGTTTTATGGATCAAGCCGGTATCATTCGCGACTTGCTAGTCTGGCTTGAAGGCCACCTTGACCAGCCGCTGTCTCTGGATCACGTCGCAGCCAGAGCAGGCTATTCAAAATGGCATTTGCAAAGGATGTTTAAAGAAGTTACCGGTCATGCTATCGGCGCCTATATTCGTGCACGTCGGCTGTCAAAAGCCGCGGTCGCGCTGCGCCTGACCAGCCGCCCTATTCTGGATATTGCCCTGCAGTATCGCTTCGACTCGCAGCAGACCTTTACGCGCGCGTTTAAAAAACAGTTTAACCAGACGCCGGCCTGGTATCGTCGCGCCTCCGACTGGCACTCCTTCGGCCTGCGTCCGCCGATCCGGCTGGATGACTTTCAGCTGCCCGAAGCCACTTACGTCACCCTGCCGGAAACGGTGCTGGTGGGACAAACGCAAAGCTATACCTGCACGCTGGAGCAGATTTCCAGCTATCGCGATGAGATGCGCCTGCATTTCTGGCGGCAGTTCCTGACGGAAACGGACACCATCCCGCCCGTGCTGTACGGCCTGCACCAGTCGCGGCCCAGCGTGGAAAAAGATGACGAGCAGGAAATTCTCTACACCACCGCCGTGCCGTCCGATAAGCTTTTCCATCCCGTCCCGGCAACGCAAACGGTGCTGCTGGAAGGCGGCGAGTACGTGCAGTTTACCTACGAAGGGCCGAGAACCAGCCTGCAGGAGTTTATCCTGCTGCTTTACGGTACCTGTATGCCGACGCTACAGCTGACGCGCCGCCACGGGCAGGATATTGAGCGTTTCCACACGCACGGCGGCAAAAGGCAGCCGGAACCGCCACAAGATATCCGCTGCGAATATCTGATCCCGATCCGCCGCCAGGCTGAGGAGTAAGCCGGTTCAGCCCGGCTTCGCGTCTTCGTTAGCGTTGCAGCTCGTCCAGCGCGGGCGCATCCAGATGCGACACGTCTCCCGCCGTTTCCACTACCCAACCGGACGCCAGCCAGGCGCTCTTTTGGTAATCGACGCGGGAAATGGAGCAGTTGCGCAGCCGTAGCCGACGCTCGGCCCACGCAGGCAGCCCCAGCAGCGTACTCACCAGCACGCCCAGCGCCATACCGTGGCTGACCAGCAGCGGACGGCTGCCGGCGGGCAGGTTCAGACAGGCGTTCAGCGCCTCGTGCATTCGCGCGGCCAGCTCCGTCATCGACTCGCCGTTCGGGATACGACCGTTTTCGGTGCCGTTGATCAGCGTGGCGCGCCAGCTCTCTTCTTCCGGCGTCAGCGAATCCAGCGGGCGCTTTTCCAGCACGCCCATATTCAGCTCGCGCAGACGCGGCTCCAGCGTCACTTCACAGCCGCAGGCGTCCGCGATGATTTCAGCCGTGCGTTTGGTGCGGCCCAGGTCGCTGGCGATGACGTGAGTAATGCCCAGATGTTTCATCCGTTCACCCACCTGCTGCGCCTGCTGCTCTCCTTTAGCCGTCAGCGCGCTGTCCGACTGTCCCTGAATGCGTCTCGCTGCATTCCAAAGCGTTTCTCCGTGGCGAACAAGATAGACCTGTAACATTGCTGTTTTCCGTTATACTGCGGCAAATTTGCGTAAGGGGTTCAAACAATTATGTACCATGTTGTCGCTGCAACCATTAATCCGGCAAAAATTAAGGCAATTTCTCAGGCTTTCAGCGATATTTTCGGTGAGGGATCCTGCCATATGGAGGGCGTCGAGGTCGACAGCGGCGTGGCCCTGCAGCCCCTTACCGATGCAGAAACGAGAACTGGCGCACGCCAGCGCGTGCAAAATGCCCGTCAGCTGCGTCCGCAGGCGGATTTTTGGGTGGCGATTGAAGCCGGTATTGAAGGCGAAAGCGCGTTTGCCTGGATGGTGATTGAAAACCGTCAGCAGCGCGGCGAGTCACGCTCCGCCAGCTTTACGCTGCCGCCGGTGGTGCTGAAAGGCATTGCGGCCGGACGCGAACTGGGCGAAGTGATGGCGAGCCTGACCGGCATTGAAAACATCAAGCATAAGGGCGGCGCGATCGGCGCCTTTACCGCCGGGCAGCTCAGCCGCACCAGCGTCTATCATCAGGCGCTGATCCTGGCGCTCTGCCCTTTCCATAACGCGGTATACCAGCAAAGCGCCGACGGATCAGATCTTATCTGAACCGTTCAGCAGCTGCGCCTCCAGCCAGGTTTTCAGGGCAGGCGGCGCGCTTTTCAGGCTGTTCGAGCCACGGGTGATAGTAGCGATGCCGACGCCCAGATCGTTTTTCAGCTCGCGCTGGCTCATCTCGCCGCGCATCAGCTCTTCGATAATACGCAGGCGCGTGCCCAGCGCCTCGCGTTCGTCCGGCGTCATCATCAGCTGAAGTAGCGGCAGGTGCAGTCCGTTGTCAAAAGCGTGCTGGAGCAGCACAACAAAGCGCTGCCACTCTTCGTTGTGCGGTTCCATCGTTACGGGAATGGAAGGTTCAGTCATAGGTGGCCCATACTCTTTAACTAGTACAGCAGTCTAGCACAGGCCGGGCGGGATCAATAGCGTCGCTGCCACTCGCCGTCAGAGAGAATATTGTCCGACTGCCGCATAAAGTGACGATAGTAGGCATCGTAAGCCAGCACGTTTTTTACATAGTTACGCGTTTCCGAAAAAGGAATGGTTTCGATAAAAGCGACCGCGTCCAGGCGGCCAGCGCTGTTCCCCAGCCACGTTCTGACCCGTGACGGCCCGGCGTTATAGGCCGCCGAAGAAAAAATGCGGTTCTGGCCAAACTGTTGATAGACCGATTCCAGATACTGGGTGCCGATCTGGATATTGGTTTCCGCATCCAGCAGCTGGCTGCTGTTGCTGTAGCCCGGCAGGCTATAGACCTTCACCGTATGCTGCGCGGTCGCGGGCATGACCTGCATCAGCCCGGATGCGCCAACCGGCGAGCGGGCTTTCGGATTCCAGGCGCTCTCCTGGCGGGCAATCGCCATCGCGTAGCTGACAGGGATCGCTTTGCCTTCCGTATAGCGCTTAAACTGTTCCTGATAGGCCAGCGGGAAGCGCTCCTTCAGGCTGTTCCACAGTTTGCCGGAAATGGTCGCCTGCACGCTGAGCACCCACCAGTTCTGCTCGTAGGCGTAGCGCGCCAGCTGCTGCTGCTGGCTGCGGCTTTTGCTGCCGACCAGGTAGCTCCACTCGGTTCGCGCCAGGTTATCCATATTCCAGTACATCAGTTCACGCACGCGGGCGATTTCCGGCCCCTGAGTCAGGCTGCGCTCTACCGACGGCGCCTCGTCAATCTGTAGGGGATAGGCAACGCCAAGACGCTGGGCGGCGACCATCGGATAGAAGCCGCGCTCCTGCATCAGGCCGCGCAGAATTTTATCGGCTTCCTCTTTGCGGCCCTGCTCCAGCAGCAGATCGGCCTGCCAGTACTGCCATTCATCTTTCTGCTTGGTTTCTACCGGCAGTCGGGCGATCCAGGTGTTCAGCCCGCGACGATCGTTGTTGCCCAGCGACATCCTGACGCGGCGCTCGATTAGCGCATCGGAATCGCTGCGCATCACCACGTCATCGCGCCAGCGCGCCTGTTCCGTCGTCACGTCGCTGCCCATTAATCGCCACGCGACCGCCTCTTTCAGGCTCTGCTCTTCCTGCTCGCTCATCTTTTGCAGCCGCACCAGCGTCGGGATCATCGCGCGGGCGTTTTCGGCATCTTCACGCGCCACGCGCGCGAAAGCGATGGCGGTGGCCTGGCGGGTAAAATCGGTCGGGCCGGCGATACGGGCGAAGGCCTCCACGTTTTGCGGATTGTTTTGCAAATCTTTCACCGCGCTGGCGATGGTCTGATAATCCTCAGGAAGCTGATCCGCCAGGAAATTCACCAGGTTGCTGTTGCCAGCCACCATAGCCAGACGAATACGCTCCAGCGTGGTAATCGGCGTCTGTTCACCTGCCGCCTGCCAGGCGCTGAACAGCCTGTCGCAGCCCGGCGGCAGCGAGGTGCCGCGTAGCCAGATCGTTTTAGCGCCTTTCCAGGCCACCTGCTCCTCGCCAGTGGCCCATTTGGCGTAGTACCAGTTGCAGCGTGCGGCAACAGGTTTAGGTTCGGTCGGGCTGAACACCAGCAGGCCGCGCCAGTCTTCGCGTCGCGCCAGCTCGTTGATAAAGCTTGAGGAAAGCGCGCGAACCGGCGGCAGCGTCGGGTTTTTTTTAATAAAATCGTTGATAACGAAGCTGCTCTGCTGATCGAGGCTTTGCGCCAGCTCGCGATATTCAAGATAGGGATAAAGCGGGTAATCGCGCAGCGTGGGCATCAGCTGCGCAACCTGATCCATCTGTTTATTGTCCCAGGCCTGCTTGATTTGCAGGTAGCGCGTGCGCTGCGCATCCAGCGAATCCGCGTGCGCCGTGCCTGTTACTATCGCCAGGCAAACGCCTGCCGCCCAAAACCGCCACTTGTCCGCCATGACTTTTCCCACGTTAACGCCTCTCTTTGTCCTGTGCTTACCATTAAAGCTCTTAACATGCTAACCAGGCCTGGCGACTCCCGCTATGCCGCATCGGCAAATTTACTTAACCTGACTTCTTTAAACGCCGGGTCAACAGGGCTTCGTCAGGCTATTTTGGCTGGCTAAAGGTTAATTGCGATCAACAATCCTTGCCCTGCTTTCCTTCAGCATAGCCTTCCTTGCTCGCCTCAACGCTACCCGCCTTTAGCCTGACTGGCGGAGAACAGCCATCTGACTCACTGATGTTATGACGTTGGTAGCGGGTTCTGTTATCCACTCCCCGCAAGGATTACCTGTGATGCAAAAATTAAAATCGCCGCCTGCCTGGTATCGTTATGATGCGGCTGGCGTAATAAAAAGAATGCAGAGTCATGAATCGGGGCTTTCCGCAGAAGAGGCGCAGAAACGTCTGGTCGGCCTCGGCCCCAATACGCTGCCGCCGCGCAGGCGTCGGTGCCCGCTGATGCGCCTGCTGACCGCGCCAATCTGCGTTCTGCTGTTGGCTCCGGTGTTAACCGCCGTTACCGAACATTGGCTGGATACTGGCGCCATCCTTGTCGTTATTCTGCTTAACCTGCTGGCTAACTGGCTACAGCAAAACGCCGCGCAAAGCTCGCCAAATCTTGCAGACGGCTTTCCCGATCGCGCAAGCGTCAGGCGCGAGGGTAATATTCTGCAGGTGGATACCCGCAGCCTGGTGCCGGGCGACATCATTATGCTGGGCGCGGGCGATAAAGTCCCTGCCGATCTTCGCCTGATCGAGGCGCAAAATCTGCGGGTGGATGAAAGCATGTTAACGGGAGAAGCAACCGCCGTTGCCAAACAAACGGCCGCGACCGAAGGCGAACGGCCTGCGGAAGTCCGCAGCAATATGCTTTTTTGCGGCTCCACGCTGGTTTCAGGCTGCGCCACCGGTATTGCGGTAGCCACCGGAGCAAAAACGCAGCTGGGTCGCATCGAGGCGGCCCTGTGCTCTGTCAGACCGCGCCGGACGCCGCAGCTAAGATCGTTCGACAGGCTCGGCAACGGCTTCTGGCTGCTGATGGTCACGCTGATCGCTTTTCTGTTCTTCTATGCGCTGCTGCGGCACAGCCTGCCGATGCAGGGACTGATGCAGACGCTGGCCGGTCTGGCGGTTGCCGCCGTGCCGGCAGGGCTGCCGATGATTATCGTGCTGGCGCTGGCGTTGAGCATATGGCGCCTGAGGAAAATGAATATTGCCGTCCGCCATCTCTCCACGGCGGAAACGCTGGGCGCGCTGAGCGTCGTCTGCTGCGATAAAACCCACTCGCTGACGATGAACGAAATGACGGTCAGGGCGCTGATCCTGCACGAAGAAACGATCCGCGTAGAGGGCAACGGCTACCAGCCGACAGGCCGCTTTTTACAGGACAAAGACTGTAGCGTCATAGCGCCAGCCGTACACGCCCGGCTCCGCGACCTGCTAAGAAATATGGATCTGTGCAGCGACAGCACGCTGTTAAAAGATGAGGGAAAAAACTGGCGCATCACCGGCGAGCCGACGCAGGCCGCGCTTAAGGTGGCGGCTGCCAAAGCGCACCTGCCTGAACGGGCGGCGCTGCTGCTGGATAAGCTGCCGTTTGATGAGCTCAGAAAGTATCAGGCAACGCGCCATCTGGTTGACGGCGAAAGCTATATTCTGGCGCTCGGCGAGCCGGAAGCGCTGCTGCGGATATGCGACTTCCAGCAGACCGGACAGGGCCTGGAAGCGCTGGATGTTGCCTGGTGGCAGCAGCAAATAGCGCACCACGCTGCAGAAGGCCTGCACCTTATTGCCAGCGCCTGCCGTCCGGCCGATAAAACCCAGGCCGCGCTTTGCCACGACGATTTGCAAAACGGCCTAGTTTTCTGCGGCATAGCGGCCATGATAGATCCACCGCGTCCTGAAGCAGCCAGAGCGATTGCCGACTGCCAGCGTGCCGGGATCCGGGTAAAAATGCTGGCCGACGACCCTGTGGCAACGGCGCTGGCCATTGGTCGTATGACAGGCATTGGCGGCAGCCATAGCGAGTTGACCGGCCGCCAGCTGGAGCGAATGAGCGATATTGAGCTGGCCCGGGTGGTGGATCGCTATGACATCTTTGTGGGCATGACGCCCGCGCACAGGCAACGGCTGGTCGCCGCGCTGCAAAGCCAGGGCGAAGTGGTCGGCATCACCGGCAACGGCGCTCAGGATATCCCCGCGCTCAAACAGGCCGATGTCGGAATAGCGACACAGGCTGCAAACGGCGGCGTGACAAAAGCGATCGCCGATCTCGTGCTGCCCGATAATCATTTCGCCGCGCTTATCAGCGCCGTGCAGGAAGGCCAGCGCCTTCGTGACGGCCTGAAAAAAGCGGGACGCTTTATGCTGCCAATCTGCCTGGCGCAGACGCTGCTGTTTATCGCCGCCCTGCTGGCAGGAAAATTTATTCCGATCGCGCCTCTTCAGGTTTTATGGATAAATGTCGCAGCGTCGGTCACGCTTGCCGTTAGCCTTATCAGCGGAAAAACAGCGTCCACGCCTGTCTGTTCCCGGCCGCGGAAAGCGAGCCATTCGGCGCAAGGCTGCCGGTTCTGGCACCTCGGCTTTACAGGCGTAACCATTATGCTGAGCGCTTTCGTAACCGAGCTGTGGCTGCAATCACGCGGCTACGAACCAAAATTTATTCACGCCGTGCTGCTGCAAATGCTGATCGTGGCGCAGTGGGTCTGGCTGCTGAACTGCCGCGAACCGGCGCGTTCTTCGCTCAATACCGGCCTGCTGAAAGATTATGGTTTCTGGCTGGCGAGCGCTCTGCTCGCGCTGTTGCAGCTGGCTCTGTTCGGCCTGCCGGTGATGCAAAGCCTGTTTGCCACCGTGCCGCTGCCGCAGGAAATCTGGCTGCTTACGTTGGCCGTCGGCGCGCTGCTGTTTGCCGTATTCGAGCTGGAAAAAATGCTGACGCGGCGCCGACAGCAGTCCGCCATCGAACAGTGGCATCCGGCAGAATAATAGCGCACGGCCTGGGCGCCGCTCGCTGCGGCCCCTGGTGCTGTACGTTCCCGCACGGCCAGCTTCCTTATCGCCCCTTTTTTGTTCATTCACTGCCCAAATAACGTGCACCCTCGCCTGCCTTATTTATTTAAATATTTAATAATCAGTAAATTATCCGTGTGGCACGGCTTTTGCTCTGTTTATTCCATCTTGTATACCAGATGGAATTCAACCTATGGCTTTCACCGGTTTTACCCTGAATGACTGGCGGCGTTACCATCAGCAGCAGCCGCAGGAGCTGTTCGCTACCCTTTCCTCTTTGCTGGCGGAGCTGAGCCTGGAAGATAACGCCTGGCTTTATCTTGCCACCCCTTCTCAGCTGCGGGCGCAGACGGAACCGCTGCTGGCGGCCTGGCAGAAGGATCCGCAGTCGCTGCCGCTGTTCGGCGTGCCCTTTGCGGTGAAAGACAATATCGACGTGGCGGGCTGGCCGACCACCGCCGCCTGCCCTGCTTTCGCTCACGAAGCCGCAACCGATGCCGTTGCGGTCGCCAGGCTGAAGGCGGCGGGCGCCGTGGTCATCGGCAAAACCAATCTCGATCAGTTCGCTACCGGCCTGGTCGGCACGCGGTCGCCCTATGGCGCGGTGAAAAACAGCTTTAATGCGGATTACGTCAGCGGCGGCTCCAGTTCCGGTTCGGCTTCCGTGACGGCTCGTGGCCTGGTCTGCTTTGCGCTGGGCACCGATACCGCTGGCTCAGGGCGCGTCCCGGCCGGCTTTAACAATATCGTCGGCCTGAAGCCGACCAAAGGCTGGCTGTCGGCCACCGGCGTGCTGCCAGCCTGCCGCCTGAACGATACGCTTTCCGTGTTTGCGCTGACGGTGGAAGATGCTTTCCAGGTCGCGACCTGTGCGGGCGGCTATGACGCCAGCGACGCCTATTCACGCGACAATCCGGCGCTGGCGCCCGCCGCCCTGCCTGCCGCGCCGCGCCTGGCTGTTCCTTCTCATCCCACCTTTTTTGACGATGCACAGGCCGAAGCCGCCTGGGAAAAAGCGCTGGCCGCGCTGCAGGCGTGCGGCGCCACGCTGCATCCTGTCGATTTTGCGCCGTTTCACCAGCTGGCCGAACAGCTTTACTCGGGGCCCTGGGTAGCCGAACGTACCGCGGCCGTCGGCGAGATACTGCACCATCCGGAACAGATGGATGCGACCGTGTACGGCATTATCGCCAGCGGCCAGCACTACAGCGCGGTTGACGCTTATCAGGCGGAATACCTGCGCGCGGAGCTGAGCCGTCAGATCCAGCAGACGCTTGCCCAGTTTGACGCGCTGGTGGTGCCAACGTCGCCGACCATCCACACGCTGGAAGAGATGCGGCAGGAGCCGGTGCGCTATAACTCGCAGTTTGGCACCTATACCAACTTTACTAACCTGGCCGATCTCTCGGCGCTCGCCCTGCCAGGGCCATTCCGTGAGGACGGGCTGCCCGCCGGGATCACGCTGATTGCGCCCGCGTGGCACGATCGCGCGCTGGCGACCTTTGGACAGCGCTGGCAGCAGAGCCTGGCGCTCGACCTGGGCGCGACCGGAAAAGCCTGCGCCGCGCCGTCCGCTTTGCCCGCTTCGCCACACCACGTTCGTGTCGCGGTCGTTGGCGCGCACCTGACTGGAATGCCGTTGAATCATCAGTTAACCCGCCGCAATGCGGTGCTGGTGGAAGAAACCCGCACCGCCGACGCCTATCGCCTTTATGCGTTGGCCAACACCCAGCCGCCCAAGCCGGGGCTGGCGAAAGCGACCGGCGGCAAAGCCATTACCGTCGAGCTGTGGGACATTCCGTTGGCGCGCTTTGGCGAATTCGTAGCGGAAATCCCTGCGCCGCTCGGCATCGGCACGCTGACGCTGGAGGATGGTCGTCAGGTAAAAGGCTTTATTTGCGAACCGGCGGCGCTGGCCGACGCCCGGGACATCACCGAGTTTGGCGGCTGGCGCAACTGGCTGGCGCGCAAGGAGGCTTCCCATGTTTAATACCGTTCTTGTCGCCAACCGGGGCGAAATCGCCTGCCGCGCCCTGCGCACGCTGAAAAAGCTGGGCATTACCGGCGTGGCGGTCTATTCCGACGCGGATAAAAACGCGCAGCATGTCAAAGAGGCGGATATCGCCATCGCGCTGGGCGGCGAAAAAGCCGCCGACAGCTATCTGCGTATCGACAGGATCCTGGCAGCGGCGCAGCAGAGCGGCGCCCAGGCGATCTGGCCCGGCTACGGTTTTCTTTCCGAAAGCCTGCCGTTTGCGGCGGCCTGTGAAGCTGCGAACATCGTTTTCGTCGGCCCCACGGCGCAGCAAATCGGCGAATTCGGCCTCAAGCACCGCGCCCGCGAGCTGGCCGCCGAGGCTGGCGTGCCGATGACGCCGGGCACGCCGCTGCTGAACTCGCTGGCGGAAGCCTTAACCGCCGCGGACGCCATCGGCTATCCGGTGATGCTGAAAAGTACTGCGGGCGGCGGCGGCATCGGCTTAACCCGCTGCGGCGACGCACAGGCGCTACGCGACGCCTGGGAAAGCGTCCGCCGCCTGGGCGAGCAGTTCTTCAGCGATGCGGGCGTCTTTCTGGAACGCTGCATCGATCGTGCGCGCCACGTGGAAGTACAGATTTTTGGCGACGGCAAAGGCAAAGTCGTCGCCCTGGGCGAACGCGACTGCTCGCTACAGCGCCGTAATCAGAAAGTGGTGGAAGAGACGCCCGCGCCCAATCTGCCGGAAGCAACGCGTCGCGCCCTGTTGGAATCAGCTGTCCGGCTGGGCGAGCGCGTCAACTATCGCAGCGCGGGCACGGTGGAATATATCTACGACGCGCAGCGCGACGAATTCTTCTTTCTGGAAGTGAATACCCGTTTACAGGTCGAACATCCGGTCACTGAATGCGTAACCGGGCTGGATCTGGTCGAGTGCATGTTGCAGGTGGCGGCGGGCGTGGAGCCGGACTGGGCGCGTATGGCGCAGGCGCCGCAGGGCGCGGCGATTGAAGTGCGGCTCTATGCCGAAGATCCGGTGAAAAACTTTCAGCCCAGTCCGGGCGTGCTGACGGACGTCTGCTTTCCGGAAGGGGTGCGCGTGGACAGCGGCGTGACGACGGGTTCAGAAGTTTCCGCCTTTTACGATCCGATGATCGCCAAGCTGATCGTTCACGCGGAAAACCGCGAGGCGGCGCTGGCAAAAATGCGCGAGGCGCTGAATGAAACGCGGCTGCACGGCATTGCTACCAATCTTGACTATCTGCGTCAGGTTATCGCCACCGACGAGTTCCGCAGCGGCCAGGTGTGGACGCGCCAGCTGGACAGCTTTACGCCTGCGGCCCACGTCATTGAAGTGCTCCAGCCCGGCACCTGGAGCAGCATTCAGGATTACCCTGGCCGTCCCGGCTACTGGGACATCGGCGTGCCGCCGTCCGGCCCGATGGACGACTTCGCTTTTCGGCTGGCGAACCGCATCGTCGGCAACGCGGAAGAAGCGGCGGGCCTGGAGTTTACCCTGCAAGGCCCGACGCTGCGCTTCCACACCGACGCCGTGATCGCCTTAACCGGCGCGGATTGCCCGGCAACGCTGGATGACGCGCCGGTCGGCTACTGGCAGCCGGTGACGGTCAAAGCCGGACAGACGCTGACGCTGGGCCGCGCGCAGACGGGCTGCCGCACCTACCTGGCGGTACGCAACGGTTTTGACGTGCCGGACTATCTCGGCAGCCGTTCGACCTTTGCCCTTGGCCAGTTTGGCGGCCATGCCGGACGCACGCTGCGCGTGGCCGATATGCTGCCCGTTTCGCAGCCGCAGCTTGCCGCCTGTACCACGCCAGCGCCGGTCGGCGAGCCGCAGGCCGTGGACGCCGCGCTGATCCCCACCTACGGCGACGAATGGCGCATCGGCGTGCTCTATGGCCCGCACGGCGCGCCGGACTTTTTTACCCAGCGATCCATTGATGAATTTTTCGCGCAGTCCTGGCAGGTTCACTACAACTCTAACCGGCTTGGCGTACGGCTGGTAGGGCCGAAGCCGGACTGGGCGCGCCCCAACGGCGGCGAAGCGGGCCTGCATCCTTCTAACGTGCACGACTGCGAATACGCTATCGGCGCGGTGAACTTCACCGGCGACTTTCCGGTGATCCTGACGCGCGACGGGCCAAGCCTCGGCGGCTTCGTCTGTCCGGTGACCATTGCGAAAGCGGAGCTGTGGAAAGTCGGTCAGGTCAAGCCGGGCGACCGCATCCGTTTCCATCCGATTGGTTTTGACGAGGCGCTGGCGCTGGAGAAAGCGCAGGAAGCGCGGATTAACACGCTGCATAACATAACCACGCCCGCCTTTGCCGTGCCGTCGCTGGCGGAAACCGCGCACGGTTCGGGCACTATCCTGGCCGCGCTTGAAGCCACAGCCAGCACGCCAGCCGCCGTTTATCGGCAGGCGGGCGATAACTATATCCTGCAGGAGTATGGCGACAACGTGCTGGATCTGGCTCTACGGCTGCGCGTTCATCTGCTGATGATTGCCCTGCGCGAAACCGGCCAGCCGGGCATGGAGGAGCTGTCGCCGGGCGTGCGCTCGCTGCAAATCCGCTACGACAGCCGCATCCTCAGCCAGAAACAGCTGCTGGCGCTGCTGCTGCGCGTGGAGAAAGAGCTGGGCGACGTCAGCCAGCTGCGGGTGCCTTCCCGCATCGTGCATCTGCCGATGGCCTTTGAGGACAGCGCCACGCTGGGCGCCGTCGAACGCTACAAAGAAACGGTACGCGCCAGCGCGCCGTGGCTGCCGAACAACGTTGATTTTATTCAGCGCATCAACGGGCTGCCGACGCGTGAGGCGGTGCGCCAGACGCTGTTCGACGCCAGCTACCTGATCCTGGGGCTGGGCGATGTCTATCTGGGCGCGCCCTGCGCCGTGCCGGTGGATCCGCGTCATCGCCTGCTCAGCTCCAAATATAACCCGGCCCGCACTTTTACCGCCGAAGGCACCGTCGGCATCGGCGGCATGTATATGTGCATCTACGGCATGGATTCCCCCGGCGGCTATCAGCTGGTGGGCCGTACGCTGCCGATCTGGAACAAATTCCTGAAAAACGACCAGTTCGCGGCGAATGAACCCTGGCTGCTGCGCTTCTTCGACCAGGTGCGTTTCTATCCGGTCAGCGAGGCGGAGCTGGACAGGCTGCGGGAAGACTTCCGCGAAGGCCGGGGCCGCATCGCCATCGAAGAAACCTTCTTTGATTTTGCCGAACATACGCGCTTTTTACAGGAAAACGCCGCCGATATCGCCGATTTCCGCCAGCGCCAGGCCAGCGCCTTCGAAACCGAGGTCGCGCTGTGGGCGCAGGAAGAGGAAGGCGCGCCGCTGACCAGCGAGGAGACGCTGCTGCCGCAGAAAGAGGAAGATGGCCTGCCGATCAGCGCCGATCTCAGCGGCAATATCTGGAAAGTGCTGGTACAGCCGGGCGACGAAGTGGTGGTCGGCCAGCCGCTGATCGTGGTGGAGGCGATGAAGATGGAGCTGACCGTCAACGCGCCGCAGGCGGGCCGCGTCAGGCGTATCGGCTGCCAGCCGGGTCGGCCGGTCAGGCCGGGTGACGCGCTGCTGTGGCTGGAATAAGGCGTGGCGCGATGCAGACACCAAAGCCTCGTCCCCTGCCGCTGGCGGACAAAATCTATCAGACGCTGAAAAACGATATTTTCGATTTCCGCCTGATGCCCGGCGATCGCTTCAGCGAAAACGAGATCGCCGGACGGATGGCGGTGAGCCGCACGCCGGTGCGCCAGGCGCTGTTTCGGCTGGCGCGCGAAGGCTATGTCGAGGTCGAATTCCGCAGCGGCTGGCAGGTATGCGAGTTCGACTTTACCCGTTTTGAGGAGCTGTACGATCTGCGCATCGTGCTGGAGTGCGAAGCCGTTAAGCGCCTGTGCGCGATGCCGCTGGCGCAGACCGGCGAGCGGCTGGCCGCGCTGCGGCGCTTCTGGCTGGAGGCGCCGCAGCTGGCCGACGGTAAAGCGGTGTCGCTGCATGACGAAGCGTTTCATATGGCGATAGTGGCGGCGGCGGGCAACCACGAAATGGCCGCTATCCATGCCGAGCTGACCGAGAAAATCCGCATTATCCGCCGCCTCGATTTTACCCGCGAGGATCGGATTGCTGCGACTTATCAGGAACACGCCCAGATTTTGCTGGCGGTACTTCAGCAGCAAAGCGAAGCGGCCCGGCGCATCCTGACGGCGCATATTGCCGTCAGCAAGGCCGAGGTCAGAAAAATAACGCTGCACCGGTTGCAGCAGGCCAGAACTTTACCCGATCCACTTAACTCTTGAGGTTCACCGGATGAAAAGACGTTCGTTATTAAAGGCTTTTGCGCTTTCGGCTTCGGTCATCGCGATGGGCGCGGCATGGAGCGCGCAGGCGGCGGAGACGATCAAAGTTGGCATCCTCTCGTCGCTGTCCGGCACCATGGCGATTTCCGAAACGCCGCTGAAGGACGTGGCGCTGATGACCATCGACGAAATCAATGCCAAAGGCGGCGTGCTGGGTAAAAAGCTCCAGCCGGTGGTGGTCGATCCGGCGTCCAACTGGCCGCTGTTTGCCGAAAAAGCACGCCAGCTGCTGTCGCAGGACAAAGCCGCCGTGGTCTTCGGCTGCTGGACCTCCGTTTCCCGCAAGTCGGTGCTGCCGGTATTTGAAGAGCTGAACGGCCTGCTGTTTTATCCGGTGCAGTACGAGGGCGAAGAGATGTCGCCAAACGTCTTCTACACCGGCGCGGCGCCCAACCAGCAGGCGATCCCGGCGGTGGAGTATCTGATGAGCGAGGACGGCGGCGGCGCGAAACGCTTTTTCCTGCTCGGCACCGACTATGTCTATCCCCGCACCACCAATAAAATCCTGCGCGCTTTCCTGCACGTCAAGGGCGTGAAGGACAGCGATATAGAGGAGGTCTATACGCCGTTTGGCTACAGCGATTACCAGACCATCGTCGCCAACATTAAAAAGTTCTCTGCGGGCGGAAAAACGGCGGTGATCTCCACCATCAACGGCGACTCTAACGTGCCTTTCTATAAAGAGCTGGCGAATCAGGGCATTAAAGCCACCGACGTGCCGGTAGTGGCGTTCTCGGTTGGCGAAGAGGAGCTGCGCGGCATTGATACCAAACCGCTGGTCGGCAACCTGGCCGCCTGGAACTACTTCCAGTCGGTGGACAACCCGGTCAATAAAAAGTTTGTCGCGGACTATCGCGCTTACGCCAAAGCGCACAATCTGCCGAACGCCGCGACCGCCGTCACCAACGATCCGATGGAGGCCACTTACGTAGGTATTCATATGTGGGCGCAGGCGGTCGAGAAAGCCGGAACCACCGATGTGGACAAGGTGCGGGAAGCGATGGCGAATCAAACCTTTAACGCGCCGGACGGCTTTACGCTGACCATGGATGCCACCAACCATCATCTGCACAAGCCGGTGATGATTGGCGAGATTGAAGAAAACGGCCAGTTCAACGTGGTGTGGCAGACCGACAAGCCGGTGCGCGCGCAGCCGTGGAGCCCTTATCTTCCCGGCAACGATAAAAAGTCCGATCGGCCGGTAAAAACAGCGCAGTAACCGTGAGGCCGGGACGGCAGACGCCGCCCGGTCATCTCTTTTTAACTGAATGGGCATCGCGATGATTTTACGTCAACTGCTAACGCTCTTTATTACGCTGTGCCTGCTGCCCGCCGCCTTTGCCGGGCCGGCCGCCGATTTTGCCGCCGCCAGCCGTCCGGGCCAGGTCGCGCTGCTTCAGCAGTGGGCAGCCCAGCCGGACGCCTCGCGTCTTGCGCTGCTGACCGCGCTGCATCAGGAAAACGTGGTGCTGGACGCCAACAGGCGGCCGTTCAGCCGCGTTGACGGCAGGCTGACGCCGCTTGATGGCAATGCGCCGCCCGAAGGCAGCACCAAAAAACTCTTTATGAACAACCGGCTGCGCGTGCTGATTGCCACCACGCTGGCCGCCCATCAGCTGGTCAGCGACAGCGCCGCCACGCGCCTGGCCGCCGCGCGCGAGCTGCAAAACGAAGCGCAGGCCGATCAGCTGCCGCTGCTGACCGGGCGCCTGGCCGCAGAACAGGACGACGACGTACGCGCCGTGCTGGCTCAGGCCGTGGCTGGATTACAGCTTGCCGACGCCGATCCTCAGATACGCCTGAAGGCCGTAAAGCTGCTGGGCGAAACCAGCGACCCGCAAACCCAGGCCGCGCTGACGCGCCTGGCGCAAAACGAGCCGGATGCGCAGGTGCGCGCCGCCGCTGCCGACAGCCTGAAGCAGATCCAACAACGTCTGCGGCTGGGCGAGCTGCTCGGCCAGGCATTCTCCGGCCTGTCGCTGGGATCGGTGCTGCTGCTGGCGGCGCTGGGCCTGGCGATCACCTATGGCCTGCTGGGCGTTATCAATATGGCCCACGGCGAAATGCTGATGCTGGGCGCCTACGCCACCTGGCTGGTGCAGACGCTGTTTCAGCGCTACGCCCCGGAGTGGCTCGCTTTCTATCCGCTGCTGGCGCTGCCGGTGGCCTTTTTCGTCACAGCCGCCATCGGCATGGCGCTGGAGCGCACCATCGTGCGCCATCTTTATGGCCGTCCGCTGGAGACGCTGCTGGCGACCTGGGGCATCAGCCTGATGCTGATCCAGCTGGTGCGCGTGCTGTTCGGCACGCAAAACCTGGAGGTCGCTAACCCGCCGTGGCTGTCCGGCGGCTGGCAGGCTTTACCGGGGCTGGTGCTGCCTTACAACCGTATCGCGGTGATTTTGTTTGTGATCTTTGTGCTGATCCTGACCTGGCTGCTGCTGAACAAAACCCGTCTTGGGCTGAACGTGCGGGCGGTGACGCAGAACCGCGCCATGGCCGACTGCTGCGGCGTACCGACCGGACGCGTGGATATGCTGGCGTTCGGGCTGGGTTCCGGCATTGCGGGGCTGGGCGGCGTGGCGCTGTCGCAGCTGGGCAACGTCGGGCCGGAGCTGGGCCAGAGCTACATTATCGACTCTTTCCTGGTGGTGGTGACCGGCGGCGTCGGCCAGCTGGCGGGCACGGTGCTGGCCGCGTTCGGGTTAGGCATCCTCAACAAAATCCTGGAGCCGCAAATCGGCGCGGTGCTGGGGAAAATCCTGCTGCTGGCGCTGATCGTGCTGTTTATCCAGAAGCGGCCGCAGGGCCTGTTCGCCATCAAAGGAAGGGTGACTGACTGATGACGCAACCTATTACGCTGACTCTGACGCGAAAAGCGCCGCGCCTGAGCGTCGTCGCCGGTCTGCTGGTGACGGCGGCGCTGCTGATCCTGCCTTTTCTCGCGCTGCTGCCGGCGGACAATCCGCTGGCGATCTCTACCTGGACGCTGACGCTGATCGGCAAAATTCTTTGCTATGCGATCGTCGCCGTGGCGCTGGATCTGGTCTGGGGCTATGCCGGACTGCTGTCGCTCGGCCACGGGCTGTTTTTCGCGCTCGGCGGCTATGCAATGGGCATGTACCTGATGCGCCAGGCCTCGGGCGACAGCCTGCCCGCCTTTATGACCTTTCTCTCCTGGCAGAAAATGCCGTGGTTCTGGGCAGGTACGCAGCACTTTGCCTGGGCGCTCTGCCTGATCGTGCTGGTGCCGGGCCTGCTGGCGCTGATCTTCGGCTGGTTTACCTTTCGCTCGAAAATCAAAGGCGTCTACTTTTCGATTATGACCCAGGCGCTGACCTGGGCCGGGATGCTGCTGTTTTTCCGTAACGAAACCGGCTTTGGCGGCAACAACGGCTTTACCGGCTTCACTACCCTGCTCGGCTTTTCGGTCACGGCGACCGGTACCCGCATCGTCCTGTTTATCGTTACGGTGCTGCTGCTGCTGGCCACGCTCGCTATCGGCTTTGCGCTGGCGCGCAGCAAATTTGGCCGCGTGCTGACGGCGGTGCGCGATGCGGAAAACCGCCTGATATTTTGCGGCTACCATCCGCAGGGCTTTAAGCTGTTTGTCTGGACGCTTTCCGCCGTGCTGTGCGGGCTGGCAGGCGCGCTCTACGTGCCGCAGGTCGGCATTATCAATCCGGGTGAAATGTCGCCGACCAACTCTATCGAGGCGGCTATCTGGGTGGCGCTCGGCGGCCGGGGCACGCTGATCGGCCCGCTGCTCGGCGCGGGCATCGTCAACGGCGCTAAGAGCTGGTTTACCGTCGCCTTTCCCGAATACTGGCTCTTTTTTCTGGGGCTGATGTTTATCCTGGTCACGCTGTTTCTGCCGCACGGCGTGATTGGCCTGCTTCGCCGGAGGAAGCATGACTGAACCGCTTTTTACCCAGCCGCACCCTGCGGATCGCTATCGCGGACAAACCGACCCGGTCTTACAGCTGGAAAATATTACGGTGGCTTTCGACGGCTTTAAGGCGCTGACCGACCTGTCGCTACAGATTGGCGTGGGCGAGCTGCGCTGCATTATTGGCCCGAACGGCGCCGGAAAAACCACCCTGATGGACGTGATCACCGGCAAAACGCGCCCTACCAGCGGGCGAGTATTTTACGATCAGACCACCGACCTGACGATGCTGTCGCCGGTAGAGATTGCGCGGCAGGGCATTGGCCGTAAATTCCAGAAGCCCACGGTGTTTGCGGCGCTTTCCGTATTTGAAAATCTGGAAATCGCGCTCAAAGGCGACAAATCGGTGTGGGCCTGCCTGCGCGGCAAACTCAACGGCGAGCAGCAGGATCGTATTGACGATGTCCTGAAGCTGCTGCGGCTGGGCGCGGAGCGCGGGCGTCCGGCGGGCCTGCTCTCGCACGGGCAAAAGCAGTTTCTGGAGATTGGGATGCTGCTGGTGCAGGAGCCGCATCTGCTGCTACTGGACGAGCCTGCGGCGGGCATGACCGATGCGGAAACGGAATACACCGCCGGGCTGTTTAAAGATCTGGCCGGACGCCATTCGCTGATGGTGGTGGAACATGATATGGGCTTTGTCGAAGCGATAGCCGACCGCGTGACGGTGCTGCATCAGGGCCAGGTGCTGGCGGAAGGCTCGCTGCGCGAGGTGCAGGCGAATGAGCAGGTTATCGACGTTTATCTGGGGCGCTGAGATGCTGAAAGTCACCGATCTGAATCAATATTATGGCGGCAGCCATATTTTACGCGGCCTCTCTTTTGAGGTCCGTCCGGGCGAAATCACCTGCCTGCTGGGGCGCAACGGCGTGGGGAAAACCACGCTGCTGAAGTGCCTGATGGGCCTGCTGCCAGCTAAGTCAGGCGTCATCAGCTGGCAAGAACAGCGCATCAACGGCCGCAGGCCGCATCAGCGCGTGCAGGCCGGGATGGCCTATGTGCCGCAGGGACGGGAAATTTTCCCGCGCCTGACGGTGGAAGAGAACCTGCTGATGGGGCTGTCGCGCTTTTCCGGCTCGCGGGCAAAACAGGTGCCGGAAGAGATTTATCAGCTTTTCCCGGTGCTGCGGGAAATGCGGCTGCGGCGCGGCGGCGATCTTTCCGGCGGGCAGCAGCAGCAGCTGGCCATTGGCCGCGCGCTGGCCGCCAGTCCGCAGCTGCTGATCCTGGACGAGCCGACGGAAGGCATCCAGCCTTCGGTTATTAAGGAGATTGGCGCAGTGATCCGCCAGCTGGCGCAGCGCGGCGATATGGCTATCCTGCTGGTGGAGCAGTTTTACGATTTTGCCGCCGAGCTTGCCGACAGCTATCTGGTGATGTCGCGCGGCGAAATTGTGCGGCGCGGTCGGGGTGAAACCATGGAAGCGGACGGCGTACGCGGGCTGGTGGCTATTTAATGGCGACGCCTGCGCTGAAAAAGGCCGCAGGCGTTGTTTATTTCCCGACAGGACTTAATATTTATCGATTAATATATTGCCATCTCAATTATATTTCTCGGAGTTTTCGCACAATTAACTTTAAACATTATTCGCAGCGATAAATATACACCCATCCCTAAAATACATTGCCATCCCAATAACCACATGCCTGTTCAATCCTGTAAAACCTTTTTTAAATAGCGCTGTACCACCGTCTCTAAAAAAGACCAATATCTCTATTTTTCCTTATTTAACTGTTTATCAAACAATAATTATTTTTATCCCATAAAAAATTAACGGCATATTAATTAAGGTTAATTTACTCATAACGTTTCCTCCAATTTTTCATATCTTCTTTTCGTAAACTTTATATACTTAACCACCTTGTTACTGATTTATTTTTTCCAATTATCCCTCATCGGAGGTATTTGCGTGGCTACTTTTCCTTTGACTACCGTACAGCAAGCCGTCTGGCTCGATCAGCTTCTTACCCCAGAAGCACCCTGCTATAACGTGGGCGCGCTGTGGCACATCGATACAACATTTACCGCAGATCTATTGCATGACGCTATCAGGAAAGTTATGGCGCAGCATGAGGCGTTAAATATCATTCTTGAAGAAGATGAACACGGCATTAATCAGACGACCGTCCATAAAAAAGAACCCGTCCTTGAATACCACGATGTCAGTCAGGCGTCTCTATCGTTAAATGAAGCCAAAGCATTTATTCGCCGCCAGTTTATTAAATCTTTTAAATTACATGGCGAACTGCTCTGGCGCAGCATGACGGTTAAAGTTAATGATGTCACTACGCTCTGGCTGTTCAGCACGCATCATATCATTGCCGACGGCACCTCAGTTTCGCTGTTAAGTAAAATGATTATGGCCGGTTATAAATCATTACAGGCGCAGGCGCCCTGTGCGCCCGTTCTCTCTGCGGGCTATAGCGATTTTATTATCCGCGACCAGCAATATCTCTGCTCCGAGCGCTATCAGCACGATCGGGCATATTGGATTAACCATTTTGCCGAAGCGCCCGCTTCATTGCTGGAGCGCCGTCAGGGCTTTCAGGAAAATAAAGCCTGGCCCAGCGCGCACGCGGTGCGGCGTATTACGGCGGCACGCTATCAACAGCTGAAAAACTTTGCAGAGCAGCACGGCGGCTCTGCTATGCATTTTTTTAGCGCGCTCCTCGCCTGCTGGTTCGCTCGTCAGTGGCAGACCGATTCGCTTACCCTGGGCATGCCGGTGCATAACCGCAGCGGCGCACGCTATAAGCAAACGCCCGGCATGTTTTCATCGATGATCCCGGCCAGGCTGGCTATCGACGTTAGCCAGCCTTTTGCCCCCTTGATTAAACAGGTCGCTGACGAACTGCGCCGAAGCTACCGTCACCAGCGTTTTCCCATCGCCGAGCTGAATCGCCATCTGCGTCTCAGCCAGCAGGGCCGCCGCCAGCTGTTTGACCTGAGCTTTTCGCTGGAAACGTTTCCGACCGACATCGAGCTGAACGGCCTGCCGCTCAAGGTCGAGGCGATGCGCCATCACCATGAACAAATGCCGCTGGCCGTGTATTTACGGCACTACCATCCCGGCGACGACCCGCTGCTTGAGTGCAACGTCAATCTGGCCTGGTTTAGTGAAGAAGAAGCGCAGCGTATCGCCGATCGCCTGCTGCAAATGATGACGGCAATCCTGGACGGCCCTCAGGATCTGCCCGTGGCGCAGCTGCCTTTGCTGCTGCCCGACGAGCAGAAAAATATTTTTCATCGCTGGAACGCTACGGAGCAAGCCTGGTCTTTTCCCGAAGGTATCCACCGCTATTTTGAACAGCAGGCCGCCGACCGTCCCGACGCCATCGCGCTCTGTGGCTACAGCCAGCAAACCAGCTATCAATCGCTCAACCGCCAGGCTAATCAGCTGGCCTGGCATTTACGCAGGCAGGGCGTTAAGGCGGACGACCGCGTGGCGCTTTGCGTTGAGCGCAGTCGCGAGATGGTGGTAGCGCTGCTGGCGATACTGAAAGCCGGCGGTGCCTATGTGCCGCTTGACCCCGATTACCCGCAGGAGCGCCTGGAACATATGCTTGAAGACTGCGGCGCCGTCGCGCTGCTGGTTGACGATGCCGGGGAGAAAGCCCTGCGGGGGTTGGGATCGGTTCCCCGCCTGCATCTGCTGAACGATAAAATGCACTGGCGGGAAGCGCCAACCGGCAACCTTTCCGCTGCCTGCGACCATCCACAGCGCTCGCTGGCCTATGTTATTTATACTTCAGGCTCGACCGGTAAGCCGAAAGGCGTAATGAATGAACACCTGGCCGTTATGAACAGGCTGAAATGGATGCAGCAGGCTTATCAGCTT
>Ga0157358_1000211_pt1 | contig 23491 bp, 10 predicted proteins | sample AttcapACBM2_FD_111484 | JGI IMG/M metagenome (GOLD analysis project Ga0157358, IMG submission 111484) | Fungus gardens microbial communities from leaf cutter ant in Botucatu, State of São Paulo, Brazil - Atta capiguara ACBM2 | ecosystem: Host-associated > Fungi > Mycelium > Unclassified ... | reverse complement strand
TCACCTCCAGGGGAATCCTAAGAGAACAGAAAGAGGTTTCCTAGAGGCAACAATATCTAAAAAGTCCATACTAATCAAGCAAAACATCAGGCAGAACATTGCTGACATAACCACAGAATAGTTATGCTAGGTGGTCAGGAACTCTGATAGAACAACCTAGAATGTTGTGGATTAGCAAGAGCTAATTGAACAATAGTAAAAGAGAAGGGATTGTGCTTATCACAAGAATAATACTTGACAGAGGTTGAGAGCAAGAATAGTGGAGTTAACTTGACAAACTTGTTATGGTATACTTAGACACTAACATTTTTCTTTTTCTTTTATCTATTTTTCTTGATTTAATATTTCTTTTCTTTTGATAATGAAGAGACATGTGACTGTGGTCATATGACATGTCATATGATGTGAGGTCATAGGCCTAGACTTTGGGAGACTAGAAGGATGACATCAGGGCATATGTATATGGTATGGTGTCCTTATGAAAGATATGAGGGTGAGGCATGGTGGGAGCATAGACAATGCATGGACATTAGGGTAGGATTATTTATTACTAGCATGGACCATGAGACTTTTGTATAAATAGTATAGGAATACAGCAGAGACTTCTTGTTGAGTTCTCTTGTGATCCTTACATAGATATCTTACTAAGAGATTTATTGCTTGTGTTGCTATTGGTCTTTATGACTAGTGGTTGCCATAACAAAACTCTGTGGAGTTAACAATGGTGGTTGGAACTTAAGACTTGAAAGAGAAGAAGTCCATGGGTAGACATTGGTGGTGTTCAGGTTTTAGGTTTTGGTAAAGTGGTGGATTCCTTTACATCTACTTTCTCTTTGTCAGGTATAGTTAACACTTGGGGGTGAAAGTCTGTAAAATTGGAACAGGATTTGTACCAAGTGTGGAGTTATAGACTTTACAGAATGACTTTGGCTTCAGCTTATGTGCTGTACCATCTGTCTACTGTGAGTTACAACTTTAGGAAGATAAACAGAGTTCCAAGAGATGAGTTCTGATAGGAAGTGTGTTGCTGTAAAATACCAAGGTTTAGTGTTCAATAATATTTGATTATTAGACTGAAAAATAAAATATATCTACTAGTCTTTAAATACAAGTATGATTAAAGAAGAACTTGAATGTCTTATAGTATAGCTCCAAGTGGAGGTTTCAGTTGTGAAATACTAACAGAGATTAGATAAGAAAAAAACTGAGTCTGGAAAGAAGTAAACTCTGCTATGGAAGACTGAGTGCTCTGAGTACTTATAGGTTTTAATAGAGGATAATATCACTATGAAGGATAAGTTATGAAATAATACTGTTACAGAAGGTAGGTTATGAATGGAAGTATAATACCACTGCAGAAGACAGGCTATTGTCAGGGTTAGACTTGGCATATAACATTATCCTAGGCAGTAGATTGTCAAAGAATTTTCATATATTCTGATGTATTCTTTATAATTTATGACAAGTATTTTCATATCTATTGCATATTATATTTGGATCAGAAAACCTCCTTCTTAGTTATCAAAAAGAGTTATATAAGATATTAGTAGGATGTTTTTGTTCTCTATAAATATTCTCTTTTTTGAAAGACACTTGAGTTTGATACATAGATCTTCTCAATTTAGGATTCTGCAGTATCTGCAAAGTAGGTCATAGAGATCATTGAGAATTGGGTGGTTGCATTTCAACATCAGTGTCAACAACATCATCAATCTCTTCTACTTTTACTGAGAGCTGTTTAGACACCAGAAAAGATAAGGGAGATAGAGACTTATAAAAGAGAGAACAAGAACAAGAATAAAGAGGAGAATTGTTTTGAACTCTGTCTCTGAACTTATTTTGTCCAATAACTTGATATATAATTTATACTCTTTTGAATAAGAGTTAGTGTATTTAGAAAAGAATTCCTCATCAAAGATAGCATGTGTGGAGCAGAAAGTAAGATTTCCTTGTATATGATATATGAAGCAATATATCAGAGTTATGAATATTGGACTTGGTCTTATTTTATTTTTCTTTTATTTTTTCTTCTTTTCTTTTTATATTATTTTGGACTTAGACAAGGAAGTATGATCATTGCTTCTTTCTCTCTTACTACCATCTTATATAGTAGTATCCATAAGAAAATTAGCAGATACATTATATTCTTTGAAACTTCAAGACAACTAACAAGAACTTTCTAATTATTACTCAATGGGTATTGAAATCAATTTGCCTAGAGAACATTTCCCATTTCCACTATATCTTCCATAAATTATGCAGAATAAGTACAAGTGAAAAATAGAGAGGTTGAGAACCTCTTCCTATTCTATACAACTATTAAAGAGGCAAAAAACACTGCATGTATGGAGTTTGTGGTTGAGCCCATACATATACCTCATATAACAGATATTAACAACTCAAATATTTCTCAAGGTCTAGAACTATCAGTTATTCCTTATATAGCCAATCAACCTACAGACTCATAGTTGTGAGACAGTAACTTCTGTCCGATTTCCTTATTTGGAGTAAACAAATACTTAGAAGATGACACTAAAAATATTATATACTTTCTTCTCAGAATAGCAGTGTTCATCAAACAACATCCTTTAGAAAACAAAATGGCCAAGAATATTCTGCAAATTGCTGAGTTTGGGTTTGCAGCTTGGGAATTCTTATCTACTATTTACAAGTTTGGATGGAACAAATTGATAGCTAACAAAGATAATAGGTCTTTTAGGCAATATGTGTTTTTGCAATTCAACAAAACACCCACAAAAATAATTACTACTAGTAAACTATCTAAAGGCAAATAGGCTAATATTTCAAAAGTTCTTTTATCTATTCCTCCTAAGCCCTGTAAAAGCATGTTGGCTAAATTGAAATTTAACAAGAAAAACCAATCTTCTAACTTGGCTATCAAATCCAATAACTGGTTATATGTGAAAATTCACAAGGTCATGAATAATATAAATCAAAAAAGTAAGCCCAAATTTAACATGATGACTCAAGGCCCATCAAGGAAGCAAATTATCATTTCTATGAGTATGAATAACACTGAAAGAATTATAATACAATCTAACATGCATATTGTTAAAATCTTTTGCAATCCAAATTTTACCTTAAGATTTTAGATATCTCCTACTTCATAGATGATACTAATCTTTCTATCATATCAGATATCATTGAAAGAGTATATGAACTCTGGTATTCCTCAGTGCAAGAATTGTGAAAAGTGGGAGCATACTATGTTTGCATATTGCACACATGAATTAAAATGTCAAAAATACAATAGTCCACACAAACTTGAACATCATAGAGAAATAGCATAGTATTGAAAAGCTAGCTTCAAGATAAATCCTCTGAGGCTCAAAACAAAGAAAGAGAAACCTTGTACTCATTCCTTCAAGTACATTAACTGCAAAGGTGACTATTAGGCAGATAGTATCAACTGTCTGTTCTGGAAACACAGGTTCAACAGGAATTGGTATAACAAGAAGTTACAAGAGCTCCAAGAAATCAGAGCCAACTTGATTTACTCATCTGTGGGTGGGATAAAGCAATGATTATAAAATCTTTAAAAATACCTTCACAGAATGTTCACAAGAATAGGCTTTTTATTAATACTATATTAGGAAACAACAAAAATTTCAACATTCTATTTATTCAAAAACCTCTCTAGTTAATTATTTGCAATATTCCAAGCTCTATATCTGAAGAAGGAGAAAATGTTATAAAAGCTTTCAATTATCCTTTGTAGACCATGTTTACAAGATCAGATTAATAAAGCTACATTTTTCACTTAAAAATATTTTTAAATCATAAGGACATAAATCTTATCTCTTTCTTTAATTGTGAAATTATGTGTTTTATTCTTAACATTTATTCAGACAATCAACAATCTACCTTAAAGGTACTGAGGTAAATCTGAACAATGTATTAATTATGATAGGAGATTTTAATCTAGAATTATCTATGCCTATTGATCAAGTTCCTACTAAATATACAGATAACTTTTAAGATTTCAATTCAGTCTTAGATCTAATATTTCTCCATACAAATACAGAGGAATTCAATAATCATACAATCTTACCAGATCTTTGAAATCCATCTGATTATGCTCCCTTAGCAGCAGTTTCCATCATTGTCAAAGTCTAAGATAGAAAATGAGCTATTATCAGAAATAGCAAGGAAGAAAAGGAATTCACCAACAAATTAAGAAATTGAATAAGTTATATTGATATGACTAATATTCATAATTGCAAAATGCTAAAGAGCAGCCTTATGCTGCATAGCTGCTAAAAGCAACATCTGAGCCTTGGTAGGAGCTCCAGCAAAGAACCAAAGTCTAAAGCTATAAGTAGTAATAGGAACAACACAGGAGCGATAGAGGAGGCATTTCTGAAGTGGAAGAAGGCCTCTAGATGAATTTCTGATCATGAGAAGACAATACAAGATTTCACTTTTATCACAGAAGAGCTTTAGTATAAATATTCTAGAAATATTAACATTACTAAATTCTCTAAGATATGATTGAACAAGGAATGTGACAAGAACTTGGCCAAGTATCAAGTATCCAGAAGAAAAACAAACTGAATCAAATACAAAAAGTTAGTAAGAACAGCTAAAAGAATATTTTTTAACAATAGAATTCAAGAAATTGTGTCAACCAACAAAAGACCATGAAATCTTATGAATTGGGTCAAGAAACAAAAATTACCAGCTACAAAAGCCATCAAGTTCAATGGGCATCCATACAATAAGTTGGAGGATCTGTAGAAAGCTCTTCATCAATTCTTTAATTCAGCTCAAGACAGACTAATCAATTTTCAATTTCTAGACAAAATTCCTTTATGTAAACAATCTAAGTGGTCTCTGTTCTCCAAAGCCAAGTTTATCAATGCCATCAGCAAATGCAGTAGTTTGTCAGTTTCTAGGTTCAGATCACATTTTCTGGAATCACCTCAAAGCATTAGTAGATAATGCTAAATGTGTTGTTAACATTGTCAACATTGCAAATTTATGCATTAATTTAGGTTATTGGCTATTACATTTCAAGAAGTCTATGTCAATCATTATTCCTAAACTGAATAAGCTATCTTATGATACCTCTAAAACATTTTGACCCATAATTCTCCTCAATACACTAGGAAATCTCATAGAAAAGGCAATAAGTAATAGACTTCAAGTTAATTCTATCACTTCAAATTTTATTCATCCTAATCAATTGGGAGGTATCAAATAACACTCAACAACAGATGCTGGTATCTATTTTTCCCCTCTCTCAATTATTAGTTCCTTTCAAGGTTCTAAGCAAAGTGGATTTTGATCCCAGAATTTCCCTTTTCTTTTCTAGTTATCTAATTAACAGACAGACTCAATATATTTGGAACTATTTTGTATTTTCCTTTTTCAAAGCTGATGCAGATAAGGGTTAGAGATCTACAATTTCTTCTATTCTCTCTGCTCTCTATATTGCTTTCATTTTTCATATATTTGAAAAAAGATCAAAAAATCTCTTAACTCCTATTTTTCTGTAGTTATAGTATCATCTCATCTTTCTTTAAACAGTCCAGTCTGGTTATTAAGCATGACAAATCAGAAGTATTTCACTTCTCAAGATCAACAAAAACAATAATCTTCCTCTGCTGAATCTTCAACTATTAGAAAGTTCTCTACTCTATCCTAAAGATATGTGGCAATACTTAGATATCTTTTTTGACAAGAAGCTCTCATTTTGTTAACATATTTATTTCTACACCAACAAAGTCCTGTCTATGATTAAAGACATGAAAATGTTGGGAAACTCAATAAGAGATTTATTGCTGATACACAAGCAACTACTTTACAGAACATGTGTTTTTTCTATCACACTATATGGTTTTTAGCTGTGGTACTTTAAGAGAGTGCCACTTTATCAACCTCTCAAAGAGTTGAAGAAAATGTAGAGAAGAGTAGTATTATGGATCACAGTAACATTTTGCACCTCTCTATCATAGGGAGTTGAGACTATTTCTGGCCTCATTCCTATTTATTTTCATCTTGACAAAATCATTGGTCAACATTATCTCTGAGTAATATCTTTGCCTAAACAACATGCTATAAACTCTCTCTTGAATGAACATCATTCCAAGAAAACTATGCTTCATTGCATAGTAATGGCTCATCTTACTCTTAAACAATGATTAAAAATAAAGAGTTCTATAGTGGATTCTAATAATTGTTTGAATCAAGTTTTTCTCTTTTTTAACAGTTTAAATAGAAAACTTTCTCCTGGATTTTGTCTATTAGATACTTTCCCTAATTGTTTTTCTTTTCATTCAGTTAGCCAAAAAGACACCAATGCAAAAACTGTCTATTGTAACAAACTTGATACCATCTATAAGGATTCCTTTAGAAATCAAAATGTGGTACTTATCATCTCTGATATCAGTGTTTAAAACAATATCACCATATTAGTCTCACATATTCGTAGAAATCAAGATATTATTGTCAAAAATGTTTATCATACAATAAATGTAACATCTACTAAAGCTGAACTCTTTGCTATTAGATACAGTATTAATTATGTAACTTAAATGCAAGATGTTAAACATATGATTATCATCACAGATACCATTCATGCTGTAAAACACATCTTTGACATATCCATTCATCCATATCAATTATACTCTATTACCATATCCAAAGATCTCAGAGATTTCTTTAACAAGAACACTAACAGCTCTATTTTGTTCTGGAATTGACCTAGTAGTAATAAGTAGTTTTTTCATCTTTTGGTTGACAAAGAGTTAAAGTGTCTTAAGATGAATCTTGTCTTACCAAGCAAATCATCATGGGAGTTCAGCAGAAAAGAAAAATATAACTCTATTATTTGCAAATAGCAAATATACTTTCAAGTCTTAGAATATAAGAGAAGAAATTTTCTTAACTTAAATAATGATAATAATCAACCTATTTATCTTACTTATTCCAAAGGCAGCACTTGGATGAAATACATTGAACTCTCTAATTTGTTGCATGCAAGAGTTACCAGAATGATTACAAATTATACTCCTATTGAGGAATACAGGCTTAGATTTCCTTCTAAAGAGTCTTTTACTTGTTTATGTAGGGATTATTCTATTGAGATGAGAGCACACATTCTACATGGGTGTGTATGATATATAAAGTCATGTAATCCTAAAAGGGAATCTCTTGTAGATGTTATCATGTTTCTCAAGTTCAATCTGGAAGCATTATATTTTCAAGAAGACACAATATAGGTTTAGTTTCTGAACTGATTATTCTATCTAGTATAGTTTTAAATTACCTAAAATTTTTCTTTTTTCTTTTTTTGTTTTTCTTTCTTTCTTATTATTTAAGTAATTATATTGTAGTTACTATAGCCTCCTACTGCACCTCATATAATAAATTGTTGATTTAAAAAAACAAAAAAAAACAAGGAAGTATAATATGACATTACACATTATAGTCACATAAGTCACAAGTTGTATAATCATGTGATATAGAGAAGAATATAGAAAATTCTAGAATAGGTGATGTTATATAGCATAACAATAGTATATTGGTCTTATATAAAACATATATACTTTAGGATAGGTTAGTTGTAGTGTACACACAGACTACAGTCTGTAATATACAGTAGACTATTTTATACTTAAAACTCTATTAAGTTCTTTTGTATTACTTGTTAGGAGTACAGTATGAAGTACATATATAGTACCAGCCAGATATTAAAACTAAGCTTGACATTGTGCACTTTTAGCATAACTAGTTTAGTAGCTGGTCTGTTTCTAACATAATGTCAAGCTTCCAAGCAGTTGGTGGTTTGACTTCTAGTAAAACTATTTCCTTTAAATGGATAGTTATTAGTATGGAAGCATGATGCAGCTAGGAATATCACTAGGAATAGTATCAGTTACTTAGCTATACATTTCCATTAGACTAGATGCTCTGTGAAGCAGAGTTTACTGCATCCTTTAGAAATCACATAAGACTATCAAGGCTTTGAGACTATGACAAATAGCATAATCCTTAGGTATAGCTATTTATATAACTTCCATATGAGGACCACATATTTTAAAAGAAGAATACTATCTAGAGTACAGTATGAAGTATATATATAGTACCAGCCAGATATCAAAGCTAAGCTTGACATTATATATTTTTAGTATAACTGGTTCAGTAGCTGGTCTATTTCTAATATTACTCAATACAAAAGTTGTCTTTTGTCTTTAACTCAAGAACTTAAAGCATAACACAATAACTATTACTGTTATATCCAATAAATATTATTAGAGTGTAACACAAGTTTATTAGCACAAACCTCATTGAAAAACATATATACTCTATACCCAAAGACATAGAAGTAAGATGTCTTGGATTGATTGCCCAAAAAGGTCTCTTGAGATACTTTCTATTTGAAATGTCTAATAAGTGTGTAATTGTATATGTAAGGTACAGCTATAATAGTGAACTCCTGTCTGGAATCTAGTAGACATACTTCAAGTCACATTGATTGTGCCTTTTCAAGCAATGTGCAGTTCAATTGTTCAGTACAACCATTTTGTTGGTATATATAAGATGTACTTATTTCATGAATAATCTCTTACTCTCTTAGAAAGGATTGTAGTTCCACTCTCCTTCATTATTAGTGTATAATCTTTTAACAAGATGGAAAGTTGTATTTGACCACATCCAAAAGATGTTTTTGTAGCTTCAGACTTTTTACACAGGAAGACAATGTTATAATAAAAGGAATAATTATCAAAGAACATAATCATCCACTTGTACTTTGAACAAGATAAGGTGGGGAGCTCAAGAAAATCCAAGTAAATCAATCCAAGAGGCTCACTGAAGTAAATAGGATTCTCAGAGAAACTGTGTTAGTATATCTTTCCAAGAGTGTAACTATGGCAAACATATTTTCTTTACATCTTCAATATTATCAAGAATATAATGTATAACTTTGTCAGATGTATGTCTAAAACAACAATGCAAAGTCTCAAAGTCCAGATATTTTGTTGTAAAACTCACAGAATCAAGAACATTATACTTAAGAATATGAGTCCTTATAATCTGAATATTGCCTTATAGGTTGGGAGTAGCTAATATAACAGCATCAGACTTATTATGAAAAGTAGAAATACTTTTATTGCCTTTTACTCTCAGTCTGAATTGAAGAATTTGTCTAGTAGAGAGAAGATATATTTGCATGCTAGAGATTTAATATACTGGTTATAAGTTTGATACAGTAACTTTAGTAGTCTTTTTCTTAGGATTGAAGATTTCATGTTCAATTAAAATAGTGCTAGAAGTAACTATAAATAATAGTGGTCTTGAGTTTGCAGTTTCAACTCAATCATAATTACCTAGAATCATATTAACAAAGTCAGACTCAAATGGAGTAAAGTAGGTGGAGGCATTAGAATCTAAGAACCATTCATCTTTATAAAAGCTGCTATGAGACACTTTATTATCCTTACACAAGAAACACAGTGCCTTTTTATATTTAGAGTGATTTATAGCAATAAGTGAGTCAGGAAAAACAAATTTATTTTAACTCAGAGCCATATATTTATAATTAATTCTACTTGAAACTATAAAGTTCTCTATTGCAGCAATTATATCGGTATGGATGATTACATTGTCATATTTAAAGATGATTTATATAGATTAGGTAAACTAAGTCAAGAAAATTTAGTGAATTGTCAATTTATAAAGAAAAGAGCATATATAGTTGGTTACCAAGGATCTAACCATCTGAACTATAAAAAAAAATCCTTAATAGACAATTCTATGATTCTGGAGGTTGAGATCTCAACATATAGGTCAGAAAACTTCTTCTCCAAGCATTTCTTGTAAAAATTTAGTGCTCACACTTTTGCTAGTATCTAAGATTCTCTAATAGGACTGCTCTAAGGAATGCATTTTATAGAAAGACAATCAGCAAGTTAAAGGACTACAATTAAAGATTTGAGAAGATAAGAGTGAGTTAAAGGAGAAATGGCAGCTATGCTTGCAAAGGCAATGGTTTTATCTGTTTGATAGATGTCATTGTTATTATTATCAATATTTCTTATGTTATCTGTGTCAAGATTGCAGAAAGTGGACTTAACTTTTTCTTATTTTCTTATTCTTATTTTCATTTTCTTTTGATTTATTTTCATTTTTCTATTTTTAGAACATGGGGTTAGGATTGGTGATAATATCACAAGTCACATGGTATATGGAAGGAGGTAGAAAGTTCTAGAAGAAGTAATGTTATACAACATGTATACCATATGTTGACCTCATGTCTTACACATGGTACTTTAGGGTAGAATGCACAGTAGCTAGCATAGACCATGTGGATAGGTATATAAGGTAGACTACTTTGTAAAGAGCTCTTTATCAAGTTCTCTTATGATAACCCTAATACAAGGTTCTTTTACTTAACCTACTCTAAAGTTTTGTGATTGTAACAATCTGCTTGGTAGGCTTTCCTATCTTTCTTACCTCAGTTACTCTTCTTTTTTCTTTGTTACTTAAAAGAACTCTTATACTGTAACTACTGCTATCTGTTGTGGCAACCACTAGTCACAAAGACCAATAATCATACAAGGCAGTAAATCTCTCAGTAAGATATCAAGTGGGGATTACAAGAGAACTCAACAAGGAGTCTCTGCTGAATTACTACCCTATATATACTATTATATGTGGTCTGTACTATGACTATGCTTCTACTGTGTATCCTACCCTAAAGTCTATACATTATCCATGAATGTACCATGTGTACACTATAAGGGAGCAATGCAGTTAACATGCTCCTTAAAGTCATCATCTAGACTTTTCTAGACCCTTTTAGACTGCTCTAGGCCCTATGACATAATTTCATGTGACTTCCATATCATGTGCCTTCTTTTGCTGTAGACTAATAATATACTACTGTCCTATCTATATCTTATCAAAGTCTGTCCACACTTTATCATATCATAATACTATCCTTCTAAGTGCTGTTATTACTATTGCTGCTATTACATTTGCAAACACTGTTACTAAAAGTTCTTCTTTCACTGAAATGGTTTATCTTTACATGAAATACTAGAGTATTGAGCAGCATTAGTGGTATTAGTCTGCCTGAAAAATTCTGCCATTCAAGAGGAATATATAACATCCCAAGTAAGATTTGAAATAAACATACAAAAAGAAGGAAGGAAGGAAGATAGAGATAGAATTCCATAAATGAAGAATTGCAAACAAGAGGATTATAGCTTTCAGAGTAGTGGGAATGTTACAATTATTTCTGTGGAGTCTTGTATAGAAAGAGCCAAGCTTGGCAATTTAGGGAGTGAGATCCCAATTACTGTAAATTTGGAAAGGAATTGTTCTTTGGTAGTTAGCAAAAACCAATACTAGATTATGTGTTTCTATAAGAGTTCACAAGTGAGTTCAAAAAGCCTTAACATTAAACTAGCTATATATTAACAAATTATTTAGCAAATTAAAGTTAAGAATGGCTAGAACTTGAAAGTCTCAAAAGTTTCTTCTACCAACCTTATTCACATTAGTAGATTAAAAAAGTACTAAAGCATTTAACATGATTTTAGTAGTAGTATGGTAACTTATAACCATAGATAACTCTTATTTTCTCATCTGCACTCTTTAAACTCTTCCAGTGCAGATCAACTTTCTCTATCCTCTCTTGAATGTCCTTACTATGTTATGAATCAAAGTCCTTAGAGTTAGACGATGAAATAATCTTGTATAGAGTCTACACAAGAGAACTTGATGGAGAGCTCTGTACAGAATAGTCTACCTTTATATACCAAATCCTCATGGTCTGTGCTAGCTATTTCTAGCCTACCCTAAACAACCAGATGTTAGCCATAAGATTTCCATATGGTATAATATTACTCTTCTAGAACCCTTTCTGTGTCACGTGATCCATGTCGTCACTAATCCTAACTCTTCATGCTAAAAATAGAACAAAGGGGAAATAAAATAAAAAATAAAATAAAAAAAGGAAATGAAATAAAAGGAAACTAAGTCCACTTTTTATGATCATAACATACTAGTCCTTACCAAACCTCTATTTCCAACATCCAAAGATCACCAGTATATAGGATAACTCACTTAGCAGTCTTTATTCCAGATAGCTATCCTAGGTAGATTATTTAGTATATAAACTAATAGCTTATACTGTACTGGTCTTATCTTGAAAATCAACTAAAAATGACATACCTTACTATTCTCTAGTGGTCTTAACTTACTAAATATTCCAAGTCCACTTTCAAAATATGTAACTAGTACAACTAGTAGAGATACAGCATATAAGCTGAAGCCAAAGATTATTCTGACTCTGTTTTTCACATTCTTAGATAATATACAAATGACTTAATCTAGACTTCTGAGATATCCTATCAGATCTTAAATAATGAGATATAAACTATATTTAATAATAAAACCTGCAAGCTTGAGAAGAAAAGAGACAAATTTGACTATTGTTATTAATAAAGATAATTAGCATGAATTGAAGAGCAAATGCAGTTAAACATCATATTATTTATACTACTAATTACAGTATGATTAATTAGTAAGTAGAATTTTTTATAACACTGTAAAAGGCTAGTGTATACAGATTATTCAGTCATTTATTCAGCTAGTATAGGATCTGTGGTATTTAAGCCCAAAATTCAAAAAAAAACAAGTTAGAGCAGTCAAGTTTTACATATTTCAAACTTAAGAAGCAATTTTCTTTCTTGTTTATATCTCAGTCATAGTAAAGAGTTTGAGATCATATTTTTATACATTATGATGTTTAAAAGAGATAACAACACTCTCTTTACTGTCTCAATTAATTTTACTAATTTAACAATATTCAATGATACTATAGTTACTTTATAATTCTTTCTATCTATGTATACTATCATATACTATTTGAGCATATCAAATATATCTGACTCCATTACAGATAGCACTTACATAAGCTCTGCTTTGCCCAAAACATCTGTAGAAGTAGCTATTCTTCTTCTAATCTATATACTACTTTTAGTATAAATCAATCTGGTTCCATTCTATATCAGATCACTCAATTACTGATTATATAGCTTCTTATGATCTTCATAAAACTCCAGACTTGATTTTCAAGGACTTTAGTGTATCCAGAGTAGTTATCTGTTTTCTTTAATTCTTAGATAAATCTAGTACTAGTATTTAAGATATATAAATACTCTATAATTCTTTAGCTTAAAAATTAACTATTATAGTGTACTAATCTAAGTGTCTATGCTTAGAAGTTTGACTTCCACAATAATTTACTTCCTGTTATAACTTTCTTCTGAAATATAACTATCATAATATACAGAGATGTAGTATATCTGCTAAAGCTAAGGTTACTTTGGATTTGCATCCATAGATGTTAGATAATGTTCTCATACTCTCATAATATTATGCTAGAAAATGCTTTTTTGTGAAAACATGCAATCTTCTAAGATTTTGAGTATATAAGACATCTTTAAAGGCATTAGTGAAAAGATCTTACACTCTTAGATAATGCCTCAAATACTTTCAAGCAAACAGTAGCTAAGAAATGGTATAATAACAATTAACCAAACCAGATCTCAAGTAAGAGGGATTTTTGAAGACAATAAACACCACTAGTAAATAACTAGCTATGAATTGTGGGTATTCACAAAAGAGTTTCATTAAGTTACACATGTTTAGACAATCAAATTAGATAGGTTGTTATGGTGCACTTGGACTTGAACATTTTCCTTGATTTTATTTTTATTTTGTTTTTGTTTTGGACAATGAAGAGGTACATGACCATAGTTACATAATATATCATATGATATAATTTCATAGGTCTGAAATATAGTAGAGGAAACTAGAACAATAGTATTAGAGACATGTTTGCCTTATAGTAATAGTATGGTAGACTTATAGACAATATGTATACTTTAGGATAGGACTATTTATTACTAGCACAAACCATGACTCTTTTGTATAAATAATGTAGGAGTGTATCAGTGACTTCTTGTTAAGTTCTCTTATGATTCTATAAGATACTTCATCTTTAAGTTTACTTAGTGGTCTATTGGTCATCTTGACTAGTAGTTGCTACAATATAGGTACTCATCAGATCAGAAGCCAACAGAGACCAGAATAAAGAAATGGGAAGAAGTAGCTATGGAAAAAGAAACAGAGAGTATAGAATGGGCTCTTACAAGCATATATTGATTATTGAATTAATATTAGGTTACAGATAAAGAAATGACTATGTGTTCACAAGATCTTAGAAAGCTTTATTATGGTTTTAGGCTTCATTCTCTAGTTTTATGCTTTATATCTTTAGACTAATATATAAACTATGAGTGGAAAGAAGTAAGAAAAAAATCCCCATTCAAATATCCCCACTTAAGAGCAGTTTTAACTTTTATTTTAATTAAGTAAGCATTGTTAGTACCTGCTATTACTTTTGGATGAAGAGTTCTAGTAGTTTGGAAAAGACTGGCAAGATAAGTATCAATTGGTATCTTTAGTTATAAGGTTTAACTTGAGAGGTGCCTTCAGAATACATCACCTAGAATGGATAGTGTTGTTAGAGGCTCTTTAAGAGCTTTGCAATCTATTTACTAAATTTTCCAAAGAAGCTTATTACATAGTGTAAGGTTCACTATTTAGAAGTGTATTAGTCAGAGAAAGTATTTGCAAGTGGATAATACTTGTATATCTTTTTAATATCCTTTCTAATTTCATTCTTTCACACTTACAAGAGTCCTTATAAGATTTTATATGTTATTTTCTACCATTATATTCTTGCTTCTATATTTTCTATTGATTTCTAACACTGATAATGTCCTCTTTGAATTCTTTAACATGTAGTTAAAGGCTAGTGTTGCATAATTCTTGTTGTATCCTAGCACAATCTCTTTTCTGCTTGATCTCTTTTACTAACATCTTCCAGAATTTTCCTGCAAATAGTATCTTCTTTCAGACATATTTCATACCTAATATATACCTTACCCATTGATATATCTCTGTGATATAGACACTTTGCCTATCACAATTATACTAATATGAAAAAGATGATAAATCAAGGATTAGTTACTAGCCTCAATTTAGACTCAGACAAAAAACCTAATCCAATTTGCAAACCTTGTATAGCTGTAAAAATATTAGCAAACTATCTTTTTCCTTCAACTAACTACTGTTGCTTCTTACTTGCCTTCATATATTCAAATCTCTATAGACTTCTTCCAACCACTATTCATTAAGGATACAGGTATTGGATTACATTTATAAATAATACAATATATTTTTTAAGCAGTCTATCTACTAAAACTAAGTCACAAGTATTTGATATCTTCAAATAATATAAAGTATAGGCCAAAAACTAACTGAATATGAAAATACTTGGACTTTAAGATGACAAAATGTCACATATCCATCCAAATGCATTCAATCCATCTAATTACATCATGAATAATACCTTTCCAACATCCAATCTGCTCAGAATATCTAAGAAAGAGTGTATCTTTCTATCTATCTATCTATTCTCTTTTGTTACAGATCTACTTAGGTCTTTTTCATATTCAATCACTTTATTACATGGCTCTTCATGATCTTCATAGAACTCTGTATTTGATATTTTTTCTCTTTGTATTAGATAAGAAATATGCCTAGAAAAGAAAACCATTTGTAAAAAAATTACAAAAGATATTAGAAGAGTATAGAAACATTATCCAATGCATGTGAATGTAAACCCTAGGTGACCTTGGCTTCAGCAAATATGATGTGCCTCTACATGTTATGACAGTCATATTTGGAAAAAGAATATTACCAGGAAATAGATTATAAAGAAAGTCAAACTTCTAAGCATAAGCACTCAAAACAGTGTACTATACTAGTTAATTTTCAAGCTAAAAAACTATAGAGTATCTAGGTGTCTTAAATACTAGTACTAAAACTATCTGAGAATTGGAGGAAATAGATAATTACTCTGGATATACTAAAGTTTTCAAATATATATGTTAAATGATTTTCTTCACTTTACTACTCAGAATGAGATTTAAAAACATCACTCAACTTAAAATAAACCCCAACAAAATGATCTGGCAAAAGGAGCAAATAAAACTATAGATAAATACATTACTACAATGCTTATAGAATTAGAGCTCTCATATTTATTCTGATACCACTGTCTAGTATCTATGATTTATATATATATAGAATAAGCTACCAGCAGCACTTCTTATTATTACTCCATTTAAAGCTTTTTACAAGTGAAAACCTAATGTATCTTATCTCAAAGTATAAAGATATACTATATATGTACATATATAATAAGATAAGTGAAACTTACTACAATCTCATGCTAAAAAATATGTCTTCATTGGTTATCCTACTGAGTATAAAGATTGGCTATTTTATAATCCTACTACTTACTAAACACAAATATCTAAAAGAGCAGATTTTGATGAGAAATATTTTCCATGTTTTTCAAGCTCAAAAAATGATGATATATCTATATTCCCTATACTACTATTAACTTCTAATATCTCAATACCTTAGTCTGGACTTACTAGTTCAACATTATTTCCCTCAGAATTATCATCTCTTTCAGATGAAGGGAATAATAGAAAATAACCAAAGGTTACTGTTGAAGAAAAACCACCCCCAGTGACACTGGTTCTAATGTTTCTCTTCAAGATAGTGATAACTTTAATAATAAAAACAAGCCTTATAAAAATCCCATTAGTCCTAAACTCTCTAGAACTTCTTCTAGAACTCTTATGCCTATGTTATAATCTTCTTCTCTTCTAAGATGTTTATCTCACAATTTAGTATCTAGAAAACCCACTGCTTAACATTCTTTATGAGAACAAAAGAGAAAATAATACAGATCATGAATTTTAACTCATAAAGTTTGCTAGGAGTATTTCTGGCCTAGACTCTTGAAATTACAAGGCAGTTATGAACTATCCTGATACTGATAAGTGAAAAGAAACCTGTAATACTGAAATTTTGACTCTAATTGCTAATAGAATATAGAAACTGGTAAAGCTTCCACTAGGAGCTTAAATAGTCAACTTGTCAGAGTTGTAAATAATAGACTTTATTTTATTTTCTCTTTCCTTTTTATTTTATTTTCATTTTACTTTCTATCTTGGAACTTGGAATTAGGGTTAACATGATATCATAAATTAGTATTACACAACACTGTTACTATTACACTGTTGCATGATTACATATCATAAAAGAAAATGGTAGAAGGTTTTAGAAGAAATAACATCACTACAATGTATTTGACATATATTGGTCTTAAGAATAATATATAGCCTTTAGAGTAGATTAATAGTACTGTAGCACAGACCAGTAACTTAGTGTATATAAGGTAGATAGTTCTATACTAGGTGTTGTGGCAACCACTAGTCACAAAGACCAATAATCATACAAGACAGCAAATCTCTTAGTAAGATATCAAGTGGAGATCACAAGAGAACTCAACAAGGAGTTCCCACTGTATTGCTACCCTATATATACTATTATATGTGGTCTGTGCTATGACTATGCTTCTACTATGCATCCTACCCTAAAGTCTATGTGTCATCCATGAGTACACCATATGTACATCATAAGATAACAATACAGTTAACATGCTCCTTGACATCATTGTCTAGACTCTTCCCAACTTCTCTAGACTGCTCTAGGCCCTATGATGTAATGTCATGTGACTTCCATGTCACGTGCCTTCTCTGTCACTGTAGACTAATAAAATAATGTTCTTCCACTAATATATAAGAAAATCTTTTCCTACACTTCTTTATCTCATAACACTAAGAACTCCATTAAGTTTTCTTGTATTAACCCAATACAAGGTTCTCTTTCTTATCTTAACTCTTTGAGATTTGAATTGTAATATAACTCAGACTGTGTTTTCAAACTCAAACTCAATTCAGACAATACTATTGAATACCATTGGTCCAGAATTGTTGCAAAATACTACTTATAATAGTTTGGTTATGATTACACTAAATGTCAGAATCACAAGAAGTAGACTTAGTTTTTTCTATTATTCTTTTCTTATTTTCATTTTTATTTTCATTTATTTTCATCTTTCTATTTTTAGAACTTAGGGTTAGAGTTAGTGATAATATCACTAGATCACACATCAGATAATATGGTAACAGTGACAGTCACAAATCACATGATGCATAAAAGAATATAGAACATTCTGGAAGAAATAATGTCATATAACATGTAATACACATGGTCATTTAGGGTAGGCTAGAAATAGCTCACACGGACCATTAGGTATTTGTATATAAGATAGACAGTCCTATACAGAGTTCTCTATCAAGTTCTCTTGTATTAACCCAATACAAGGTTCTTTTACTTGACCAACTCTAAGGTCTTGTGATTGTAACACTAAAGTCTTTGTTCTTATATTATGTTCTGCTTCTTTATATCTCATAATCACACTAGTAGTTAAAGAAAGCTTCAAAATATAATCTCTTGACATTTCATCTATATTGACTTATAAAAGACTAAATAAAGCAATCTATATGAGACAGCCCAAAGTATATTATTAGAAAGAACTGAATATTGTTTATAGACTTCACAAGTTACTGTATAATCTAAAATAGTTATTTAGACAATGAAACAAGAAGTTATACTCAGTATTCAATATCCTAGGTTTTAAACATGTTCAAAGTGACAACTTTATTTATATATATTCAAAAATAGATGTTAAGATTATTATACTGGTTTTTATTAATAATATTATTCTTGAAATGAATAATTGTAATCTTATGAAGTCATCTCTTTCTTTAGGAACTGATTTGTCTAGATTAGTTCTAATAATCTTTAAAAAATTTAAGATAAAATAAATGTAAGAGGACTTGCTCTTATAATACCTTGCTCTTCTGTGTTTTTTAGCTGATCTGTATTCTGTAACCTTTTACAACATCTATACTTATTCACTAATCCACTTTTCTGTACTCTGAAAGCACTTACTAAATACTCTAACTCTCTTTTAATTTGGTTTGAACTGTTTCTGATTACTTAAGTATTATTATTCCCTGATTATGTAAACAGAATTCTGACATATTAGAATAGATTTGTTATTATATAGAGTAGTTATTACCTTTAGGAATCTCTATTCTGTTTTTTTAGGATTTTCTAGAGATAAATGTATAATGTCAGAAATAAAGATAGTGGACTCTATTTTAGTTTCATCTTATTTTTCATTTCTATTTTCTTTTCCATTTATTTTCTATTTTGGGACTTAGAGTTAGAGATTAGTATAATATTACATATGACTATTACAAACTATTATATGGTATGGCTCAGTGTCACATATTGGTCACATGTCACACAATGCTGTTACAGTCATAAGTCACATAATTAGATATTACATGGAATATTATAAAAGATCTTGGAACAAGATAATATCATATAACATATTTTACACATGATTTTTTAGAATATTATAGAATACTTTGAACACTGACAATTTTTCTTTAATTTCTCTGATTTTATATTAATTTTGCTTTCTTTTCTCTTTTCTTTTGGATAATAAAGAGGCATATAACATTGCAGTCACATGACATGTCACATGATGTGATGTTATAGGCCTAGAACATAGTAGAAGGATCTGGAAGATAATGTTAGAGCATATAGTGTACATATAGTGGCCTTGAGTAAAACATGAAGCAGACATAAGAATGAAGTATGAACATAAGGGTAGGTTTAATTATTAGTAGCATAGACCACATGTAATAGTATATATAGGGTAGCAATACAGCAGAGACTCCTTCTCGAGTTCTCTTGTGATCTCTACTTGATATCTTACTGAGAGATTTACTTGCTTGTGTTGCTATTAGTCTTTATAACTAGTGGTTGCCACAACATAGTATATAAGATAGACAGTTTTGTACTGGAAATCTCATTGAGTTTTCTTGTGATTACCCAATCCAAGGTTCATTCTTTCAACCAACTCTTAGATCTTAAGTCTTAACATATAGTTAGTATTTTTTAAACAATAAACTTAGAATTTACTAAAGATTTGAAGTGCCCTACTCTTTCATCCAGTTGCTCTAACAATCAATATCTTACTTATATACTATAGGATTCTTACAATATCTTATAATTATGACCTAACCAGATATAGCTTATGCTATATTCTACCTGAGTAGATTTCTCACAACCTATATCTGACTTATATTATATATCAAGTCCAGCTCCATCAATGATCTGTTTTTCATAGTAGTATTATCTCTCTGTAAAACCCTGTATATAACCTGCTTTCTACAGTAGTGTTATCTCTTACAATACCTCTATTTATAACTTATCTTCCATAGTGGTATTATTCTCCTATTCAAACCTTGTGAGTACTTAGTCTTCCACAGTGGAGCTACTTCTTTCCAACTCAAACCTCTACTATTATCTTGCTACTAAAACCTCTACTCAGAATAACTGCTGATATTACTGAGAGCTATACTATAAAGTAATGGTACTACTTAAGTACTTCTTTATTATTTCTTAGTATTTAAGGGCTGGTAGATATACTGTAATTTTGAGCTTGATAATTGAATATCATTAACACTAAACTATAGTGTTTATAACAACATACTTATCTTGTCAAAACTCACTCTCTTGAACTTTGTTTTATTTCTCTGAAGTTATAACTCTATAACAAGCAAACAGTACAGTATATAAGCTAAAGTTGTTTGTAAAGTTTACAACTCTTTACTTCTTGTATAACATCATAGACTTTTGCTTCTAAGTGTGAACTATACCTGACAACTCACTGGACTGCTGTAAAGCATTTACTTTGCTACTTAAAAGAAACCAGTGATTATATAAAGAAATCAAATATAACTATAGCATGTGGAGAAATAGTAGGATGATTATCAAAATAACAGCCCTTTGTCACACTATCCAGTACTGAGACTAAGTATATGACAGCTATAGAAGCTGGAAAAGAGATCAAATGGATGAGAAATATTTTGACAGAATTTGAATATCCTCTCTCTTGTATATCAACACTATTTATTAACAATAAGTCTAGAATCAAGGTTATCAAGAATCCAGAGTACCATGGATATATGAAACATCTAGATTTACAATATTATTAGCTTAAGAGTACAGTTTAAGACTCAGTTATTACTCTAATATATTTCTTCATCACAAAATATAGCTAATCTTTTCACTAAAGCAGTACTCAGTTTAATATTTTAGGTTCAATTTCATATCTTCTTTTTACTCTTTGTCTCCTTTTATTGCTTATGATCTTGTCAGATCAAGAGGTATATTGGAAGTAATCTTATCAGTCTGATCATAGTTACTAGTCTAAGTCTTGGAATTACATCTCATTTAGTTAGTACATCACATGATCACATGTATGTTAGGTGCAGTTTACACTTGAGGGTAAAATCTTGGCCTCAACTTATGTGTTGTGCTTCTTATGAGCCATATTGTATTATGATTGATGCCTCCAGGATGCAGCATGGAGGAGAGCAAAGAGTATGACGACATGATCAGCTGCACCATAGTAGTCTTAGTCAGTGCCTCATGTAGTAGGTGCTGCAACCTTGCTTTATTCTGACAATCTCCTCATTCCATACACCTCATGTACTGTATATAGTTTTCTCATTTTACTCTTTTACTTAGTATATATAGCATAGATACTCTCCTGTATTCTTACACTTTACCACTTGAATCCATTCCCTTAACTCCTCTCAAGTCTTTGCCTAAGTGCAACCTGAGCTCTAACTTAAGGTCATAACATTTGGTAAAGCATCGATAAGCTTATCTTGCAAGAGAGGTGCATATGGACGATACTAGACAGAGTTACCTGTTAGGAACAAAATATGTGTAGTGTAAACTATGAAGAGCAACCAAGACAAGTTCCAGAAGGACAAACAATATCGAGGCATTGCCAGAATGACTAGGATCTTTACAGATCACCAAAGAAGCCTCAAACAAAAATGAACAAATGGACATAGAGATATTGACAGCACCAGCACCAGCAGTAAACAAGAATGGACAGGCAGGAATGCTAAAGAACATGATACTAGACCCAGGGTAGTTTGACAGTAACCAAATGAAATTTGAAGACTGGTGGAGAGGGATAAGATTGTTCCTCAAGAGTAATAGTGTCATAGAGACCGATGATAGGATCACAGCAATTATAGCTTGCCTTAGAGGAGGTATAGTGAGCATTTATGTACAAAGGAAGCTCGATGAGCTAGACAAAGAAATCAGGACCCAGGATTGGGAAGATTTCATACAAGAAATCAAGACCACGTTCAGCAACAAGATGAAGGCAGCAGATACTGAATGAAAGATCAAAACATTCAAGCAAGGAAAGAAAAACACAGTGGACTTTATGATCAAGTTCAATATATTAGCCATGAAGATGGATACAGATGAGCTACATGCCATCTTTCTATTAAAAAAGAATATACAACAAGATATTATCAAAACAATACTAGGATATCTGCCAATAGCAATGCCAGAGTCACTCAAAGAGTGGAAAGTGGCAATCACATCAGTAGGATAAGGATATGAGTCCACAGAGGGACATCATGACTACAAGACAAGCACTAGATCAACATATGGAGAAAGAGAACAACCAATAGATATTGGGAAGTCCAATGAGAATTTCAAAGACAGGAAGCCCAAGTGCTTCAACTGCAACAAGTATGGTCATATGGCAAAGGAATGCTGATCAAAGAAAAAATAACAGGAAACTCAAACCTGTTTCAAATGTGACAAAGAAGAGCACATCGCCAAGAACTGCAAAGAAAAGTAGATGATGATGAAGAGAAAGGTCTAGGAAGAATCAGATGATGAAGATGACAAGAAAGAAGAGCAGGGTTTTGGTGAAGATCTCAAGTAGGCATGGTACAAGAGATCTCCCATATAAAGTCCCAGAATAAATATATTATTCCGAATTGCTGAAGTAGCAAGGAAAAGAAGGAACTAAACATGCAAGCAAATGTCAAAACAAATAACAGCAAAAAGTTGAAAGTAAAGGCATTGGTAGACTTCGGATGCACACACACAGGGATCAACAAACAACTGGTCAAGGAAAAGAGGATCCAAATGAAACCAATAAACTTCTCTTTTGAATTATTCAATGCAGATGAAACAAAGAACAAAGAGATGACTAAGGTGGCACCACTGGAAATTGAAATCAATGAACACAAGGAAACACTGGAAGCAGCTGTAATAGACTTGGATGGAATGGACATATTTCTAGGATATGACTTGTCAAGATTGAAGAAGATGGACTTGATTTATTTTATTTTTCTTTTTATTTTTTATTTTATTTTTGATTTATTTTTCTATTTTCTATTTTTAGGACAACTAGGGTTAGAGGTGATTGGTCACACTATCACATCAGTCATCTGATGGCGTAGTCACAAGACAGATCACAAGACTTGGGAGAATTTATTAGAAGATTCGAGAACAAATGATGTCATACAACATGGACACCACATGTTGGCCTCATGAACTA
>Ga0157358_1000210_pt1 | contig 23512 bp, 17 predicted proteins | sample AttcapACBM2_FD_111484 | JGI IMG/M metagenome (GOLD analysis project Ga0157358, IMG submission 111484) | Fungus gardens microbial communities from leaf cutter ant in Botucatu, State of São Paulo, Brazil - Atta capiguara ACBM2 | ecosystem: Host-associated > Fungi > Mycelium > Unclassified ... | reverse complement strand
GTGTTAGAGTCCTGCTTAAACCTGCGCGTCGGATCTGTGGTGTCTTATCGTCAGCGTCCTGAGGACGCTGATCAATGAAAGGAAAGTGCAAACATGGCTGAACAGAGCAGCATAGTGACGGAACTGACCGAACTTGAACGTCTTTATGGCACTGTCGCCCGGCCTTCTGTGGCTAAGGTGACCGATCATATTCATCCCGCATATCGTCCGTTTATAGCCGCCTCGCCTTTTGTGGCGCTGGCAACATCGGGACCTGAGGGACTGGATGTTTCACCGCGCGGCGATCCGGCCGGATTTATCGAAATTGAAGATGATAAAACCCTGCTGCTGCCGGACAGACGCGGCAATAATCGCATCGACAGCCTGCGCAACATTCTGCAGGACAATCGGGTCGCACTGCTTTTTCTCATTCCTGGCATTGGCGAGACGCTACGCGTTAACGGTACGGCGGCGATCAGCACCGACCCGGCGCTGCTTGAACGCTTTGCTGTCAATAATCAGCTGCCGAAAACCGTGCTCTGCATCCACGTGGAGAGCGTTTTCTTTCAGTGCAGCCGGGCGATTATCCGCTCCGGGTTATGGAACGCTGAAACGCAGATTGCGCGGCAGTCGCTGCCGAGCACCGGCTCGATTCTTAAACAGATTGCGGAAATCGATGGCGATGCCTACGACAAAGCGCTGCCGGAGCGATTAAAGAACTCGCTTTACTAAGCTCCTGCGGGTTGCACTTCAGGCAGCGTGCTGAAGAGGGAAGTGCTTATACTTTCGGGCCGCAGATGATCATGCACCTGCGGTCGGAGCCTTGCGAGAGTGTTATGTTAAGCAATGCTTTCCAGTATCTGCTTCGCCTGAAGGTAGTCGTATGAGGTCACTTCAATCTTATTATCACTGAGATCGCTGAAATAGACTGACATCGACACGTCGTGATCACTGACGCTGAAAGGGATTTTATTCTTACTGAGTACAGGCAGGAGTTCGGTAAAGGATGACGCTGCCACCCCGAAAGCCACTGTATGGCCCGGATGCTGAGATTTTCTCTGGAAAAGGGAAAGTGATGCTCTGTTATTCCTGATGACAAGTGGCCCGCCCTGCTCAAACCAGAAGTAAAGTGCATCGTCGCGGGAAAAGTCCAGAATTTCGCTATACCATTGTTCTGCCTGCCCAATATCTTCTACATACAGATGGATATGATCAATTTCCGCTATCTCCATAGTCTTTCTCCCTGATGATTATTTGCTGAGATACCTGAAAGAGAATTGTAGATAAATAACCCGCAAAGCACCTGAACTTCTGTCAGGAGAGCAGAGATTAGGCGGTAAAATTGTTTTCATGTTCAGGGCAAACAGTGTGCCCTGCACTGCAGGGTTAAAAGCTTTCATGCAACCCTCATCCCCACCGCAATAAACGTTAAAGCAAAGATATTGCATTAAGCTCAGGATCACCGTATACCTTATTAAAAGCTAATCCTTTGCATTAAGGTGACTCCCATGAACCCTACCCTGACACCGCAGGCGGCTACCCGCACCACGCTTTTTAGCTTTACCGGTGCGGCTCTGATCTCAGCCACCAGCAGCGCGCCAACGCCGCTCTACCCGCTCTATCACAGCCTGTTTCATCTGACGCCGACCATGCTGACGCTGATCTTTGGTGCCTATGCTTTCGCGTTGCTGGCCGCGCTGCTGACGGTGGGTAAAGTGTCGGACTATACCGGCCGACGTCCGCTGATGCTGCTGGCCCTGGCGATTAACGTGGTCGCGCTGGTAATCTTTATGGTGGCCAGTTCGGCTTCGACCTTGATTGCCGCCCGACTGGTACAGGGCTTTGCTACGGGTATTGCACTGCCGACCTTCGGTGCCAGCCTGATTGACGCCAGTAAAACGCGTGGACCCCTGCTGAATTCGTTCACCGCGTTTCTCGGGATGACGCTTGGCACGCTGACAGGTGGCTTTCTGGTCAGCTTTGCGCCGTTTCCTACAGTCACGATTTACGCACTGCTGATGGTGCTGGTGATAGTCGCGATGGCGCTTCTGCCCCTGATACCTGAAACGATTGCGCCTCAGCCGGGTGTACTGGCCGCGCTACGGCCTCAGGTCAGCATTCCGCGCCGCGCACTGGGCCCGTTACTGAAGGTGACGCCGGTAAACATCGCAACATGGATGCTGGGCGGATTTTATCTGTCACTGATGCCCACGATGGTGGCAAATGCAACCGGCCTGACGTCGCCGTTTATCGGCGGCTCGATTGTGGCAACGCTGATGCTAAGTGCAACGGCAGCCGTATTACTCTTTCGTTCGTTGCCGCCCGCGCGGGCGTTGGTTATTGGTACGCTGATGCTGATGGCGGGTGTCAGCGTCACACTGACAGGCCTTTCTATGCACAGCGTGGCCCTGCTCTATCTCGGCACCGCCATTGCGGGTCAGGGGTTTGGATCGATTTTCTCCAGCGTGCTGAAGATCATCATGCCGTTAGCGGAGAGTCATGAGCGCGCCGGGTTGTTCTCCGCCTTTTTGATCAAAAGCTATCTCGCCTTTGCCCTGCCCGCGATTGCGGCCGGTATTGCCGCACCCCATATCGGGCTGACCCAGACCGCCTGGTTCTATGGCATGACCCTTATTGTGCTGGCGCTGGTGTCACTCCTGGCGGTCAGAGGTCGCGCATTAGCTGGCACGGCCTGCTCATAAACGTCACTGGCGCGGCCAGATATCGGCCGCGTCATCCATAAACGGCAATTTTCACTTACACTCAACGGATTAATTTCAGGCGCAATCTCTGCGTGATGCCGTGAGTATGATGTTGAAATCCCAATCTGATACGGTCTTAGCCCGGTTTTCACCCGCCACCCGATGCTGGTTTTCTGCCGCATTTGCTGCGCCGACGCCGGTGCAGAAGGCAGCCTGGCAGGCGATTGCCAGTGGAGAGCATGTGCTGGTGATTGCGCCTACCGGTTCCGGCAAAACGCTGGCGGCCTTTCTCACCGCCATCGACACGTTGTTTCAGGTCAGAACTGACCAGCCTTCTCCCACACGCGAAACGACCACCCGCATTCTCTATATTTCACCGGTCAAAGCGCTGGCAGCAGACGTGCAGCGCAACCTGAATCTGCCGCTGGCAGGCGTTTACGCCGAACGGCAGGTGCTGAATGAACCTGAGATCGCGCTGAATATCGGCATGCGCTCCGGCGATACCCCCACCGCAGAGCGCGCCAGGTTGTTGCGTCGTCCGCCCGATATCCTGATTACTACGCCTGAATCGCTGTTTCTGATGCTGACCTCCAAAGCACGCACCACGCTTCAGGGCATCACCACGGTGATTGTCGATGAGGTGCATGCGGTGGCGGGTTCAAAGCGCGGTTCCCAGCTGGCGCTGAGCCTGGAGCGGCTGGATGCGCTGCTGCCACAGCCCGCCCAGCGCATCGGGCTTTCCGCCACGGTGCGACCGGTTGAACGGGTAGCGGCCTTTCTCGGCGGCTGTCAGCCGGTTCAGGTGGTAAATCCGGCCGCCGATCGCACACTGCACCTGACGATCGAAGTGCCGGTTGAGGATATGACCGATATTGCCAGCGCCGATGACCTGACTGGTGAAGCGAGCACTGCAAGCGGATCGATCTGGCCACATATCGAGGCGCGCATTCTGCAGCAGGTAATGGCCCATCGCGCCACATTGGTGTTTGTGAATTCGCGTGGTCTGGCAGAAAAGCTGACGGCGCGGCTCAATGCGCGTTATCTGGCGCAGCAGATCCCTGCTGAAAATCAGGATGAAGAGCGCGCCGACGATCTGATTGCCCGCTCCCACCACGGTTCCGTTTCGAAAGAACAGCGCGGTGAGATCGAAGCTGCCCTGAAGCAGGGCAGTCTGCGCTGCGTGGTGGCGACCTCCAGTCTGGAACTGGGCATTGATATGGGGCCGGTGGATCTGGTGATCCAGGTGGGCGCTCCGCTGTCAGTCGCCAGCGCCCTGCAGCGTGTGGGTCGCGCCGGACATCAGGTTGGCGGCATCTCCACCGGCATCCTGTATCCCCGCACCCGGCGCGATCTGCTGGATTCGGCCGTGATATTACAGTCGATGCGGGCGGGTCACCTCGATGCGCTGGCTCCGCCCCGTAACCCGCTCGATATTCTGGCGCAGCAGACGCTGGCCGCCGTGGCAATGGATGCTCTGCAGGCTGACGACTGGTATGCACAGGTCTGCCGGGCCGATCCATTCCGCACTCTCTCGCGTCGGCTGTTTGATGCCACACTTGATATGCTGGCGGGTAAGTTTCCGTCAGATGATTTTGCTCAGCTGCGGCCACAGCTGGTATGGGATCGCCAGAGCGGACTGCTGACGGCGCGACCCGGCGCTCAGAATCTGGCCGTGACCAGCGGCGGCACCATTCCCGATCGCGGCATGTTCAGCGTCATCCTGCCCGAAGGCGAAGAGCAGGCGGGCTCTCGTCGGGTCGGCGAACTGGATGAAGAGATGGTCTATGAATCGCGGGTCAACGACATCATTACTCTGGGTGCAACGTCGTGGCGCATTCAGCAGATCACGCACGATCAGGTGCTGGTGGTGCCCGCGCCAGGCCGTCCGGCTCGTCTGCCCTTCTGGCGCGGTGAGGGCGTTGGCCGTTCTGCCGATTCAGGTGCCAGCCTCGGGCTGTTTCTGCGTAACCTGAACAGTGCTTCACCGGATGATGCGCAACAACAGCTGCACGCGTTGGGGCTGGATACCCATGCCGTGACAAATCTGCTGGCTTTACTGGCTGAACAGCGTGTCGCGACTGGCGTACTACCGGACGATCGCACATTGCTGATTGAACGCTGCCGGGACGAAACTGGTGACTGGCGGGTGATCCTGCACTCGCCGTGGGGAAAACGGGTTAATGCGCCCTGGGCGCTGGCGATTTCTGCCCGGATCCAGCTCCGCATGGGGATTGATGCTTCCGTCGCAGCCAGCGATGACGGCATCGTAGCCCGCTTTCCCGCCAGCGAAGGGCATCTGCCCGGCGCTGACCTGTTTATGTTCGACGCCGACCAGCTCACTCAGGACGTTACGGAGAGTGTCGGGCAATCGGCACTGTTCGCCGCCCGCTTCCGGGAGTGTGCCTCACGCGCGCTGCTGCTACCGAGGCGCAATCCAGGTAAGCGCTCACCACTCTGGCAGCAGCGGCTGCGCGCCGGTCAGTTGCTGGACGTCGCCCGGCAGTATGATGATTTCCCCATCCTGATCGAAACCGCACGCGAATGCCTGCAGGATGTCTACGATCTTCCTGCTCTGCACCAGCTGATGGAACAGCTGGCACAGGGAAACGTAAAGCTGGTCGAGGTGACGACCGAACAGCCCTCGCCTTTCGCCGCCCCGCTGTTGTTTGGCTATATCGCAGAATTTATCTACGCCAGCGATGCCCCACAGGCTGAACGAAACGCCTCACTGCTGGCGCTCGACAGCAATCTGCTGGGTGAACTGCTCGGCCAGACCAGCAAGCGTGATTTGCTGGCACCTGACGTGGTTGAGCAGGTCGGCCAGGAACTGCAGCGCATTGATTCCCGCTATCAGGCACAACACGCCGAAGGCATCATCGATCTGCTGCGTGACCTCGGCCCGCTCTCCGTTGCCGGTATTTCGGCGCGGTTCAGTGGCAATGACCCGCAAATCGCAGAAGCCGTCGCGTTATTTTCTCATGCCCGGCGAATAACTCCGGTGAAGCTCGCGGGCGAAGATCGCTGGGCAGTTGTTGAAGATGCGTCTCGCCTTCGCGATGCGCTGGGCACTGAGCTGCCTGACGATCTGCCCGACACATTTCTGGAGCCGCAGACCGATCCACTACGCGATCTGGTGAACCGCTACGTCCGCACCCATACGCTATTCACCGCCCGACAGCTGGCGACCCATTTCGGTCTGGGCGTGGCCGTCGTGAATGCGGTGCTGCTATCCCTGTATCAACAGGGCAGCCTGCTGAACACAGGTGCGGCAGCGGGCACATCGGAAACGGAGTGGGTTTCCTCAGAGATCTTCAAACGCTTGCGCTTACGTTCACTGCAATCAGCACGCGAGGCAACACGGCCGGTTTCACCCGCCGCCTGGGTCAGCCTGCTGCTGGCGCGGCATGGCCTGCTTAACCACGCGCATCAGGGTGTCAGCGGGCTGCTACGGGTGATAGAGCAACTGGCGGGTGTGGCGTTACCCGCCTCGCTGTGGGAGTCACAAATCCTGCGCGCCAGAATAGCCAACTATCAGCCTGCAATGCTCGATGAATTGTTAGCCAGTGGCGAGGTGATCTGGTGCGGACATAAAGCGCTGGGACAGAATGATGGTCTGATCTCGCTTCACCTCACAGAATTCGCCGCTGAGACGCTGCCGGAGGCTGACGCCACCCCTCTTACGCCGATCCAGCAGGCGACACTTGATGCACTGAGCCGCGGCGGCGCGTGGTTTGTTCATGAGATTATGGCGCAAATGGAGCAGCCGGAGGCACAACCCACCGACATCCATGACGCCCTGTGGCAACTGGTGTGGCGGGGCTATGTCACGGCAGATAGCTGGATTGCGGTACGTGGGCTGCTGAGCACGCCAGGCATGACCCGTTCACGTCCGGCACGCACTCTGCGCACCCGCTTTGGACAGCGCTTTACGCCTGGCGCATTGCCCGCACGCCGTCCAGCGGTCAACACGCTGGCCGGGCGCTGGTCACAGATTAACCGGCAGGAGATTGTGCCTGCCCGACTGGCTCTTTCGCTGGCAGAAAATCTGCTCGATCGTTATGGGGTGATTACGCGAGGCAGTGCAGTTTCAGAGCAGATCCCCGGTGGATTTCCGGCGTTACAGCCCGTACTGCGCATCATGGAAGATGCCGGGCGACTGCTGCGCGGACAGTTTGTCGCCGGGTCCGGCGGTGCCCAGTTTGCTGACCATCAGACCATTGAGCAGCTGCGGGCGCTGGCCGAAGCGCCAACCGATGCCACTGAGGCAGTGACGCTGGCTGCACTCGATCCCGCGAATCCGTTTGGCGCGATGATGAGCTGGCCAGTTCATGCCAGCGGTATACGCCCCACGCGTCGCCAGGGTGCGCGGGTCGTGATCGCAGGCGGCGCGCTGATGCTCTTTCTGACACCGGGAGGAAAAGAGTTGCTGACGTTCAGCGATGACCATGAACAGCTTGAGACCGCAGTCGCGGCGCTGGGCGTGGCGCTGAAACGTGAAAAGCCCGCGAGTTTTACGCTGGAGACGGTAGATGGTGAAGCGGTGTCGCAGTCACCGCTGCTTAACGCATTGCGACACGCCGGTTTTTCACGGGTGCCGCAGGGATTCAGCTGGTATAGCTGACAGGTTTTTCGCGCGCATTTATTTCGCGCACAAAATCGATAAACGCCTGAAGCGGAGCCGGAATCAGACGGCGATCGTTGTAGTAAAGCCACGGGCCGGAAAAGGTCAGCCACCAGGGTTGCAGCAGCGGTTCCAGTTTGCCACTGTCCAGGGCCGGTCTGAGCCACTCATCAAACAGATAGATCACCCCGCTTCCGGCAATCGCAGCATCTACAGCCAGATCCATTGCCCCGCCGACGGTCACTACCAGCGGCCCGCCGGTTTCAACGCTGATCTCTTCTCCGTCGCAGCTGAATGTCCAGTCAGCCATGATGCCGCTGGCATAACGGCCACGCAGACAGCGATGATGGATCAGATCGCGCGGGTGATCGGGTCGGCCATGTTCCGCAAGATAAGCCGGAGACGCGGCCAGCGCGAACCGCTGCTGCCGGGGGCCAATGGGCATCGCCACCATATCCTGCTCCAGCCGCTCATCATACCGAATTCCGGCGTCGCAGCCGTCACGAAAGACATCCTGCACGCTGCTCTCAGCCACGATTTCCAGCCGGATATCAGGATAGCGCCGCAGAAATTCCGGCACTAGCCCGGGCAATACCAGCCGGGTGGCACTGACCGGAACATTCAGCCGCAGCGTGCCGCCTGGCGTGTTGCGATAGCGATTAACCGCATCCAGCGCGGCATTAACTTCATTCATGGCGGGCAACAGACGTTCCATCAGCGCCCTGCCCGCTTCAGTCAGTACTACCGTGCGTGTCGTCCGGTGAAACAGTCGGATACCCAGTTGCTGTTCTGCCCGCCGCACCGCATCGCTCAGGCGTGACGCGTTGCTGCCTGTAATACGCGCGGCTTCCCGGAATCCTCCCGCTTTCGCCACTGCCACGATAGCATCCAGCAGCGCCATATCGATCGCCATTGTGCATCACCCCGTACAGTTTGTCCTGATTTCACCGGATAGTTGCACAGCTGAATCACCGTTACAATTAATCTACATTTACGCAGGAGGTTTTCATGTCAGATATCACCATGACTTATCCGTTAGGCGATCGTGAAGTTAACCGCCTCGGCTACGGCGCAATGCAGCTGGCCGGGCCAGGCGTATTCGGGCCGGTAAAAGATAAAGCCCGGGCAATTCAGGTTTTGCGCGACGCCATCGCGGCGGGCGTCAATCATATCGACACCAGCGACTTTTATGGCCCGCACGAAACCAATCAGTTAATCAAAAAGGCGGTCCATCCCTATCCACAGGATCTGACAATTGTGACCAAGGTGGGTGCCCGCCGCGATGCTAAAGGCGGCTGGCTGGCGGCGATGGAACCTGAAGCGCTGACTCAGGCGGTGGAAGATAACCTGCGCAATCTGGGGCTGGACGTGATTGAAGTGGTGAACCTGCGCAGTATGCTACATCCGGCGAAGCCGAAAGAGGGCTCTCTGGCACCCCAGCTGGAGGCGCTGCTGACATTACAGGCGCGCGGGCTGATTCGGCATATTGGCCTGAGCAACGTCACCGCCACGCAGATCGCTGAAGCCCAGGCGATGACACCCATTGTCTGCGTGCAGAATATGTATAACCTGGCGCATCGACAGGATGATGAGCTGGTGGATCAGCTGGCGCAGCAGGGCATCGCTTACGTGCCGTTTTTCCCGCTGGGCGGCTTTTCGCCATTACAGTCGGATCAGCTTAATGACGTTGCTGCGTCCCTGAATGTGACGCCGATGCAGGTGGCGCTGGCCTGGCTGCTGAGGCGCTCGCCCAATATTCTGTTGATTCCCGGCACGTCCTCACCGGAACACCTCAAAGAGAATCTGGCCAGTGGCAGCCTGCACCTGTCGGATGAGGTAATGGAAAAGCTGAACGCGATATAAACCCAGGCCCGCATCATGCGGGCCTGGTTGATTCAGAAACTGCTGAGGCAGGTCGCCAGTTGCGGCTTGTCACTGCAACCGATGTGGTGATCGATTCTGTTAATCATGTAAGGATAAAACGGGTTAGAGGTCGCGCGCATAATCGAGTCCAGCCCCACAATCAGCACCGCACTCTCGCCTCGCAGTGACAACGTACCAAAACTGATACCAAATTCATTCTTCTTCGCAGGTGCACTGCCGTAGAGACCATCCTCAGCCGGGAACGGGATCGCCACATGCGACAGCGAGTAAAGCCCGGCCGGATAGTTGATGGCCAGTGGCTGGATTCGCTCCTTAATCTCACCGGCAGGCACGCTTTTGGTCACCATTTCCAGCGACGTGGCGGCAGCATTGGTGATCACCGTGGAAGAATAATGCCGACGGGCAGCGGGTAAGAGCTGATTCACTGCCGTGTATGAGGAGTGACGGAATAACGGGCTGACGCTGACGGCCTGATTGATATCGAACAGCACCAGCTCACTGCCGTTTTCTGGCAGATAATTGTATAACGAGCGAATCACCGACGGCGTGCTGACAGTAGAGTCCATGACCGACTGAAAGGTCAGTACTGGCGGGAAGTCGGACAACTGCTGATTACGCGCGTAGTGCTGGATCTCTTTCTGTAGCGCCTGCGTCAGCAGATAGGTCTGCCGGGCAGCGTGCACCGGAAAAGAGTTGTATTTAAACGGATTAAACTCCGGCACGATGTTCAGCCAGGCTGTTTTCGAGAAGGCCGGGAAAACAGAGGGCAGTCCCGCAAGCCCGGCAAACCGCGCAAAACGAGTGACACCGATCATCGGTGATAACAGAATCAGCTGCTGCGGACGACGCAACGTGGCGTCGCCCAGGCTGTCGAGCGCATATTTTACCGCCAGCGCCCCGCCGTTAGAGAATCCTACCAGATGCAGCGGCGTCCGGGTGCCCGCCAGACGGGTTGCTTCGCGCACCGCTAAGCGTGTAGCCGCCATCCAGTCCTGCCAGTCCACATCAGTCAGGCCCGCAGGTACTGTGCCGTGACCCGGTAACCTGATTGCTACAGCCACATAACCCTGCTGGCGATAGATTTCTGCGATATGACGCAGGCTGTAAGGACTGTCGGTCAGACCATGCAGTAAAACGACTGCACCAAGCGGCGTGCCCGCCGGAAGCAGAATATAGGAACGGTTCCAGTCCTGTGCAAAATGACCCGGATAGATCAGACTGCCGGAAAAATATCGGTTGAGCGGGGTTTTCTCATCCGCATCCAGTTTGTCAGTGACCTGCTGCTTCATCTCATAAAAAAGATGATTTTCAGCATTAAGATAATCGGTGTAACCCGCTTTATCGAGCTGTTCAACTGTCAGCTCATGCGGAATCCAGGTGTGCCAGCGATGTAATTCCGGGCCACGTTCCGCCTCATAGATGCGAATGATCAGTAGCAGCAGTAATACTAAACCCACAACAAGCGTTGAATGCCAGAGTCTGCGCGTAACAGTTTTCAACTTCCGGGTCATAAATCCTTTCCTGAAAAATTAAAAGGCATAGCGAAACCACGCGAACAGCACGTTGCCATTATTGTAAGTGCCGGGGATGTAAGTGAACTGGACATTCACCGCTTTATAACCGGCAGAGAACAGCGGCAATATAATCGGCAGCGGAATATAGTTGCCAAAGTCTTCACGCGCGGTGATACCCGCTGTTAATCCGGCACCAAGCCGGAAATCCTGACCAGAGCCCGGATACCATCCCTTCTCCCAGCCATAACCGACAATGGGCTGCCACTCATTGTGCGAATCTTTAAACGCCATCGCATAAAGCGCACTCCAGTTGCCGCTGTCGCTGTAGCGGGAAACACCCAGACCGCCGCCCCAGGGATTCTCGTTATAGTTATCGGTTTTTTCTTTGTCATACATAAAGCGGGCGTGCCAGCTAATAAACGGCAGATAGAGATCGGTGTGCTGAGGCGCGTTCCAGGTTTGTGCAACATCGTCAGTGAAATCATTCCACCAGGATGAAACCGGCGCATTTTCAGCATGCAGTGGCGTGGCAATCAGCAGTGCAGCAGCCACTGCCACAGAGTTTGATATATTCATGGTGCATCCCGGTCAGCATGCGGAGCAGATGAAAAGTGAGTATAGCGCAGAGCCAGCTCCAATCTTTGTCAGCGGTCATGCTTCGCTTAAACGGCGGTTTCAACCGTCAGCGGCATATGAGGGTTACGCCGGATTCTGGCGATTTCAGCCTGAAATCGCCAGGCATGGCCGGAAACCTTCCCGCAAAATCGAGCTGATTACAGTGAATGAAACGGCTTAACTGACAGAAAGGGATACGACGCAAGGGGGCAGAGAAGTGAGAGAAACCGGATTCAGCCGGCGGGCCGAATCCGGTAGGGACGTTAGCAGGCTTCAGCCTCCTTGGGCTTTTCACCAAACTTTTCTTTCATGTGTGACTCAATCTCTTCCAGACTTTTGCCCCGCGTCTCGGGCACCATCGTCATCACGAAGATCAGCGAGCCGACGTTAATCGCAGCAAAGATAAAGAAGGTCGTGCTGCCGGCATACGCCATGATCGGTGGAAAACCGAACGCGACCACAGCATTGAAAATCCACTGTAGTGAGACAGCGCCACCGGTTAAAACGCCACGCAGCTGCATCGGGAACAGCTCTGACATCATCAGCCAGTAGACCGGCGAGATGCACATCTGCATACAGAACAGGAACAGCAGAATACAGCCAAGAGCGAGGTAGCTCTGCATCAGGCCTGAGCTCATAAAGGTCATCACGCTGCCCAGCAGAATCTGTGCGGTAATCACCAGACATAAACCGGTGATGAGCATAGTACGACGCGGGAAGCGGCTGATCGCCCAGATACCGACAAAGGTCGCCAGAACAGACACCACGCCGTTACCAATGGTCGCGGCAATCGACGCGCTGGTGCCAAGTCCGGTCTGTTTAAGGATGATCGGCGTGTAATACATGAAGCCGTTAACGCCGGTAAACTGCGCGACAAAGCCGAGTCCGACACCAATAATCATCAGGCGGATAACCCACTTCTCACGAATCAGGGTTTTCGCATCCGGCCCGCGTTCCGCTGCCCTCGCCTGCTTCTTCATCTGTGCCATCTCATGACGCACCTCACGCGGTGTTTCACGCAGATACTTAAGAATCTTCTTCGCCTCTTTCAGACGCCCTTCCGCCACCAGCCAGTGTGGTGAAGCCGGAACGAAGAAGGTGCCGATAAACAGCAGGAAACCGGGCACCATCGCAATCGCCAGCATGTAGCGCCACAGGTGCTCATCATGCAGCAGATAGCTCAGTAGCGTACTGGCGACATAGGCAATGAGCTGGCCCGTAACGATCATCAGCTCATTGCGGCTCACCAGCGGCGCACGCAGACGTGGCCCAGCAATTTCGGCAATGAACACCGGTACGGTTGAAGAGCCACCGCCGACAGCAATTCCCAGCAGGAAGCGCATGGCCACCATCACATTGACGGAAGGCGCCAGTGCCGTACCAAGGGAACCCAGTACAAAAATGACCGCCAGGGTGCGAAGGGTAATGCGACGGCCAAAACGGTCCGAGAAGAAACCACTGAGGAAAGAGCCGATAGCGGCACCAAACACCAGCGAAGAGGCGACGAGCCCTTCCGTGAATGAGTTCAGTCCCAAACCACCCTGATCGGGTGGCGAAGTCATGTAAGGTAATGCACCCGAGATAATCCCGGTGTCATAGCCAAAAGCCAGCGCGCCCATAGTGGCAACCAGCACCACTAAAAAAATGCGCTGGCGTACCGTATCCGCAGGCGCGTGATCGCCCGCTTCCCCAGCGTCTGGTGTATTTGTACTCATAATATTCCTGCCATTAATAAGTTAAACATCCGTTTGATTAAATTTCATACGGAATAGAAAGGGAACATATTTACCGATTGGGTAAAGAAGTGTAGACGGTATTTAAAAGTTAGCTTTGGCAATGCGACTTTTAAGGCGTGAATAATTACCAGCAGAAATAAACCCGCGTCATAGTGACGCGACGGAAGTTATTTTAACATCATATTAACGTTCTGAGTTCTTCCTGTATCCAGCTCAGGAAATGTGCAACACGGGGGAACTGGGCAAATCCACGCGGAAAGACCAGATGGTGCGCGCTGACAGGCAGGCTATGCTGCTCAGTCAATACCCTGACCAGTTTCCCGTTGCGAAGATAATCCTCCGCCAGCAATTCGCTTTCAAAAATAAGACCGTGGCCTAACATTGCCGCTTCAAGACTCATATAAGAGCGGTCAAAACGAAATAACCACTCTTTATCCGGCTGAGGTAATTGCTGCGCCGCAAACCACTGCGGCCATTGAATAAGCGGCGACTCCGATAATATCAGCGCGTGATGGATTAAATCCGCGGCCTGACTGACAGGATGCTGTTTCAGATAGTCTGGCGAGGCCAGCACCGACATTTTTTCGTGGCGGATAGTTTTAATCTCAAATGCGTTCCAGTCCGGGAAGCCGTGACGTATTGCTATATCAATATTGTCGCGGCTGAAGGAGAGATTTTCATAAGAGCAGGAGAGCGTAAGCTGAAACTCTGGATAGCTGTCGCGAAATTTATGGATACGCGGCAACAGCCAGAGCAGACCGAAGCTGGGTGCGCAGTGGATCCTGAGGTTACTGCGTGCTTTCTCGTTACTGATGCGCGCCGTGGCCTGCGCCAGGCACAGCAGTATCGGGCCGATCTCCCTGAGGTAATGTTCCCCCGACAGCGTGAGCGTTACGCCTTTTGCCGAACGATTAAACAGAATACAGCCCAGTTCCCGCTCCAGTTTGGCCAGCTGATGACTGGCTGCGGATGGCGTAATACTTAATTCCTCAGCCGCCCGCGCGACATTACCAAAATGGGCCACCTGTTCAAAAACCCGCAGTGATTTAATTGAAGGTAAGTGCTCCGACTGCTTTTCCATCCGCCTCTCCACACAGAAATTATGTGATGTGTGCCCATTTTTAAATCGCAGATTTGTTAACTGCATCAAATCAACAAATTCATTCAGCATCAAATGAATTTTTCTGCATTGCCAATATTAGGCGCTTTATCAATTCTGATCGTGACCCTGCCGGTAGCGATACCGAACCACTAATAATTATTCTTCTGGAGTGGACAATGTTACTTGAAAATAAAGTTGTGATTATTACTGGTGCCGCATCTCAGCGCGGCATTGGACGAGCCACAGCGGCCTGCTTTGCTCAGCATGGCGCGCGCGTGGTGGTGCTTGATTTAGATCTGCAGGCAGCTCAGGCCAGCGCGCTGTCGTGTGGCGACGGGCATCTCGGCCTGGCCACCGATGTCACCGATCCTCTTTCTATTCATCGTGCTATCGATCAGGTACTTGAGCACTACGGCCGTATTGACGTGCTGGTCAACAATGCCGGGATCACTCAGCCGGTTAAAACACTGGAAATCGGCATCGAAGATTACAACCGTATTCTTGATGTCAATCTGCGCGGTACGCTGCTGATGTCTCAGGCGGTTATCCCGACGATGCAGCGGCAAAAAAGCGGCAGCATTGTCTGTCTGTCATCCGTATCGGCTCAGCGTGGCGGCGGCATTTTCGGCGGCCCGCACTACAGTGCGGCGAAAGCAGGCGTGCTTGGCCTGACAAAAGCCATGGCGCGCGAATTCGGCCCGGACCAGATTCGTATCAATGCCCTGACGCCCGGTCTTATCCAGACCGATATCACCGGTGGCCTGTTACAGGATGAACGCCGCCATGCCATTCTCGACAGCATACCTCTTGGCCGCCTGGGAACTGCCAGCGACGTCGCTAATGCGGCGCTGTTCCTCGCCAGCGATCTCTCCGGTTATCTCACCGGCATCACGCTGGATGTGAATGGCGGCATGCTGATCCATTAAATAGCGCCCTGCCCTGCCCGCACGCCTTGCGGGCTAACTTCGGGAGTGAATACCATGACCACGCTTAATCTGAGCGCAGCCTCTGCTGCGCGCGATATCACCTATCGCAAAATTGCCTGGCGGCTGATGCCCTGGCTGATGCTCTGTTACCTCTGTGCCTATCTTGATCGTGTAAACGTTGGCTTCGCGAAATTACAGATGATGGATGATTTGTCACTCAGCGAAACGGTGTACGGGCTGGGTGCCGGGATCTTTTTCCTCGGTTACTTCTTCTTTGAAGTGCCGAGCAACCTGATCCTGCATCGGGTCGGTGCACGCCGCTGGATTGCCCGCATTATGATTACCTGGGGTGTAATCTCGGCCCTGTTCGCATTTGTAGAAACCGCATGGCAGTTCTACCTGCTGCGCTTTCTGCTTGGTGTGGCAGAGGCCGGACTTGCACCCGGTTTACTGCTCTATCTGACCTACTGGTTTCCCTCTCACCGTCGCGCTCGCATGACAGTTCTCTGGTTTGTCGCGATTCCACTTTCCGGAATGATTGGTGGCCCACTCTCTGGCTGGATCATGGCGACCTTCGCAGGCTTTCACGGATGGGCGGGCTGGCAATGGATGTTTATGCTGGAGGCTATCCCTACCCTTGTTATGGGATTCGTAGTGCTGCTGGTTCTGAAGGATCGGGTGGAGCAGGCAGAGTGGCTGGATGAGGATGAGAAGCGCCGGGTGCGTGCCGATCTCGACGAAGACAATCAGCAGAAAGCCTGTCATGGCACGGTGAAAGCCTTTGTTGCTGACCGTCGCCTGTGGCTGCTGGCGCTGATCTACTTTTGCGTGGTGATGGGACAGTATGCGTTAACGTTCTGGCTACCGACGCTGGTAAGAAATTCAGGCGTCAGTGAACCTCTGCATATCGGATTACTGACCAGTCTGCCGTACCTGTGCGCCATTATCTTTATGCTACTGGCCGGACGCAGTGGCGATCGTCATCGTGAACGTCGCTGGCACCTGATTGTTCCGATGCTGATCGGCCTCTCCGGACTGACGCTGGCGACGCTACTCAGCCATAACGTCTCCCTGTCACTGTTTGCCCTCTGTATTGCCGCTGCGGGCATTCTTTCCGCTTCATCACTGTTCTGGATGCTGCCGACCAACCTGCTGGGTGGCGTCTCTGCTGCCGCAGGCATCGCTGCGGTGAACTGCATTGCCAATCTGGCCGGTTTTTTCTCGCCGTGGCTGATTGGCTCAATCACCACCACAACCGGCTCCCCCGCGTCGGGAATGTATTTTATTGCTGCCGTCCTGCTGGGTGGTGCGCTATGCGTACTGCGCATTCGGGCTGCGGATGTTAATCGTTAATCAGGAGGTTATATGACTGACCCTCGTCACAGTTCACACACGCTTTCATTGCCGCAGCGTGCCAGGAATATTCGCCGTCATGCCTTGTTAATGGGGCAGATACAGGGACAGGGCTATATCGGTCAGGCATTGGGTGCAGCCGATTTGCTCGCTGTCAGCTATTTTCACGCCATGAATTACCGTCCAGATGAGCCTGAGTGGGCAGAGCGCGATCGTTTCTACCTGTCGATTGGGCACTACGCCATCGCGCTTTACGCCGCGCTACTGGAAGCGGGCGTCATACCAGAAGAAGAACGGGAAACCTATGGCACCGATGAGAGCCGCCTGCCCATGTCCGGCATGGCCGCCTATACCCCGGGCATGGAGATCACCGGCGGTTCATTAGGTCATGGATTAGGAATAGCCGTGGGTGCCTGTCTGGGACTGAAGCAGAAAGGCTCGCAGGCGCGAATCTATAACCTGCTATCTGATGGTGAGCTGAATGAAGGCTCTACCTGGGAAGCGGCCATGTCAGCCTCACACTGGCAGCTTGATAACCTGATCGCCATTATAGACGTCAACAATCAGCAGGCTGACGGTCACAGCAGCGAGATTCTCGCGTTCGAACCGATAGTGGAGCGCTGGCAGGCTTTTGGCTGGTATACCCAGCGCGTTGATGGCAATGATATTGCTGCTTTGCAGCATGCCTTTGACGCAGCCCGCAGCTGGCCTGAACCTCAGCCGCGCGTCATCATCTGCGATACCCGAATGGGAAAAGGTGTGCCGTTTCTTGAAAGCCGGGAGAAAACCCACTTCATCCGTGTTGATGCTGATGAGTGGGACACAGCCCTGACTGCACTTGAGCAAGGAGTCTGATATGCGTTCACAACCGCAAAATAAACGGCTGACCACTTCCGCCATGATCGCCTCGATTGCTGCTGAGGGTCAGCCCACGGTTTCGGCTCCGTTCGGGCATGCGCTGGTGTCACTGGCAGAGCAGCGATCAGATGTGGTCGGTATGACGGCAGATTTGAGTAAATACACCGACCTGCATCTGTTCGCGGACGCTTTTCCGCAGCGCTTTTACCAGATGGGAATGGCGGAACAGTTACTGATGAGTGCCGCAGCAGGAATGGCGCGCGAGGGCTTTATGCCTTTTGTCACCACCTATGCCGTGTTTGCTTCCCGCCGCGCCTATGATTTTATCTGCATGGCCATCGCCGAAGAGAATCTGAACGTCAAAATCGCCTGTGCGCTGCCGGGCCTGACCACTGGTTATGGGCCTAGCCATCAGGCGACTGACGATCTGGCAATTTTTCGGGGTATGCCAAACCTGACAATCATCGATCCCTGCGATGCACTGGAGATTAGCCAGGTCATCCCGGCGATTGCCGAACATCAGGGGCCGGTTTACCTGCGCCTGCTGCGCGGTAAGGTTCCGCTGGTGCTGGATAAATATGATTATCGCTATCAGCACGGCAAGGCACAGCGTCTGCGAACGGGCAAAGATGCGGTTATCATCAGTAGCGGATTGATGACCATGCGGGCACTTGAAGCCGCTGAGATGCTGGAAAAGCAGGGCATTGAGGTTGGAGTGGTGCACTCTCCTGTGATTAAGCCTCTGGATGAAGAGACAATCCTGCGAGAGGCAGGGGAAGCGCTGCATCATAACCAGCTGGTTATCACAGCAGAGAATCATTCAATCACGGGCGGGTTAGGCGAGGCAATCGCGGGGTTGCTGATGCGGAACCATGTGATGCCTCGCTTTAAGCAGATTGCCCTGCCGGATGCATTCCTGGCAGCAGGCGCTTTACCGACGTTGCATGACCGTTATGGCATCTCTGCCGATGCGATGGTCAGGCAAATAACAGCCTGGCTCGAAGCCTGATTTATAACAAAACCGGGCCTGGCCCGGTTTTGTATCGTTATTTGCCGCACCAGATAACTATCCTGTTATCAGCTCCATCGTACGCACTCCTCAGGCACTATGATGATTGCCGTGCTCAACGCTGGCTGCGCATCAACAGATTCTGATGAGCCCGCCAGCCGATTGTCTGTGCTGCTTAACCTCTTTAGCTCCGCATTCACTGTAAACAGTTTTACTGTCAGTCATGTCCCTTTCCTGAGCAGCCCGGTTCTCGTTTTCTGCTGTTGCGCGCATCCTTTCATCTGCTTTACTCAATATAGTGAATCTGTCTGAAGTAGTCGGTTTCAGATCACTCGCACCTTAACTGTCCAATCCAGCTCATGTCGTTCGCATCAACAGAAAATAATTTTAGCCGGATGAGAAAGTTATCCACTTTTTCTGTGGATAAGTGAGGGATATTTTCTGAGTATCTTTTTTCACTCTGAGAAGATGCCTTTGCTGTTAGTCGGTTAAGCTGTAATTATGATCTCAACGAAGCGCTAATATCCGGTATTCAGGGCGATCTCCAGCAGAAAGCGTGGCGATTTCAGGCTGAAATTCACAGATATTTTCAATTAAAAACAGCCGCTTAAACGTTAAATTTCGCTGGCGGATAGCATTACTATAAAAAGACTTGCAGAGAAAGCATCTGACGGTATGAAGCAGTTGTGCAGGAACTGAGGTCTGGTGAGAAGTAACTGGTCACTAATGAACCAGCTTCCGAAAATCTTTACTTGCAATTCGCGACCGCTGAATGTGGAAAGGCAGCATTTGAACCCTTCGGAGGTAACATCAGATTTTGAATCTGCTTTTTCCATTACAGACAATTAAGGGACTCAAAGGCTGCCAGAAAAGCTGGCGAAATTTTCAGGAGGAATGGCGATTTCACAGAGATCAGATTGAAAAATTGCTAACATAATATTAATAAATTCAGTTATTTATACAGATTATCATCATTGAAAACCTGGCGATTTCAGCCTGAAATTCGGGTTTTCATGCATCGTCGAAGTATCTTTCGGGGTAACAAGGCAATAAAAAAGCCAGCGTCAGGCGCTGGCTGATTTGGATGTATATAAATTAACGATTGAGATATTTCTTCAGGGTCTCGGCAATGACTTTATCCAGCTCCTCCTGCAACTCTTTCGACTGCCGGTTAAATTCATAGCTGAACATCCGGCCGCGTACCTTTTTACGCGCAAAGCGATCTTTATCAGCAAAAGACCAGAGTGCAGTCGCCTGTGTTTTATCTTTCTCAGGCTCTTTCATCAATGTCTGGCTGCCCTGGCGAATCAGACGCAGAATGTGATTTTTTAGCTCATCCTCAGCAAGCCCTTCTCGCGCGCAAACCACATCTATTTCCCGCGAGATAGAATTAATCAGAGCTTCAACGCTTTGCCCGGATTCACTTAATTTGTCAGCCGCCTGCAACAGCGCTTTGTAATCAGGATAAGTCAGCTCAGCGTGATTAGGGAAAAGTGAGATCAAATCGGACGGAACGCTGGCCGCCTGAAGAGCACGCGTGACCTTCGCCTGAGATAATCCCTGATTCTCAGCGATCTCTTTTTGCGACAGTCCACCCTCTTTTAACGCCAGCAGGCGCATTCCCACTTCCCGCAGGTTATGTTCGCGGGCCGTCTGGATATCCTGCGCCAGTCTGCGTGCTTCATCGGCGCTAATAGCGGCATCAGTGACCAGTACGTCCAGCCCGGTCTTACAGTAAAGCGCAGCTGCACGCCGACGTGAGCCGTCAAGAATCTCAATGCGGTCATCGCGCATTACGCCAATGGCCGGGAAGAACTGCTGAAGCTTAATGGTGCGGATAATGTCGCGCAGTGAATCAGGTGTCAGTCCCGCCTGATCGCGGCCATTGGTTTCCATCGTCACGAATGTTTTGTTTTCAACATCACTGGCGGCAATACGTTCAAAGCGAAACAGGGCGCGCTTGCCCGTAGCCAGAACGAATGTCTGGTTGTGCTGGCTATCTGGCGTTTCATTTTCCAGTGGAGTCTGGCTGAAGGTTCTGCCAATCGTAATTCTTTTTGCGCTCATACAAACCTCAGTTCAGGCGAATAAATTCGATACGGTCAAAGACGGCTTTTGCAAAGTCCTCTGCGGCGGATCTTGCATTTTTCAACGCTTCACTGCTGCCGACGTATGTCGAAGGATTTGCGGAGATGACCGTATCAAAGGATTCGCCGCAACGTTCGAAACCATCAAGGCGGGGAAGAGCAGCATCAAGCATGTCACCCCCAAAAATCTCTTTTGCCAGGCTATGACAGAGCTTGTGGTCGGCTTTATTCGAGAGCTTAGACATGAAGCCAATGTTGCCCTGCAGGCGACAGGTAGCGCCGGAATCCTCAATAATCGCAATCAGTTCAGGCAGACGCGTCAGGTATTTAAGCGTGGAATGAAAGTCGACCTGAGCCGGTGGTACCGGCGTCATCAGCAGATCAGAGGCCGCAATGGCGTTCTTCAGGAAAGCATCAAGATGCGGGCCGCTGTCGATAAAGATAAAGTCATAATCTTTCTTCAGTTTGGCAATGACGTTGTCATACAGCACGGCATGAACATTCTGCTGTGGCAGATGCTCAGCGCAAAGCTGGTCCCAGCTTGAGGCGATAAAGGCGTCATCAATGGAGGCAGGCAGCACATCCACACCCGGAATAATCGACGGAACGATAAATTCGTTCACCAGCTCATCACGGGTAACATTCTGCAGCATTGCCTGTGCCGCTGTCGCTTCCACCAGCCCGACTGAACGTTCATGATTCAAGAACATGGTTGCTGAGGACTGCGGATCAAGGTCAATCACCAGAATACGCAAATCTTCAAAAAGCAGATGAGGATGGGCACGAAGTGCATGAGCCAGTGAGACGGTAGAAACCGTTTTTGAGACACCGCCCTTCAGATTACCTACAAAAATGGTATAGGCCTCACTGTGGCGATCGCGATATTTCGGCACACCACGATGATGATAAATATCGATAATGTTCTGAATCGACATCGCATATTTAACGGAAGAACCGGCCGCACGTTTATCAAACTGATAACCGCTCTCTTCCATCTCATTTACAGCGTAATCGACACTGGCTCGTGTCAGTTTGGGCAACTTTGCTAACGCCGCTTTGGCATAAACCTGATAGTACGTATTTTCATGCAGTTCCTGCTTTTGCGCCTGAATCTGGTCGGTGAGGCTCAGCAGCATGCGTTCAGAACGCTGTGCAACCTTCATCACCTGCTTGTCATCGTTAGCCATAGTTGCTCCAAACATGTAGGATTTATGACTTTATACAGAAATCCTGCACGTGAGGCAATAAATTATCCTTTCAACATAATCTTCGTTTTTATGTAACACCATGGGTTTTGGTGAGGTTCATCACATTATTATTTCTGGCCTGTCAATTTAAGACGTTCAAATGCGAGCAGCGTTCACTGTAATCAGCAGAACATTCACTGTAATCAGTAGAAATCGATCCGCAGTAAGAGAGCAGGGGGGAGTGGATTGTACTAAGCGGGTTGATGAGTCTGTACGTTCACTGTAATCAGTAAAGTCAGTTCTGTATCAGATAACTTACACCGGAGGAATTTAACGTGGTGGTGCAGAAGACAAACCGCATTCAGAAAGCCCACGCGATAAAGCCTGACTGATGCCTGGCACTGAACGAGCCAAACGTTCACTGTAATCAGTAATGTCATTGCAGATACCCAGGCAGCAATCACGTTCACTGTAATCAGTAATCTCGCTGATCAGCTAGCAGGACAGAAAGCCGAACTGAGTAAACGTTCACTGTAGTCAGTAGTAAGAAGAGAAGAAATCCTGTCTGGTTCATAAAAGCATCGGAAGCTGATGAGATAACAGGCAACTACTGTTTGGGAGCCAGAATGGATCGGCAGGCATGAACAAGACAGTCCGATAACGTTCACTGTAATCAGTAACGAGGAGATATCGAACGTTCACTGTAGTCAGTAAAAGAAGAGCCTTGCTGACCAGACATTCACTGTAATCAGCAGAAGCGTCAGTTCAGTTCGACCGGAATAGAGGACAGTAAGATAACGATACGCAGATATCATTTCGATTCTGGCACTGCTCAGGCCAGCAGACATCAACCCCTGATCATGAGTTATGTCACCACAACTTTCCCGCGAATGTTCACTATAAACAGTAAAGCGGCAAAGTGTTGCGTCAAATTTCAGCTATCATTCACTGTATTCAGCAAAGCATTCACTGTAATCAGTAAAGCAGCATTCCTGAGGATCACCGCGGTGAAGACAGCTCCGCGCTACAATGTTCACTGTAATCAGTAACCGACAGGGGAATCCGCTGCACGCCGGAACTCTGATGATGCCAATCGGCAAACATTCACTGTAATCAGTAACAGTGTCACGCTGGCAATACTGATAAGTTTAAGCGCCTCAATACAGTACGCACGCCGGCCGTGTTGAACGTGAAGGCAGTCATTCACTGTAATCAGTAAAGTGCTCAACGGGAACCAGCAGAAAGAGGTGCTGTCCTGCCTGAATCAGAACGTTCACTGTAATCAGTAAAGCCGATACTGGAATGCGCTAATCATTTAGTAAGTAAGCACATACTTACTTCATAAGCCTTATAGCATAGCACGACAGGAAAAGAGGGGAGGAGAGGATGATTCAAAACCATGCCCCGTTTACTGATTACAGTGAACGTTACTGATTGCAGTGAACAGAGGTGGAGTACTGATTACAGTGAATGTGAGAGGAAGGGCGCAATATCACTTCCAACAGTAAAAGTGACACTGCCACGCATAAATGCTGATTACAGTGAACGTCAGGAGTTAATCCTCAAACTCGATCTCGTCCAGCGAATCGATGCTCTCCAGATTACCGATGCCATCAAGCTTAGGTGTGCGACTATGGATAATGAAAAAGACTGAGCGGCCACGCTTCACTTCTGAATAATCCAGATAACCAATCTCCTTCAGTTGCTCCATCGCACGCCGCACCACATGGTTCTGCGTGGTGGTCTTAGAGCCGAGATTAAGGCGCATACGCAGGCGTGCCAGTGATATCGGTGCCGGATTGGTCGGCAGGCTCTCAAGGAAAGTATAAAGCGCCTGTGCAGACTCTTTACGCTTAAGGCGGGATATTGCACGAAGCTGAAGCAGCACCTTGTGATCGAAGTTGTAGAGTTCAAACAGTTTGGGATCTGCCTGAATCCG
>Ga0157358_1000207_pt1 | contig 23798 bp, 20 predicted proteins | sample AttcapACBM2_FD_111484 | JGI IMG/M metagenome (GOLD analysis project Ga0157358, IMG submission 111484) | Fungus gardens microbial communities from leaf cutter ant in Botucatu, State of São Paulo, Brazil - Atta capiguara ACBM2 | ecosystem: Host-associated > Fungi > Mycelium > Unclassified ... | reverse complement strand
GAAATCGGTAGACGCAGTTGATTCAAAATCAACCATCGAAAGATGTGCCGGTTCGAGTCCGGCCTTCGGCACCAAAAGCATGTAAATGGACCTCAACTGAGGTCTTTTTTTATGCCTGAAATCCACGCCACACAAGGCTTTACCCGCTTTTCACCTCAACTGAAGTCAACCTGGGTCAACCCACATCAACAAGCTTGTGAGTATACTAATGAGTATATTTGCCGATTCGATATTGCTTGTATACTCACGATATACCTATGGAAGGAGGCCCATTATGGCCCTAACGGATACTAAAGTTCGTTCTGCAAAACCTGAGGAGAAAGAGTATTCACTTGTTGACGGCGACGGCATGCTCTTACTTGTAAAACCTAACGGCTCAAAGTATTGGCGATTTCGTTTCCGTTTTGGCGGTAAACAGCATTTGATGGCGTTCGGCGTTTACCCGGATGTTTCGCTGGCTGATGCCAGGAAGAAAAGGGAAGAGGCCAGAAAGCTGGTAGCTGCTGGTATCGATCCTCGTGAGCATAAACGTGCTGTGAAAGAAGAGCAGGCGAAAGAGATTATTACTTTCGAGAAGGTTGCCAGAGAATGGCTCACTACCAATCAGAAATGGTCGGAAGATCATGCTAATCGCGTAAAAAAGAGCCTTGAGGACAATATCTTCCTGGCAATTGGTACCCGCAATATTACTGAACTGGGTACCCGCGAGCTGTTAATTCCCATTAAAGCCGTAGAGACATCTGGACGTCTTGAAGTGGCTTCCCGTCTTCAACAGCGGACTACGGCCATCATGCGTTATGCAGTGCAAAGCGGGTTAATTGATTACAATCCGGCGCAGGAGATGGCGGGGGCGGTAGCTTCCAGTAATCGACAGCATCGCCCGGCGCTGGAGTTAAAGCGCATTCCTGAGTTACTACAGAAAATAGACGGCTACACCGGCAGGCCGCTAACCCGTTGGGCAACGGAACTCACTCTGCTCATCTTTATTCGCTCCAGTGAGCTGCGTTTTGCTCGCTGGTCAGAGATCGATTTTGAAACGTCAATGTGGACGATCCCGCCAGAGCGAGAGCCTATTCCCGGCGTGAAACATTCTCAGCGAGGATCAAAGATGCGTACACCTCATCTGGTACCGCTTTCAAAGCAGGCACTGGCGATCCTGAAGCAGATAAAACAGTTTTGTGGTGAAAAGCATGAGCTGATTTTTATTGGTGACCACGATCCGCGTAAACCCATGAGTGAGAATACGGTGAACAGTGCGTTACGGGTGATGGGCTATGACACCAAGGTCGAGGTTTGCGGTCACGGTTTTCGTACGATGGCCTGTAGTTCGTTAATTGAATCAGGGCTATGGTCGAAGGATGCGGTAGAACGGCAGATGAGCCATATGGAGCGTAACTCGGTGCGGGCGGCGTATATCCATAAAGCGGAACATCTGGATGAGCGCAAGATGATGTTGCAGTGGTGGGCCGATTTTTTGGATGCGAATCGGGATAAAGGGATTACGCCGTTTGACTATGCGAAGATCAACCGGGGGAAAGGCGAGTGAGTTGAATGCCTTTATTTCTCGGTTGATGTTTAAATCAAAGTGACCAACCAGCTCAATTAGGGCTGGTTGGTCACTGTTTTTGTTACGGTTGTTATCAAAATTCCATCCGCCAGACAAAAAAGATGTCTGCAATAATGTCTTGAATGTACATATAGTTGCGAGCACCATCGCAAATATGTGCTCATGGATTATTCAACGTAATGACCTCTGACAAGACCCTAAAGCAAGCGATATCAAATATTACCATCTGGCGCAAAGGCGAACAGCGTGCGCCGCATAAGCCATTATTGCTATTGCACGTCCTCTCACACTATCGGCAGGGTCATGATCGCCTGTTTAACTATGGTTCTGAAATCTACGAGCCCCTGTTGGATCTTCTGGAACGTTATGGATCACAGCGCCGTGACCAGCGCCCGGACATGCCGTTCTGGCGTCTGAAGGGCGATGGCTTCTGGGAACTACAAAACGCGGAACTGTGCTCAACCAATGGTAGCCGCCAGCCGCCCCGACGTGAACTCATCGAATATAATGTCGCTGGTGGATTTGATGCTGACAATTTTGCGTTGGTGGCAAAAAATCACAGGTTAATTGATACTCTGGCGCAGCAGCTTCTGGAGGCGCATTTCCCGGCCAGTATTCAGGAAGACATCGCTGACGAGATGGGTTTTGATATTCGCACCTCTCTCCGTCAACGCGATCCGAAGTTCCGCCAGATGGTGCTACGTGCTTACAATTATCAGTGCGCTATCTGCGGCTTTAACATGCGCCACGACAATGCGCCGATTGCTCTGGAAGCTGCCCATATCAGATGGAAGCAGCACCATGGCCCTTGTGAAGTACCTAATGGCCTGGCATTGTGCGCAATCCATCATAAAGCGTTTGATCGCGGTTCGATTGGCTTGGATGAAAATATGCGTGTGATGGTTTCCGGCGCGGTAAATGGCGGTGGGGTGGTACAGCGGCTGTTCTGGGATTTTGCGGGAAAGGCGATTGCGTTGCCACCGGTTAAAGAAAATTATCCGGGCGAGCAGTTTGTGGAATGGCACAGAAAAGAGGTATTCAGAGGGGAGCATTGATCTGAGGTAGAGCAGTTATTTTGCGTGTGGTATACAAACTATTCAGCTGTATTAGCTCTGATTTGACCTGACACGGCTATGGCACAGAACCTAATCTGACAGGCAGTTCTGTGCCAGAAGCGGACAAGGCTGACATCATCATGTACCAATCAACGCGACGCAAGCCAGTCAACTGGTTAGTTGGTGATGGTAGTGAGTTGTCGAAAGTTGTAGCCCTGCTAGTGCTATCGGAGATTCTTGAGCGTAACCTCCCTAAATTACAGTTGCTTCATTCAGTGAGATTCGATACTTACAGTTAAAATGATGCTCTTTGAGAAATTTTTTGAAATAATAAACAATGTAAATCATTTTTTTTGAAACAATTAAGTTGTCTGAAATGGCATCGGATATTGATTAGGACAGTATTTTACTTTTCAAAGAATAAGAACTTGCCTATATATGAGCCTTGTCATAGTTTAACTTTTTATATCTTAATATAAATGATATTAATGAGTCGGTGGATATGATGAATACAGTGAAAATTGAGCACTTTATAAGGGCTATTGAAGATGTTGGCGCTCACGGCGACAATGACATGTTGCCTTTTGACATCGATACAGTTTTTATTTCAGATTCGAAGGTGCAGATAGCAAACATGGCTTTTGATTTGTTTAAAAGGCTTGAAAAAGATGGCAAAACGAATGCAAGAAATACTTTAAATGGAATTCAGGTTTACTCGGAGAGATTGCTTTCTCCAACTGGTGCAAGTGGCTTTAGAATTTCAACGAAGATACATCCATTTTGGAATATATATCTTAATGGTCTGGCTATCGCGATTGCAGAAATAAATGAATCGAAAAGAAGTCAAAATGCACATTCATACCGCTATGTAGAAACTGGTGTGAATTTATTTAATAGAGATAAGTCGTGGCGGGCATATAAAGAAGCAACAATTAATGATGCAGCATTAGATAATGAAGGGGCTGTTGTTATTCAAACGGATATATCAAGCTTTTACGAGCATATTTATCATCATCGTATCGAGAATTGTATTAATGATTTATTTGGTGAAGGTTCAACAGTTGCAACTCAAATAGATAGATTATTAAGTCAGCTGTCATCAGGTAGATCATTTGGCTTGCCAGTCGGAGGGCAGTGCTCAAGAGTTTTAGCTGAACTACTAATGACCTCAGTCGACCAACTTTTGACTTCATCAAAACTCAAGTGGCATAGGTATGTAGATGATTTTACGATAATTGCTAGTGATCAAGCTGAAGCTTATCGTGCTATTTCAATTCTATCTAACGCTTTGGCAGATTATGGGTTGTCATTAAACAGAACTAAAACAACAATTCTTAAAGCTCAACATTATAAAAATTTTGTTTATACGCAACTGTTTGTTGATGATGATAAGTCTAGTAAACTTAAAAAAATTGACTTACATTTTGACCCATATTCTGACAACCCTGTTGCTGATTATGATGAACTAGTTGAAACTGTCGAAAAACTAAATGTACAAGCTTTGCTTGATTTAGAAACTCATAAAAGTCAGCCCGACACTTTCTTGGTCAATCAAATAAGTAGAACATTGAAACTTCAGGAGCCTGCTTTAGCATTACAGTTATGTATAACATTACTCTCTCCTGAAAATTTACACTCTTTTAGAAGCTCTTTTTCTACAATTATAAAGGGTGTAAATTCCATCAGGAATGATGAACGATATTCCTCAATCTATCAAATGCTTGATAAAATGGTAGATGATATTATTGTTCACTCTGAGCATCTACTGCTACCAGAGGCTAACTGTTTGCATTATTTACGCTCTATTAGAGTAATACGAACAAATAATCGAGCTGCATATGTTCATGGTTTGCTAAATGAAAGTTCATCTGAAACTATTAAAAGAGCATGCCTCGATTGTATAAGAAATTGGAAAGATAGACCATCATTCATTTCTGAGAGGAATAAATGGTCAAAATTGTCACCGGAAGTACAAAGGATACTTTGGCTCGCATCCTATAAGTTCGGGGATGACGGAAAACATTTTAGGGATCAAGTTAAAAAAGCAATATCTAACTCATGGTTACTAGGAATTGAACAAAAAGGAAAGGCATCATTCTCTGAAATATTTATTAATTGGTGTCAAGGGGTGAATAATAAATGAGATTTTTAAGATTACCTGTCAAAGATCCTAGAACTGTAGCGCGAGACATTCCAGGTATCTGTGACTTGTTATTTCCACAATTGCTACCAGCAATAATCGCACATCTCAATCGCGAAGCCCAACCTATACCTGGTTGTACTATTATTGATGAAAGTATGTTGGTAAGAATAAATACAAATGCAGCTATGTTATTTGAAGTTGCCTATGTAAGAGCAGAGCAAATTCTTGAAGAAAAAAATGAAGATTGGAATGAATGTTTGTCTATAGCTCTGAGTAGGCAATCAAGGTATTTTGATGCGGTTTTACCTGATCAATTATCAGTTTTTGAGATTAAAATAGCTAATCAAACTGCCAATAACTTAATAAAATCAATAAGATATTTAAGTAAGGAATGGGGTGGAGGTAATGTAGTTAGGGCTCCCATCATTCCAGGATTTCAATGGATAGCAGAAGGCCAAGGAGATTTCTCAATCGGACGGCGACTGATTGAAGTCAAATGTACGAATAGAAATTTTTCGTCTTCTGATTACCGTCAGATTTTAATTTATTGGCTATTGAGTTTTTCATCTTCCATTGAGGGCAGTATGAATGAATGGAAGACAGGTGTATTGCTGAATCCTAGAGCAAACAAATACATTGAGATTGACTTCAATGAATTAGTTAGAATAGCAGCTGCAGGAAGAACTAAGTTAGAGTTGTTGGAGTTGTTTTCGTCAATTGTGGGTGATTATGCGTATAAATTAGGAGAGTAAATTCTGCGAAGTGAGTAGAATTGCTATGCCTTCGCAGCCATAGCACTTAAAATATAATAATCGCAGGTCTAAGCTCCACAAGGTTTAGAAATAGAACAGTTTCTGGGGTATCTTTGGGGGGCTTCAATGGCGCCTTTAAAAAAGTATTTTAAAATCAAATATTTGGTTGCAGTGTATTGTTCCTGTTATCGTCCGCTTCACGCCCTGAGACATTCGACAAGCTTTTTATGGATTCAGTAAAGGTGAGTGTCGAGATTCCAGTGCCAGCAGATATTTCGCCTCTTCGTACCGGGTTTTGGTCTTCCAGCAGCGGTAAATAATCCTTATCCATTTAAACGCCAAAGCCCGGATAGCTGATTGATGCGATTTCCCTTTTTCTCGCTGCCCCTGGTAATAAAGTCTGGCCCAGTATGATGAGTTAACCGTTTTGGCGGCCCATTCAACAAAGGTCTGCCTGACGAACCTGGCACACTGCCATCGCCAGTGGACCCAGGATTTTTGACCACTTCGTTCTGTCACCGGTGCAATACCTGCGTAGTTTTGAATTTCTTCGGCGCTGTTAAACCGGTCACGGTTATCACCAAGTGCAGCAAGCATTCGTGGGCCCATACAAGGCCCCATGCCCGGAAGTGATTTGAACAACCCCGCGTCTGGCAATGTGTCAAACAGCGTTCCGATTCGTTCGTCATAGGTTTTGATGATTTCACTCACGACTTTAATTTGTGTCGCCAGTGCTGTTGCCATCAAAGCATTAGCTTCTATAACACTCGGGTCTGTCGTCAATGGGATGGCGTTATCAATACTCACAACACGCTGCTCGGTAAGGGCCATTGCGCGGCCACCTTTGGCATTCATAAAGTTGCGGATCGTGTCGCGCCTGGCTCGTTTCAGTTGTTGCAGACTGGGCCATCGTATAATCAGTTCACACAACAGTAGGCTACCCCGATGTGAGAACCACTCCAGGGGCTGAGGATAATACTGTTTAAGCGTGTTAATCATACGGTTCACAAAACGGCGTTTATCTTCAACCAGTTGACGACGCTGCTCAACCAGTTGCTGGAGTAACCGGATTTCCGCATTGTCGGGTTCAATAGCTTTTATCTTTTGGGGATAACGCAGCATTAACTCTAATGCCAGCTCTGCATCCTGCGGGTCGTCTTTAGCGCCGCTGGGCGAGAATGCTTGCCGGTAACGAGCCAGGGACAAAGCGTGGACGGGGAAAACGGTGATAAAGGGATATTTTTGAAGAGCATATACCACGGGGCCTTTCTTCAGCTCGAGAGCTATTGCGATTCTGCCTTTTACCTTCTGGTGTAAGTCGGTAAGCCAGACATCAAGCGCTTCTGCTGTATGTTCAATTACATAGAATACGCGTTCACCGTTTTTAAACTGAACACAGACATCGTGTTTTTTATCTGCCCAGTCCAGACCAACGTGCGCAGCAAACTGATTTGTCACAGTCATTACCAACTCCTTTTTATCGGGGGATTGGTATGCATTCCACGCTCTTCGAAAGAAATATAGCCAGCAGTGTATCTGCATGCCCTGAGTATTCGTTAGCGAACGTGGAGCACCTACTGGCTCGAAAGAAAAGCGGCGATCATCACGTGATTCTCGCTCAATATTCGTAACCAGTAAGCGCATACCCTGAATCACTTAAAAGTGTAATTCTCAGGGTGTGAATGACTATATGTCGCTCAGGCTGTGTGAAAACTTTTTTGATCACAGAAGCGGCCAAAAACAGAGCCGAAAAACGTGCTCCTACGTAAAATTTGACGTTGGTTTGACCTGTCAATCTAACCCAGATTTTGCATAACCTCACGCACTTCGGTTTTTGATTAGGGTTTTCACACAACCTGCGCTCAAAGCAGACCGTCAGGTTTGCTTATGTGTGCTACCGGTGAAAACTGCCAAGTCAATTTTGAGCTAATACAATTCAGCCTTGCTGACTAAATGGTTTGTCATCGACAATACACGATGTTTCACATTCTGCAAGTTCGGAGTTACAGTCATAAAGAGCTTATACCCGTCATACTTCAAGTTGCAGCTTGCATGTGTCGCTTCATGCCCATAAGGCTTGGGCTGTATTGTTGCTCGAGCATGCAACTTCAAGTTTATTGGGTATACAGCCACGATCAAATGCACATCCTGATCGTCAAAGAAGATGTGTGGCTTAAATGCCTTTGGAATTTTTGTTTTCTCTACACCGCTGAGAAAAAAACCTCATAGACATGCCCATCCCCAACTTTAAATAAAGTTATATAAGAGTGCTTAGTCGTCAACAGGTAAATATTTCCCTTTTTCAACTTTAATAAGATGCTTTTTATTATAGCAAGTTGACAGTGCACAGGCTAAAGCATTCCTTAATTCAGAACGTTCTAATTGCTCAAGGTGGATATAGCGTTTACGTAGTGCGTCTGTTATCTCATCCAATACTAGTGTTTTATCTGGTGGTAATAATGCAACCCAAGCCTGTATAAAAGCTAATGCACTTCTGTAGAGAAGTTTTCCACCGGGTAATGATTCGCTGAGTACTTTACTTCTATATGCCTTTTCAAATGCCACTCTTCGGGCACTAGCCGCCGCTAACGGTATGGGTAATAATCGTCTTTTTTCTTTTTGAGAAGGTGAATTAAGATTATTCTGAGAGATTATTAAATCAAACTCGCGAATTTCATTAATTTCATGTCTGGTTGGTGACGATTCTTTTGTTTTTTTATTACAAAACAAACAATTATTCGCGGAATCAAAAGGTATCATTCTTTCACATACGGCACAATTTTTTATTGATAAATGGTTTCCTACCCCTAATGTATTTATTTCGAATTGTTGATTTGCAATATAATAAACAACTCTCCGTGATTCGCTGAACCAATATATAATTGGGTAATTATGGTGGGAATATAAATAATCAATCCACATTTCCGCTGGAGAATTTTCTTCATCAAACTCAATAAGCCAAGAAGAAAGGTTTTTTGACCATGCTAATTTTACAGTGTTTAGTTTCAGATCCCCTTCGCTGAAAAAATTAGCCATAAGAATTTTGGAGGAAGAGTTATGTTTTGCTTCATTAATTGCTCTTTGGATTTCCTCTCTATTAACCAGTTTATGCAGAAAGTTATTATTTTCTTTCCATGCTAATTTCTCAGAATCATAAATTGCAATGAAAGCCGTTGTGGCTCTTGAATAAGCACAAAATAATTGAGCATCCTCCATGTTTTCGGAATCCAGTGTAATAACAACAGGTGATTCCATACCACGAAAACGAGATACAGTTTCAATATTTATATCAAAAGTTTTCATGTCTTTCTGGAGGAAGTTTTTCACTAAATCCGTAGGGACGAGGACGGTAATCTCATCAGATAGCACAGAACTTTCTTTCAGTCGTAAGATTTCATTAAGCAATGTGGAAAGTGGATCGATAACAACTAATTCTTTTAACGTATCGGGTTCGTTATTTCTGGGGGACGTAATTTGATATGATGAAGGCCTGATAGCCATTAAATAATCAGTAACGGCTTTAGGACATCTTAACACAATAGTTAAGCTGTAGGAAAATTGGGAATTAATTATCCGTTGAAGATCAATGTGATTCGTCCCTTTTTCAAAAGAAAACGTTTGGGTTTCATCACAAAATGCAATAATTCTTTTATTTTCAAACCAACAAAATAAGGCTTCCAACCACGAAAAATGTAACGCCTGTGCTTCGTCAATAATTAAAGCATCATAATCCTTTAGCTTGTTTTTCTTTAAAGCACTAAGCAAATCCTCGCAGCATCCTGATTCAAACCAGCCTGCTGGAGACTCGGGAGGCTGGGCTAATCTATTACGAGCCTGATGACATAGTTTGTGCCAGGTAAAAACGTCGCATAATGAAACTGGAGTTTGTTGTCGAATGTATTCAGAAAGACGGTTATTGAAAGTAATAAATAAAACTTTTTTTTGTTCTTTAACCAACCGCCTGGCGAATTCAATCCCAATCAAAGTCTTTCCTGTTCCTGGCCATCCAGTTACAACAAATCGTTGATACTCTGACAGGAGTTCAATGACCTTAATTTGTTCATGTGTGAGTCTTAACCAGAGTTGATTATCATAAATAACTCGGGTTCCCCAGTCAGGCGTGCCATCAAATTGCGGGCATATGGATTTTATTATTAATTGAAGTCGTTCACTTCCTAAATCATTATTTCCTAATGCAGATTTCCAATATTGCATTATATCGATAGTGTACTTTGCAATTTCCGGGAGTTGTTTTTTATCAACGAATATTTTTCTAAATGGTCTTACAGACGCATCAACCATTGCTGTATTTATAACGTTATCATCGAAATAGCTATCAGGAAAAATAAAACCATAACCAATACGCAACCGTAAAGTTGTTGCTCCTCCTAACCAGCGGGCTAATCCATGGACATTGTTACGAGTTTGCTTCACTACATCGACATTATTATTTGTTTTGAGATGTACAAAAATAGGGCCATCTACACGATATATCCCACTTTTTACCTCTAACGTCAAAACACCATAGATACGATGGAGAACAAGAAAATCTATTTCTCCACTTGGAGGAAGTTTCATACCCAAATGCCGGGCCGCCGAACTCAACCACGGGAGACTATGAATCACGGTGAAATCATCGGACAGCCCTTCTTTTAACAGAGCATAGACCGTTTTTTCTCCATAACTATCATTATCAATAGGTCCGAATGCCGGAATCATTTTGGCCATATTACTATTTCCTTATAACATGCTCCTGGCAAAACTTTTCACGATGTTACATCGTCCAGAGATTCGAAATAACTCCCGCCTGTTTTAAAATTAACTCCACCGCTCCCGGTGTTTTATCGGGCGGATACTTGTATCGACGCAGAGTCTGGCGAACCAAGATACGCAACCTTGCACGAACGCTTTCCCGTACCTGCCAGTCAACGGTAGTGGATTGGCGCAGCTTCAGCGTCACTTCTATCGCCAGTTTCTTAAGTACTTCATCCCCTAACTCCCGGACGGCGCTTTCATTTTCTGCAAGTGCGTCGTAGAAGGCGATCTCGTCAGGATTCAGGCCAAGTGCATCATCACGCGCCATTGCGGACTGAAAGTCCTTCGCCATCTGGATAAGCTCTTCAATTACCTGCGCCGTCTCAATAGCCCGGTTGTTGTATTTAATCAGCACGGCCTGAAGACGTTCAGAATATTTCTTCTCCTGCACTACGTTATTTTTAGTGCGGGACTGGATGCCGTCATTAATCAGTTTTTCCAGCAACTCTACCGCCAGGTTGCGATATGGCATATCGTGGACTTCCTGCAAAAACTCATCAGAAAGTAAGCCAATATTGGGCTTATCCAGCCCAGCTAGCGTGAAAATATCATCCACGCCATTAGCAATTACGGCATTATCCAGAATCTGTTTCAGCGCAGAATTCTTCTCGGCCTGGCTTATTTTTTTGTCCACGCTGGTAAATTTGCTGATAGCGGCCTTCACAGCAGACAAGAAAGCAATCTCCAGCTTATAAGGCTGCGCCGCATCCAGCGTACAGCAAAGCGACCAAGCTTTAGTAATTGCCAGTACGTTATCAAGAAAACGCTTCTTACCGTCCTCAAGGCCGAGCACGTAGTTTGCAACAGGCACCAACAGCTTTTGTGCGTGAGCTTCAAAGCCGGTGTAGTCAAAACCCGCTGATGTTGCTGTTTTGGCAAACATACCGTGGATGATGTCCAGCTTTTCCAGCATGATTGCCAGCGCTTCTTCGGCATTAATGGTCGCATCACCTTTACCGTTTGCATCGGTATAGGTTTTCAGCGCCAGTTTCAGTTCATTGGCGATTCCGATGTAATCAACCACCAGCCCGCCGGGTTTATCTTTGAATACCCGGTTGACGCGGGCAATGGCCTGCATCAGGTTATGGCCGCGCATTGGCTTGTCGATATACATAGTGTGACAGCAGGGGGCGTCGAAGCCGGTCAGCCACATATCGCGCACAATCACCAGCTTCAGCGAATCGTTCACATTCTTGAAGCGGGACTCTAGTCGTTTTTTAGTTCGCTTGTTGTAGATATGCGGTTGTAGTATTGCCTTATCGGACGCTGTACCGGTCATCACGATTTTGATTTGTCCTTTTTCAGGATCGTCATCGTGCCACTCCGGGCGTAGCGCGATAATTTCATCGTAAAGATGGACGCAGATTTCTCGGCTCATCGCGACAATTATCGCCTTGCCGTCCATTACGGTATTGCGCTTCTCAAAGTGGGAAATTAGATCGGCGGCAACCTGTTGAAGCCGTGGTTTTGCACCAACCAGTTTCTCCAGACGGCTCCATTCACCTTTGGTTTTTTCACGCAGGTCCAGTTCATCATCTTCAATCAGTTCATCAACCTGATCGGAGAGCGCCGCCAGTTCTTCATGATTGAGATCGAGTTTCGCCAGCCGGGACTCGTAGTGAATAGGCACCGTTGCGCCATCGTCCACTGCATCCTGAATATCATAAATCGAGACGTAATCACCAAATACAGCGCGGGTATCGCGATCCTCTGCCGAAACCGGTGTTCCGGTAAACCCGAGAAATGAGGCGTTGGGCAGCGCGTCGCGCATATGTTTAGCGTAACCGTATTTATAGACGCCGGTTTCCCGGTCCAGATTAGCTTTCATGCCGTACTGGCTGCGGTGCGCTTCATCGGAAATAACAACGATGTTACTGCGCCCATTGAGTACCGGATGGGCGTTTTCCCCTTCCTCCGGAGAGAACTTCTGCACGGTGGTAAAGATAATGCCACCAGCATCACGGGTCGCAAGCAGTTCACGCAGTGCTTCGCGGTCATCCGCCTGTACCGGCATTTGCTTGAGCAGTTCCTGCGCCTGACAGAATGTGCCGTAAAGCTGACCGTCCAGATCGTTACGATCGGTTACGACCACAATCGTTGGGTTGCCCATCTCCGGCTGTTGTAGCAGTTTGCCGACATAACAACACATGGAGATGCTTTTACCGGAACCCTGTGTATGCCAGACCACTCCTGCTTTCTTACTGCCAGGCTGAATGTTGCTGTGCAGGGGCAGTTGCTTACCGGTAGCAGCGACAATTGTCGCCTGCACGGCCTCTCGCACCGCGTGGAACTGGTGATAACCGGCTATTTTTTTAATCAGCTTTTCATCGTTGTTTTCGAACAGGACGAAGTAGCGGATATAGTCGAGCAGCAGTTCCCGGTTAAAGAACCCCCGCACCATGGTTTCCAGTTGCCATTCCAGCAGGGGCTTGTCATTTTCATTACTGATGGTCTTCCACGGCATAAAACGTTCTTCCGTGGCCGTAAGGGAACCCACACGCGCCAGATAGCCATCGCTGACAATCAGCGCTTCATTGCTGATAAACAGATCGCGAATTTCATCTTTATAGGTCTGTAACTGGTGGTACGCATCCCAGATATCTACTTTGTCATCGATGGGGCTTTTCAGTTCCACCACCGCCAGCGGCAGTCCGTTAATAAAGCAGATGATATCCGGGCGACGGGGTTGTTTCGTTCCGCTGATGGTCATCTGATTGACCACCATAAAACGGTTGTTTTGCGGCTGGTTAAAATCCACCAGCAGAGCGTGATCGTGGATAAGTTCTTCGTCGCGGCGGTACTGAACCGGTACACCTTCCAGCAGCCAGTGATGGAAGGCTTTGTTAGTAGCAATCCGATCCGGGCTTTCAGCACGAGTAATACGGGATACAACCTGTTCAAAGACGTCTGCGGGCAGATGCGGGTTGATTTTTTGCAGGCAGGAGGTTAACACGGGCGTCAGGAACACTTCATGATAGCTGGCGCGTTGCGGGTTACTGCCATCAGGGGCAATATCCGGCCCGTGATGAATTTCCCAGCCTTGTTCGGCAAACCAGCCCAGGCAAAGCTGTTCTAAGTCGTCTTCGGTTAGCATCGGCAACGTCCTGTGTTAAACGTGTTCGGCTTCTTCAGTGATAATTTCAGCTTCATCATGCCCGTTAAAGGTCTGCTTGATCAACTGGTTAAGCTGTGGCAGATACGGCGAAAGCGCATTTTCAAAACGGGTCATATGCTCCACTAGCCAGTTGATCATGTGCGGCCAGTTTTCCTGCTGGAAGCCATCTATTTTTTGGCGGTATTGAATACGACAGGCTTTTTTACCAGGCAGCGACAGCCACTCCAGCGGGTTGCCGAATACCTCTTCGACAGATGCACGGTGTTGTTCCAGCCAGTTCAATGCCATAGTGTTGATATCCGCCGATGCTCGCGAAACCCATAATTCTACGCGGATTTCCTTCTTGCTGAATATCAGGCTATACGGCATACCACTTATGCCGGAGCCTGCACATAACCAGTGATCCATAGACGGGCTGATGTTGTTATACAGCGTACAGTCGCTGGCATGAAATTTCTCCAGCATCTGCGTCCAGAATGCCTTCCGCAGGCGTTGGCTCTGTTTCAGCTCACCGCTGGTTGACTGTTCTTCCGCTTCTTTCTGCGCCATACCGATCATGTAGGATTCAGCTTCAGGTGTAGGAATAACCTGGCGGATATCAATGAGTACATCATTCCCATAGCGGTAAGGCGTGACTTTAAAGCACTGAACGCGGATGTTGAACTGCACCAGCCAGAGTGCGGTATTAGTCACTTCTTTGCGGAAATTCGCCGAAACCATCATCACGCGCTGGGAACGGCTCTGGTTGATTTGCACCTCATCCAGGCTTTCATGTTCGAGGAATTCCGCCAGCACATCAGAAGCTGGGCGGGTTTCTTCTGGATCGTGCTGATCGAGGTAACGTTGAAAGATCTCAACGATTTGTTCTTTGCGTAGATTCGCGCAGTAACCCGCATATTTCAGCGCCTGCCAGACGACATCACGCCCGGAGTCATCGAGCTTGTTCTCGATGATCACCAGATTACCGTCTTTGTCGATAGCCAGCAGATCGAGGCGCTCTTTGGTGTCGTCAAATCCGGCAAATTCTTTCTGTATGATAAGTAGTTCGTCATCGCTGTTGCGGGTCAATGCCTGCGGATGTTTTGCCAGCCATTCCTGTAAGTGGTAGCGCTCGGTGAAACCCGCGTTAGTGAAGGTGGTTTCCTGAAGCGGTTGCAGGCTATTGCTGGGCTGATCGACCTTAAACATAGTCAGCTTCCTTTGCTAATTCTTCGGCTCCCGGCAATGTGATTTCACCTGAGAGGAGTTTGGGGAGCAGAGTATCGCGTAATTGTGAGAGCTGGGTATTTTCTCTATTATGACTTTCAATATAAGAGTAAAACTCTTTCACTTTATTTGAGAAAAGTTTAACTAATCGTATATCAGGCTCTATGCATGACCATTCCATTATGGCTTTTTTGTCTCCCCTGGGCATTTTCACACCTTTTGAGGTTTGCATCATGAAGTCAAAAAATGAGTCTTGATAAAGAACATTGTATAAATATTCGGCTGCGATATTTTTTTATGCTCGAACGCTAAAACATCCGCAGAGCGTCCCCCTGAAAATCGGGCAAGCCAGATTTTTTTAAAATAAGGACGTATATTTGAAATTAAAATTTGCCCAGATTTAAAAGATGGTGTGGTATTAGCTGAAGGTAGTGATGTAGCACACTCTATCCCCATTTTGTTACCAAGCATATTTTCAGTAGAGATATATGTTTCTTTGGTTAACTCAGCTACATTAATTTTGCCAGATGCGAAAGAGGAAATTTCACTTAACGGAACTAAACGCCAACCTTCAGGGATTTTAACGGATTCAATATCCCGCATTGCAGATGGAAATATTTCTGCCGTAGCCTTGAGTTCAGAATATCTCTCAGGATGTTCTTGCTCAAATACAACCAAAGAATCCGCATCCTTTCCAGAAATTGCCGTCATGGCAGCAAGAGTTGCATCTTCTTGCGAACCACCTGCTTCTAGTACCGCAATTTTGGCTCTAACTGGTTCAAAATTGATAAACCAACTTTTGAACAGGGCTTGCGCCATTTGTTCGAGAGTTTGGTTTAATTTGTTATTTATTGCTACCTTTTGAGTCAAAGAGTTCAACGTTGAATTGATAAACAATCTAGTTTTTTTGTCAGGAAATGGTATTTCTATAGAATCTAAATTGGCTTTATTAAGCTTGGGTTGCACAGCGCCAGTAATATAAGGATCAAGGTCTAGCGCGGAAAAATAATACTCAAGATAATCAAGTGCTCCTTCCTCTTTCTCAGAAAGAATATGTGCATGATTATTAACCCAGAACTTACCATGAGCTTTAAAAGCAATTGGCGTTTTACGAGTGCGTAAATTTTCACCATCCTCTGAAATTAACAGGTATGTCCCATCAAAAATATACCTATCTATACTATCAACGATACCGGAAGCACCATAGTAAGGATATGGGCCTTGACATTTTTGCCTTTCAAGACTTTTCAATGGAATTCGCTTACTATTTAAGAAATCAGCAATCTCAGATATCTTTTTTAGTGGCCATTCAGAACTCATAACCCAGCCCTCCCAGATTCGCCTTAATCTGCGCTTCCAGTCTTGCACTATCTTTGAGCTGATCTTTAAGTTGCGCCGTCAGCCGTGCCATCCTCTCGGATAACGGCTCATCGTCTTCTTCCTGCTCGGCAGCACCAACATAGCGTCCTGGAGTCAGGACAAAATCATTTTTCTTTATATCGTCCAGCGTGGCAGCAAAACAGAAACCAGCCTCATCTTCATAATCTTTATCCGTCTGCCAAGCATGGAAAGTATCGGCAATCTTCCTGATATCATCCGTCGAAAAGTCGCGTAATACGCGATCTTTCATAAAGCCAATCTGGCGAGCATCAATAAATAGAACCTCACCTTTACGATGAGCCTTACCATTACCGCCTGATTTGTCTTTGGTCAGCAGCCAGATACAGGCCGGGATTTGGGTGTTGGTAAACAGTTGTCCCGGCAGCGCCACCATGCACTCAACCAGGTCCGCCTCGATAATCGCCCGGCGGATTTCACCTTCAGAGTTGGTATTGGAACTCATCGATCCGTTTGCTAGCAACAGTGCCATCGAACCTTTCGGGGCCAGATGGTGTATCATGTGCTGCATCCAGGCAAAGTTGGCGTTACCCTGTGGCGGTGTGCCGTACTGCCAGCGGACGTCATCTTCCAGCTTCGCATTCCACCACTCTTTCATATTGAAGGGTGGGTTAGCCATAACAAAATCGGCACGTAGATCCGGGTGCTGGTCGTTCAGGAACGTATCAGCGTTTTGTTTGCCGAAATTAAAATCAATACCGCGAATCACCATGTTCATCGCAGCCAGACGCCAGGTGGTAGGGTTGGACTCCTGCCCATAAACGGAGATATTGCGCTTTTGCTCGGCGGCGTTGTAATGCTTTTCATCAGCGTGCGCTTCGATAAAGCGATCGCTGGAAACGAAGAAACCACCAGACCCCATCGCCGGGTCATAAACGCGGCCATTGTAAGGCTGGAGCATTTCAACAATCAGCGTGACGATGCTTTTTGGCGTGTAATACTGACCACCCTGTTTGCCTTCCGCCAGTGCGAACTGACCAAGGAAGTATTCGTAGACGTGACCGAGAATATCTTTGCTCTTCAAGTTGAGCTTCACGCCATTGTATTTAGGTTCGCTGAAACTGGTATCGGAGAAAACGTTAATCAGGCTGATTAACAGATCGTTACCAAGCTGATAGTGGCCGATACGGTTAAGGATGTTTTTCAGTTTCGGGTTACTGTTTTCGATAGTATCCAGAGCGATATCAATCAGCTTCGATACTGACGTCATGACGATATCTTTGCCGCTATAGTCTTTCCCCAGAACCGTCCCTACCGGCAGAGCGGCGTTGGTTTTGAGCGTTTCCCAGCGAGCCAGTTTGGGTACCCAGAAGACGTTTTTCTCAGTGTAGTAATCCTGAACTTCCAGCTCTTCTAATATTGCCTGCTGGTACGCCTCTTCCGTGTCGTAATCATCACGAGAAAGCGCGTAAATGTTGTCCGGGTTGGACTTGTCTGCAAACAACCCTCTCAGTTCCTTCTGGCGGGCGTCAAAGGCATCTGAAACATACTTCAGAAAAATAAGCCCCAGAACCACATGCTTATAGTTGGCAGGGTCCATATTGGCGCGTAGCTTGTCTGCGGCTTTCCAGAACTTAGTATCCAGATCGTTCAGAAATTGCTGTTCAGCGTTGTCCATCAAAACCTCAAAAAATCTTCTGTGCCTGGTCCTATGTCCAGGTTGGGTAAAATCGGGGAAATTGCTAGGGATCATACCCTGACGTCAGCGCGATACCAAGATGAAGGACTGATTTCCGCATCAATACTTTGTGGTAAGGGGGGATTACTCTTTTACACTTATAGGCGCAAAATAACGGTGTTTTTCATTTCCCTACCGGAGCATCTTACGCGCTATGACCACTCTCGTTTTTTCCTATTCTCATGCAGATGAAGCACTACTCAATGAACTTCAGAAGCACCTGTCCCCCCTGAAGCGGATGGGTAAAATTACCACATGGCACGATCGCCGTATCGTCCCAGGCCAAGAGTTTGAACGCCAGATTGATCTGTACTTTTCCCAAGCGGATATCATCTTGCTACTGATCAGTAGTGATTTCATCAATTCTGATTACTGCTATCAGGTTGAAATGGCTAATGCGCTTGAGCGGCACAACCGGGGTGAAGCGGTGGTCATTCCGGTAATCTTAAGAGATTGTGCCTGGCATCAGTTGCCGTTCGGCAGCATTATGGCGGCGACAATCGATGGTAAGCCGATTACCCGATTTTCCAGCCACGATGAAGGCTATGTTCAGGTTGTCGATGCTGTTTCGCGAGCCATTGCAAATTTAGAAGCGAAAAAGCCGCAGCAGAGTGTGCACGCTGCAGCTTCGATGAATCCGATGCTTCAGGCAGCAGATACCGTTTTTACACCGCGTTCCAGCAATCTTTCTCTACCCAAGAGCTTTACCGACCTGGATAAAGATCGCGCCCGCCACGAGGGTTTTGAGTATGTCGCTCGTTATTTTGAAAACTCGCTGGATGAACTTAAAAATCGTCATGCTGGGTTAGACGTTGATTTCCAGCGAATTGATGCGAATTCATTCACTTGCTCAGTGTATATCAATGGTAGCAAGGTTGGCCAATGTGGCATCTGGCGTGGCAATCAACACCATGGAATGGGGGATATCTGTTATAGCCAGGATAACGTTGTTCGAAACAGCATTAACGAAAGCCTGAGCCTTGCTGATAATGGTCAATCTCTCGGTTTCCGTGCTCTGATGGGAGGATTTAGCAGTGGCACCTCACGAGAAGAGTTGCTGACAAACGAAGGGATGTCAGAACATCTCTGGGGAATGTTCTTCGGGGTAATCAAACAGCGTATGTCTCGATGATTAATTGCCCCAGAATCGTTTACTTAGCCCAATTTGAACGAAGCCGGTACTGACAAATTACGATAAGGATATAGAAATGGTACAACTTAACCTTGCCAAGGTGCTGTTACTTGGAGATGAAAGCAATGGATATATCCGTTACGAAATATTTTCAAAAGAAGGAGAGCGACCAGACTATCCAGAAAAAATTGTGGTTTATCGTGAGAAGGTATTGGAGACGAACGGCGATAAGTATTGGGCCAAAACGGATGAAATTATCAGTCTGGACCATCTCGGATTCCAGGAAGGTGGATTTCAAATGGCAATTACTTATCAGATGCGTTCTGCGCGGGATATGTTTTCAGCGATAGATGAATGCAAAAAACATTATAGTAAGTCCCGCTGACCAGAGGATTATAGAACAGACTAATCCAGCATAGTTGATCTCCGTTCTACTTCAGTGCTGTAGCTCTGGCGTGGTAGGCTGGGCTGCGACTGACCTTTAATAATTAGTGCCAGATTGCGTATAGTGTCGATTGTCTCTGTTAACCCGTGTGGTTATAGCCTCGGAACATAATCAGACTCCTGCAGGCAGGCGTAAGCCGTCCCTGAAGGGCAGGCAGACGCCATGCTGTTGTATAGATTAAAAGGATTGAGAAGGGGATCGCAGTGCGGTTGTCACATTATGAGGTTGTGGCGTAAATAAATCGCCATTAGCAAAAATGGTGTATGGAATCTCAGCCCTGACTACAGCCGAATGAGCGTTCAGCACTGCTATAGCGTTTAGTTCGATGCTTTGCCATGTAGCTCAGACGGAAAGTCAGTGCATCTAGTTTATCCATAAAATCCGGCTTATTGAGCTCCAGGAAAGTCAGAGGGTTACCAACAAAGTGCACCAGCGTCAGATATTCAGGCCAGTCACGCTTCTTCATAGCACTTAGCCATGCGTTCTGAACAAGAGAGGCCAGACCTTTCCCCTGTTCGTCGTAGCTTCCCAGAGCATTGAACGTGTCTGTGTTGACGAAGAGGGCCATGTGATAATGTTTCTTGCCACCCAGTTCTGGTTGCTCCAGTACCCAGACGTAGCGAACTGAAGAGCGATGGCAGCGTTTACCTTCCCTGGCTTTTCTTTGTCTGTAAGCGACTATCTGAGCTTTCAGTGAGTCGATAAAACGGGACATTAGCCCCGGGCTTAAGTCAGCATCACTGACAATACTGTCACCTACATCTCCGGCTTCCGGTAAGTGTAAATCAACCCTGATAACTGTAGTTTGTGGATGGTCCTGCAGTGCGTTACAGAGTACCCCTTCGATACGCTGTAGATATTTATCATTGAAAGGTTCATGGCGTTGGTCTACAACCATTGGATGGATGATTTCATCGAGCAAAAACATAATGGATTCCTCCACCTGTCGGGAAACAGCAGGCATAGAGCTGCCTTCCTGAAACACAGACAGGCATAGTGATTGGGAGATTCAGGAATTAACGCTGACGGGGATACTGGTCAGGTGTAGTTTGTGACTCAGCATAAGGCTCTGGTTGTTACAGCCTTATGCCTTGCAGAGGTTTATTTAAGTCTTTGTATTACATTGTTATTGACAGATTGTTAGGTCCTTGCCCCATAGGTAAATATTACCTATCCGACATTAGTTCCGCTTAGCGGAACCTTTTGGGGCAAGGCTTAACTTATTGTTTCAATGACAATAATTACTCCGAAGTTAGCAGTTCCATAAAATATGTATTTGCCCCAGAATAGTTATGTAACCGTCGCATCTCGAGCGGCTCAAATCAGCGGATCGAGTACTGTACGATAGGCAAAACAGATGTACTCATCCATCTTGCTGGTAAGTATGTGGTTCTCAGCCTGACGGTCATTGACCCAGTCATTGAAGGGGCTTATGAAGTGCTGGGGATATTTGACCAGGTGGAGGAGAGGCGCGATGCCATGCAGTCACTTTTGTTACCGCCCCCCGCCCAGCAGGCAATGGCTAAAGCGGCATTAACTTATCGCTTTGGTGAAGAGCATCAGCCGGTGACGGAATCGCAAGTCCTATCCCCGCGCCGCTGGCAGGATGAAAGTAACGACCTGTGGACCACTTATCAGCGCATTCAGGAAAACCTGATTAAAGGCGGCCTGTCGGGGCGAACAACCAAAGGAAAGCGCACCCATACTCGTGCTGTGAAAGGAATCGACGGCGATGTAAAGCTCAATCGCGCGTTGTGGGTGATGGCCGAGAATATGCTGCAGCTTGCTTCATGAATCGCTTATTCGAGTTTGTTGATAGCCCTGTAACTCTCGGTTGCGGGGCTTTTGCTTTAAAGGAACCCCATGCCTGAACTGATTTTACACCCGGCTTTCCCGGTGAATGAACAGCGTATTATTCGTCGCGCCATGCGCCTGCTGGAGAAATACCTGCGCCAGCCTGGTGAGCAGTTTCTTGCCGCGAATTGTACGAAAACCTGGCTACAACTGCATCTGGCGCGACAGGAAAGAGAAGTCTTTGTCGTACTCTACCTCGATAATCAACATCGCCTGCTGGAACACGAAACTCTATTTCTCGGCACGATCAGCCATACCGAAGTTCATCCCCGTGAAATTTTAAAATCTGCACTGCGCCATAACGCAGCAGCGGTGATAGTCGCCCATAACCATCCGTCCGGGATTACGGATGCAAGTAAGGCAGACAGAACCATCACCGCCCAAATAGTAAACGCTCTGGGTCTGGTCGAGGTACGGGTGCTGGACCATTTCATTATCGGCAATGGCGAAATATTGTCTTTTGCTGAACGGGGTTGGCTGTAGCGAGAAATTTCACCTACTTAATGGATATATAAAACAGGAGGAAATGATGGATAAACACGATCCCACTGAATGGGGGCTTCGACGTGATATCACGCCGCGTGTAGGAGCACGACTGGTACAGGAAGGAAATCAACTGCATTACCTGGCTGACCGGGCCGGTGCCACCGGCACCCTTAAGGAAGCTGAGAGCCGCAAACTGAATGCAGCATTTCCGCATTTCGTGGAGCAGATGGAGTTAATGTTACTCTCCGGGGAACTAAATCCCCGTTATGCGCACTGTGTCACCCTGTACCATGATGGATTTACCCGTGAAGCCGACACGCTTGGCTCTTATGGTTACGTCTACATCGTCATTTACCCTACTCAACGCTGACCGATTTTAGCCTCACCCTTAACGAGAACAACCCCATGAAAACTTTACCTGCATCAACTCAGCGGGCGGCTAAGCCATGTCCGACGCCCGTAGTTGTCTGGCAAACGCTACTCACCCGTCTGCTGGAGCAACACTATGGTCTGGCTCTGAACGACACTCCATTCTGCGATGAAACAGTCATTCAGGAACATATTAACGCCGGTATCACACTGGCTGATGCCGTTAACTTTCTGGTGGAAAAGTACGAGCTGGTTCGTATCGATCGCAGAGGGTTTAGCTGGCAGGAACAATCGCCTTATCTGCGGGCTGTAGATATTTTGCGGGCGAGACAGGCAACGGGTCTGTTACGACAAGGCCATAATCTTTCGACACGCTGAATCTTGCGAGCCTCCTTCCCGAATTACATTTCCGATCTGTCTTCCTTATTTGCTCATTGCATAATGCGCCTGCCACTCCCGGCAGGCGTGTTTGCTTTTATACGGACAAACATCATGCAAACAGAAGCTGAAGTCTTAACTGACCATAATGAGCTAATTTGCTCAACCAGTATCGAACGCATCGTCACAGGACGTGATGCTGCGCTGAGCCTGATAGAAATCCTGATCCATAAGCTTGATGATATCTCGCGGCTAACCTCCAGCATCGGTGGTGATGTGGCGGAGCATTGGGCGATGCGACAGGGCCATTCCTTTGACTGCTGGCTGATGCAACCAGTAGATAAAGCGATGCCGGTGATTACCCGCAATATCGATCGCAGTATCTGGCGCGATCTCATGCTGAAGTCCGGGATGTTGACCCTAATGGATGCCGAAGCCCGCAGCCAGTGGGCGAAGAACCTGGAGGAGGGCGATCTCCCGGCGATTAGCGAAGCCAACATCCTGAGTACCTTTGAACAACTCCATCACAATAAACAGGATGTTTTCGAACGTGGGATTATCAATATATTTAAAGGGTTAAGCTGGGACTACAAAACCAATAATCCCTGTTATTTCGGTAAGAAGATTATCGTCAACAATCTGGTGAAGCACGACCGATGGGGCTACAGCCTGAACTGGGGCTGGCGGCGCGATCAGTTAGCCGATCTGGAACGGATGCTCTACCTGCTGGATGGGAAAACCATTCCCGATAACCGGCATGATGTCTCTATCCGCTTTATGGATTTCGTGCGGGACAATCCGCATCAGCAGGTTTTCGAAGACGATTTGTTCATCATTCGCTACTTTCAGAAGGGCAGTGGGCATATCACTTTTAAACGCCGGGATCTGGTGGAGAAGATGAATGATATCGTGGCGAAGCACTATCCGGGGATGTTGCCTGCGAAATGAGATGTGATGTTTTATAGGCACCTCTATGCTAATCTTAATAGGAGTTATTAAATGTTATTAAAGGAGGTAATCCCTATGGGTTCGCTTACTAAACAAACCATCAGCGCACAGATACCCGTTGAATTGGCTGCTGCTGTTGAGAATCTGGCAATTGAGTTGGACCGTTCTAAGAGCTGGATTATTAAAGAAGCATTGACCAATATGCTGGCCGAACGAGAACGGCGTCATCAGAGTATCCAGGCCGGTCTTGCTGATGTGGATGCCGGTCGTGTGGTGAGTCATTCGAACATGGTGGATTTCGCTAACCGTTTAAAGAAAGCCTGATAAATGGAAATTTACTGGACGCTTAAAGCTCAGGATGACCTGGAGCGTATCTACCGTTTTGCCCTTCAGTACAGCCGCCAGCACGCCGATGACGTTTTGGATCGCCTGATTACTGGTTGTGCTGGTCTTACAG
>Ga0157358_1000206_pt1 | contig 23799 bp, 26 predicted proteins | sample AttcapACBM2_FD_111484 | JGI IMG/M metagenome (GOLD analysis project Ga0157358, IMG submission 111484) | Fungus gardens microbial communities from leaf cutter ant in Botucatu, State of São Paulo, Brazil - Atta capiguara ACBM2 | ecosystem: Host-associated > Fungi > Mycelium > Unclassified ... | reverse complement strand
TTCCGCTATGCCAAAGCTGGGGTGATGTTGGGAGATTTTTACCCGTCCGGCATGACGCAGTTTGACCTGTTCAGTGAGCAGCAGCCCCGTGCAAACGCAGATGCTTTAATGGCGGCACTGGACGGCATTAATCGTTCAGGGAAAGGCAAGGTCTGGTTTGCGGGGCAGGGAGCGCGCGACAGCTCATGGCAGATGAAGCGCGAAAGGTTGTCGCCACGCTATACAACGCGGCTGAAAGATATTCCGGGAATAAAATAATTTCACCTGATGATGCGAAGGCAGATCGCGAGAACCTGTCTGGATTAAAGAGGTTTCAGGGAAGAATAGCCTTATCCGAAGGCTGCCATAAAAATACAAATGCCTCATACCTGTAATGTTGCAAAAATGGTATTACGGCTTCAACGTTTGCTTCTGAAACAAAGCGGACTGACGTCAGGTCAGCTTCCGTGATGATCGAAAAGCGCCGGGCGGATAAACCTTTTCTGGGCCAGCACATTATGTTTTTCTTCGCCTGGCAATCGTAACAAGGACACTATCGTGAAAATCTACTGGACACAAAAGAGTATTCCCGAACTAAAAGACCTATCTTTTCGGGAGCGGGGAAGTCGTTGGCGTAGAGCATACAAATCGGCCTTCCGGCACTGGCAGACCTGGGTGGGACTCATGCTATGCGGGGCCCTCGGTGGCGCGGGAGCGTACTTTGGCGGCATAACCGGCGCCGTAATATGTGGCGGGCTGGGCGGCTTTATTTACGGTCAGATCGTGACACACGTTGTCCTGAAACATTATCGCCACCGGCTGCAGGACGAAGCCCGCTGATCTTTGAAGACATTAAGGCTTGCAGGCTCAGTAAGCTGTTGGTGCAGCTCTTGATTTATGCGTCTCAATGAATGCCACCTGGGAGCTACTGATAGTCAGCCAACTGCGCCGCTGTAGTCTCCCTGAACTGTGGGGGCAAAAGGCCTGAGGCATGCTGATAACGCTGGCGTCGCTTAGCCATATTTCTATTTTTCCGGTTGCTGAAATGAGCAGTGGTGTCAAAACGCCCATGCACAGCACATTATTGATGTGAACAAACATTACCCGACTGATGCTGGGCGACTTCGCGTTCATGAGTTTGAAGTGCCCAGGCAGGTTGCCATTTATGACAGGCAGAAGATCGCACAGGCTCAGCTGAGCGGGGGCAGGCAAAAGACCAGACTGACTTTCTGAATTTTCTCTGTACCCGGTAGCCTTCTGGTAGAGGGGTTTGCTATGTGTCAGGCGGGTTCTGTCTCAGTAATCGGTGATCTGCCGGGCAATGCTTATTTCGCTGCCGCTGATGTTAAGTGCCTCTATGGAGACATGGCCAGAGGGCTGGCCGCTGGCGGCATCGCCTCCTAAGGACAGTTACAGTTGCTGCAGCCGTTCCTGGGTCTCGCAATTTCGGCAACGCTGCTGTCTGAAACGGTAGGCCCGGTGATGATTATGATAATGCTGGGTATCATCCTGTGTGTAATCTGCTCAAGCAGATTTGCACATCAGGCCACAACCACTTCCTCTGTCTTTTTGGGCGCTGAAAATGACCGCTTCTGACCAGGAATGTGGCTTTTATTGCAGGATGATGTTGTCATGTTCAATCTCAATCGGGTCAGGAGATGTGATTCGGGTTGCCGCCTGTGAGCGAACAGCAGATATAAAAACCTGATTATCTGGCGCTTCCTAAGTCTCGGTCACTTTCCAGACCTTTAATCATCAGTGTGGCTTCTTCGATACGAATAAATCGTCCAGAATCATCTGTTTCAGCGAACATATACACTTCCATATCTGCCTCTTCACCATCACGCTTAAAACACAAAACACGATGCCTTGAAGCATAGCGATTTCCATCCCGTAACTCGTCGTGCATCTCAATTATGCCGGAAGCAATGATCTCGCGAAGTTTACGTGCATGTTGAGTAAATCCATCTAAGTCCTCCCACGCGTTATCAGTACGCTGCCGATAACCGGGACTAAAATAGCGATTAATTATCACATCGAGTGGCATCTGCTGTTGGTTAAGAATCTCATCCAGTACGTCAGTAATAGAAATCATTTTCATGGTCTGCCCTCAGTAAAAGTCAGGCGTACTTTACAATCGACTTGATGGCTTCAGTACGGTATAAAAGACATCAAATACCTCAGACGCGCCAATATGACTGAACCATTGATTTCGTTCACCCGGACTTTAGCTCCAGATGGCCCCCCATTGATTGTCACAGTCAGCCAGTCTGATGCAATAAGGGAAACGGCTCGCCACCATCACTCCTGTGGACAATTACTCGGAGCTGAGGATGGGCTGCTTACGGTCGATGCCGGAGATTATCGGTGGGTCGTACCGGCAACGCATGCCGTATGGATACCTCCAGATGTTTCGCATGGACTACGCTCGCACGGCCCTTATTCAGGCTGGAGTATCTATGTGTCTGCCACCCTATGCAGTGAACTAACTGATAAACCTGCTGTTCTCTCAATTACAAATTTGTTGCGTGAGGCAATAACACGGGCTGCCTCATGGGAAAATGCAGAGTTAAATGCGCCTCAAAAACGTTTAGCTGGCGTTATTCTGGATGAAATAGGCTCCCTTCCTGAGGTCGATCTTGGGCTGCCTATGCCGCAGGATGTCCGGCTCGTCAGAATTGCTCAGGCACTATCTGACAACCCGAACGACGATCGCGGACTTAAGGAATGGGCGGTCTGGGCAGGAATATCTTCGCGCACATTGTCTCGCCGGTTTAACGCTGAAACTGGTTTTACCTTTAATGAATGGCGACAGCGCATACGGCTACTCAAGGCTCTTGAGCTTTTAGCTTCAGGCAAGCAAGTGACAACAGTTGCACTGGAACTTGGGTACAACAATGTGAGTGCCTTCATCGCCCTGTTTCGCAGAGTATTTGGTACGACGCCCGCGCGGTTTAAAGTTTAAATATTCAGGCCTGCATTTAGCGTCCGCTTCTGGCATAAGCGGGCTTACCACCAGGAATAAAAAACCCGCCGAAGCGGGTTTAGCAAATTTAATTCATTCTCAGGCTGCCATCTTTCGGCATTGTTCAGCACAGTGATGACAAGCTCTGGAGCACTCCTGACAATGGTCATGTTCATGCTTTCCACACTCATCGCCGCACTTCTGACAAACGTCAGCGCAAAGACGGCAGAGCGCCTGTGCTGAGTCGCTATTTAGTGTCATGAATTGAGCTGCGAGACGGCAGATATTTGCACATTGCATATCCAGCTTTATGCATTCGCGCATCATTTCAGGATTCTCTTCTTCGAGACATGAAGCCGCGCAGTTATCACATGCAGCTGCGCACAGGTAACAGGATTCGATGCATTTTTTATATTCGTCTGACATGATATCTCCTCAGCTAAAGTTACAGATTAAGCATGGATGAGATAACTGATTATGCAATTCTGGAATGAGTTAATAACCTTTCCGGGGTTTCACACACTTCATAACATCGCCTCTTCTATTCAAAAATACTTTTTACCCGCAGCACATCCCGGCTTGCGTAATTCCGTTTTCCTTCCAGGCCTGAGGTGCGCAGCTTCCCTGAGGAAGCTCACGCATTAACCGGTGACCTGAATACATTGGTTGTTCAGTCAGCTACAGATGGCAGGTTTTTTTATCATTTTCCGGTGAAAAACAGCCGCATAAACCTGCCAGTGCGCCATATTTAATGATTAATCAAACACCAAGGGACTTCCTGTTATGTTGCAACCTCAATCTTCACGTCTGGGCGGCTTACTGCTGCTGATCGCGGCAGCGATCGGTTTCGCGGTGGCTTTGTATGCGTGGCTGACGCCACTGACCGGTGTGACCGGTACAATCGGCGCGTTAGGTGTGGCTATCGCCAGCGTCATTCTGGCGATACTGACATTTATTCTGCGTAGTGCATCCGGTCGCGGTGCACGTGCGACAGTAATTGTTCTGACCCTGGTGGTGTTATTCGGCATTGCTTTCGCCGCCGCCTTGCTGCATCAGTACATCATTACGGCAGCGATGGTTGCAGGCCTTATTGGTCTGATTACGCTCTGCAGAAACCCCGCCCGTCCTGACCATCGCGTTAAAGCCTGAGGAAACCTTCGTGAAGAACAATAAAACGACTCCGGTAATGAAAGTCGGCATGACGGCGCTGGCGCTGCTGCTTACCCCACTGGCACTCCATGCGCAGGATAACGCTGCAGAGGCCTCTATGGGCGCGCGGGAGAAGGTCAGTCCGGATGCGGCTGATCACCAATCTCCCGGTACCACTAACACCACAGACGATGCATCAACCGGCAAGCGTGATGGAGATAAGGTCGCAACGGCAGACAATCCTCCGACTTCTCTGGTGCCATCGGGTGCGACCTGGGACAGCTTTCATGGTCAGCTTAACGCGCAGAAATACAGCCCGCTGAAGCAGATCAATACAGACAACGTCAGCCAGTTAAAGAAGATCTGGGAATTTCATACCGGTGATGTCTCGGACGGCAAGGGTGACACGCCCGCGACTGTCTGGTCAGCCACCCCTATTTTTGCCAACCAGACCCTGTATATCGGTACGCCTTTCGATCGCCTGATTGCCCTCGATCCCGGTACGGGCAAAGAGAAATGGCACTACGACACCAAATCCCCACGTAAAGCCCTGACCCAGCCCGTACTGAAAAACCGGGGCGTCTCTTACTGGCAGGCAAAAACCCCCGTCGCCGGAGAGGCGTGTCAGAAAATCGTCTATATGGGTACGGTTGATGGCAAGCTCTTTGCGCTGGATGCCGATTCCGGAAAGCCATGCAGCGACTTTGCTGATAATGGCGTTCTCGATCTGAATCAGTGGAACACGATTAACGCCAAATACCCGCTTTCAGTTCTGCAGCCACCAACGGTCGTGGGTAACCACCTGCTGATTGGCTGGGCGGGCAAGGACTGGGCCTATGCTGAAGCGCCTCCGGGCACGGTTTTCGCTGTGAATTCGCAGACCGGCAAACGCGAATGGACGTTTGACGCTATTCCGGAAGCGGTGCGCAAACGTACCGGTACGGCTAACGTCTGGACACATATGTCAGCTGATGAGGCGCATGGACTGGTGTATCTGCCGGTCTCATCGCCGTCTCCCAACTACTGGGGAGGTAACCGCACTGCACCTATCCCACTGGCTACCTCAACCACTGCACTGGATGTGAACACCGGTAAAGTCGTCTGGTCCCGTCAGTGGGTGCACCACGATGTGTGGGACTACGACATCAACTCGGCGCCGACACTGATGGATATCACGGTCAATGGCAAACCGATCCCGGCACTGATTCAGGCAACCAAGCAGGGCTTTTTGTTTGTGGTGAATCGGCTGACCGGTGAGGATGTCTGGCCGATTGAAGAGCGACCTGTGCCGCAGGGTGATGGCTCGGTTCAGGGTGAAGTTCTTTCACCCACGCAGCCATTCCCGACGAAACCTGCACCGCTGCTTGACCAGTCGAAAAAGCCAGCGATCTGGAAACTGGCGGATATGGTGGGGGCAGGTCAGTGTTCAAGGCTGTGGGATAAGCTGACCTACGAAGGCATGTACACGCCGCCTGTCACCAAAGGCGAAGGCACACTGACGTATCCGGACAGTGCGGGTGGCGTGCAGTGGGGCGGCGTCGCGTTCGATCCTCAAAAGCAGATCGCGATCGTTAACACCTCCCATATCGTGCAGTACGTGAAGCTCTACAGCCGCGAAGATTATGAAAAAGCGGATAATGGCGCGGGCAATGAGAGTGGTTTTGCACCACAGGAAGGCGCGCCTTACGGCATGCGTCTCATGGTTGCCAATAACTGGCTGGGCATGCCGTGCTGGCAGCCACCCTTTGGTGAAATCGTGGCGATTGATATGCACACCGGTGACGTCAAATGGCGTCGTCCTGTTGGCGCATCTCAGCAGTATGGCTTCTTTATGCCAGAAAGCTGGGGCTCACCGACCATCGGCGGCCCGGCAGTCACTGCGGGCGGCGTGATATTTATTGGTGCGTCAATGGATGCTAAGGTTCGCGCCTATTCCGTGGAGAGTGGCGAGGAGCTGTGGTCCGATCAGGCAGAAGCCCCCGCGGTAGCCAACCCCTCGGTCTATGAGTATAAAGGCCGCCAGTACGTGGCGTTTGTCGCCGGCGGTAATACCATCCTCAAGGATCAGGTGGGCGACCAGGTGGTGGTTTACGCTTTACCTGAATAGCGGTTGCTGAAGATTCCGTGGAGAATGTATGGGGCCTCTGGGGCCCCATTTTCTTTGTGATTCTGACCAAACGATCATTCTCCTAAAAGCAATCTCATGCCCAGTCTGAGAGCCGTCGACTGCAGATAGAACTGAAAGGCGTTATTGATAAAAGTTACTGACTAAGCAGATCAAACAGTTCTGGCTTCTGAATTTTCAGGATTAATATCTTATGTATTCTTCAGGTTCAGAAAGTAGTCCATTAACGTTTTGTCCCAGCGCTTTCCATACTGAGTGTCATTTATGCCTGTGTTTTTATCCTGTATGACATCATTGCCTTCTAATCTGAATCCATGCTTCTTGCCGGCTTCGGTGACAGTAAATACACCATCTTTGCTGATGACATCAGGTTCTTCAATTTTCAGCGTGGCTTCGCTGGCCGTTTTTATTATGTAGTTATTCTGTCCCTGACTTACATAAGTTGTGAACGGAGATGCCATGAATTGGTTTTTCGATGTCGCATCAGAAACGGTAGTGTTCATGATGGATTCCAGATAGTCAAAACTCGCGGTATGACTGAAAGAATACCCAGGGTCGAGTTCATATCTGATAAAAGCAGGGTCGAGGCCAGAGTTTGCAAGGTTATCACCATTCAGAATACGGGATGCTGTGGCAGCATCTTTATCTGTGAATGATACCGTCTGAACCCGACCAGTCGTATCGTAACTATTCCCTGTATTATAACTACCTGACACGCTTCCGAACTTACGGTAATTACCTAAATCGCGTGCTATATCATCAACATATCGTAAGTCATTTCCCTGTGCTTGTGCCTGTTCATAGAGATGTGAAAGTGCGCCCAAATCGCTCTTCGTCAGAAAAACAGAGGCATCCATCCCCTGGCTATTTTTGGTAAGCTGAGTCTGCATTTCAGGTAAGGTGCTTACCTTACCAAACAGACGAGACATCATCAGTCCTCGTCCACTTATCGTAGACTGGCCTGACGAGACAGGCTGCACGACTGTGGCGTCGCTCTCTCTGGCAGGGTAGAGGCTGGAGCTTTCAGGCGTTTTAACTGATACAGATGGATTCTGCCTGTAAATATTGTTTAACGTATTGATGTTCATTGCCAATGCCTCTCCATCCTGAACAACACTCAGTCCGTGATAAATATCGATGGTTTTTTTAAGTAACGACAGAGCGACATAAAACTTTAGATGAAATGATTCATTTAAGGTCTCCAGTCAAAAAAGCAAACGCTCTGTTCTTTACAGATTTAAGCAAAGAGGCCGCTTCTGGTACAAAGTGGACCTTGTGAAAAGTCAGACGTTCAGCCAGAGCGATATCAGGTTTTAATACCTTAATTACATCAACCTGACTGAAAGAGATTCATTACGAAAAGTCTGTCTACTTAGACGCTCTGGCACCGCTCATCCCCGGAGAACCATCGTGACCTCCATTGGTACCACCCTGACCACCCTGACCACCTAACCCCCCGGGGCCCGCATCACCTCCATTTCCACCGTTACCTGCACCATCACCATTACCGCCATTTCCACCGTTACCTCCATCTTCGCCACCACTTCCCCCATTACCTCCGTTTCCATCAGACCCGGCTCCGGCATTTCCGCCGTTACCGCCGTCACCATTGCCGGAGCCATCACCTCCATCTCCATCGTCTGCGGTAGCATTAAAGCTAATGGCAAAAGTTAATGCCGGTAACAGAATAGAAGGTGTGCAAAAAATTAATACCCGAAGTGTTATGAGAGTTATTATGACTGATGACTTTAAAAAGACGCGCAAACTAAAATATTGCATTCAGACTCTCCTTAAATGAACTTGTTACATTATCTGATTAAGTGTTCCCCCCATCCCCGCCATCTCCACCGTCACCGCCATTTCCGCCAGGTGAATTATTACTGCCCCCATCACCTCCATCTCCACCATCAGCGCCATTTCCCCCGGCCGCGCCTTCACCTCCGTGCCCGTTGTTACCACTGTTGCCCCCATCACCACCGTCACCTCCGTTCCCGCCGGGTGAATCAGCACTATTACCATTTCCACCATTCCCGCCGTTGCCCCCATTGCCCCCATCAGGCCCACTCCCGCCATTTCCACCATTCCCGCCATTGCCCCCGGCTGAGCCACTTCCGCCATCACCACCATTGCCGCCATCAGCTGTCAGATGAAACAAATGAGAAGCCGGTATTACAATTTTTTTCTCCTTGTTTGCCCAGGCATTGGTCATTGAGTTGAGAATTACTACGCTAAACAGGCTTAACGAAAAAAATGTATTTATTTTGTTATTCATCCATTAGCTCCATTAGCTCCGGGCGCACCGTTTCCGCCATTTGCGTTTCCATCAGGCGTGTTACCGCCATTACCGCCATTGCCGCCATTGATACATGGGGTTCCCGACACACCTTGCCTGCCATTCTCACCATTAGCGTCACCGCTTTTCGTCGTGCCGCCATCTTTCCCATTCAGATATGAGCAGTCATTATGTTTATGATGATGCCTGTTTGAGGCCTGAGCATTCAAAGCACTGACTAAAATAGTTGAAAGGATAACTATATTGATGGTTAATGAGCGAACTTTCATTTTATATCTCCATAAATTAAACGCGGAGAAATCATTCGCCGCGTATTAAAATTAAAGCAGCCTGTTATGAACCACCATCACCACCATTATCTCCTCCGCCATCTCCGCCGCCATTATCGCTTCCGTCACCATTACCGGTACCGTTATTATCTCCACTGTCATTACCATTGCTGCTGCCATTCCCACTATCGGCATTACCACCATTACCGCCATTGCCACCATCCCCGCCTGGCGCTCCCGGTGAATTATCATTCCCACCATTCCCCCCATTACCTCCTGCAGCACCTGCAGCGCCATTCGCATCGCCGATTAACACATAGGGCTTTGCAGAGTCGGATTTAATAGCCTCACTGTCCAACAGCGCTGCGACTGATAGCCGGGATGACATAATTAGCAAAACTCCTAACGCAAAAGTGATTTTATTGAGTCTCATAGTCCATCCTTAAATTAAGAAATACATGAGTAAAAAACACGTTGCTGATAATCCCGCCGTGGGGTTGCCTGCAGTAAATTAAAAAAAGCATGAAAAGAGAAGGGATGCAGATGTAATAAGAAGTGTCTGGTGATTAACTGTTGTGTGTAAAGTAGCAGGTAGGTTTGTTAGATCTTTAATGTATCTTTCTGGCGGGTGCTGTTTTGTCAGGCCAGATCTGAAAGTGAGATACAGTTCACGGTAACAGCTTTTACAGGCTGAAACGTATTACATTTTTATTAAGCATTAATTTTATATTTATCTAAAAAATTGGATAGGTAATGAAAAAAATGCATTTCAGAAGGTTGTAACCTCTTTAATTCTGATTATTTAACGATTAATGCAGAAACTGTTTAAGAGCAGATCTGTTGCATTCAGGACAAACTGGCACGTCGAGGCTGGAGGGCTCTTCAACAGGCGCGCTGAAGATACACTACGAATCCAGAGGAGCTGGGTTAAGCGGATCGCACATCAGAAAGGAGTCAAAACGCCTGCTGATTCTGACTAAAACAGACTGTTTGCCAGCGTAAATTATTGTGAGATAGCCACTGAAAGGGCTGAATCCTTAAGGTGTGTTTCCGGCGGATGGCCAGGCGCCCCAAGCCGCGCTGCAGATCCATCAGGCTGCTAACAAACTGCACCTGGTGTTTTTCTGAACCTGGAACTGAGTAAAATCATACGGGCTTTTACAGACTCGGTTACGCTTATCTGCCACTCTTTCTGCAGAATGAGTGAGTCAGAGCCCACCTGAACTCTTTTCGATTGAACAAGCATGCTTCAGCACAGCGTCACAGTGCTCTGTTTTTATAAATTTTAACAAAGGTAATATTTTATTAACGGGGCGCGGAAAATATAACTTTCAACTCAGTATCATAAGAATTTGTTTTAATTTTAAAATTTTCATCCCTGTCGTCTGGCTTATTTCGCCTGGCGTGCGTCTCGCTTATGCTTTTTCCCCGCAGAGTTTAAACGGGTCCGCTTGCAAACATTCCTGCCCCCTCTAGAATAAACAGTGCAACACGAATACGGCTGGCGATATTTATCATGCCGGTTACCATCTATTTTTAGAAAAGTTATCCAGGAGGATAATATGGCCGAACATCGTGGTGGTTCAGGTAATTTTGCAGAAAACCCTGAGAAAGCATCTGAAGCGGGTAAAAAAGGCGGGCAAAACAGCGGCGGTAACTTCGCCAATGACCGTGAAAAAGCTTCAGAAGCGGGCAAAAAAGGTGGCCAGAATAGCCACGGGGGCGGACGTAAGTCTGAATAATCAGAGATGTTAATTCTGATTTAGCCTCAGGCCCCGGCATTCCTGCCGGGGCTTTCATTTTTAATACATTGACAGATGAGGGTTAATTTACGAAACCATTATCAATAAATAAGCGCTGCCGCAGTGTTACTGGCAACTTTAATTAAATCCTTTCTCTGCCAGCCGATATTGTTTCATATCAGGCTCTCTTCTTCACTTATTCCCGTCCCGTTTAAATAGTGCCAGCCATAAGCACGTTTAACTGCCTCTTTGTCTGCCTCACAATGCATTGCGTGACTGGCACGTGTCAGCGCAAGCAGGGCATGGCGCTGCGCCTCTGCGGCATAACGTTGAGGTGAAATCACCGCCAGCGAGTGCAGCGCTTTCTGCAGGCGCAACTGAACTTCGACCAGTGCGGCACCATCGCGCGCAATCCCGGTGAAAATATCGTCAAACATGTCACAGATTTGTGCGGGCTGCATAAAGAGCCGCGGGTAGTGCGTGGTGGCAGAGTCTGCAGAGGCGGGCAGGGTGAACAACCTGACCGCCCGGCCAATAATATCGATCGCAGTGCCCGGATCGTTAACCGCCGGAGATAGCGCGCGTGAGGCGATTTCGGACAGGACACACAGCCCAAAGCGGGGGTCCTGTTCAAAGGAACGCTGCTCACCCAGGGTGAAGGCATGACACACTCTCTGCATCTCATCCTCCTCCAGTGGCCGATCGCACCAGAGCAGCGGGGCGCCATGATGAATAAAAGTGCCCGGCTGAGCGGCAAGATAAAGATGACAGTCGTTCTCCTGAGCGAAGTCGGAAAGATGTTGTAGGTCAACATGTTGCAGATAGCCGGTCTGCGGATGAAAGATGCTCTGCGGGGCGCTATTCTCCGGCAGAACACCGTTCCAGGCAGAGCAGCCCATACAGGGTTGCCGGAGGCGATCGTGGAGGGCTGCCGTGGTGGCTTCTTCGACGCGATGTGATGTGTCAGACATGCAGCCAAACTGGGCCAGATGCTGTATCCAGCGCAGCAGCGTTACGACAATCGTGGCAATGACCACCAGGGTGACAAAAAAGAGAATCACCCGCCCCTGGGTACCATAGGCGCCCATGCCAAGGGCGATGATGCCCACCAGGCTGTAAAGAAAGGAGCCAATAAAGGTCGCCAGCACATTCTGCGTTGTGCCATCTTCAAGCAGCAGCACCGTAGCGCGTGGCGTCACGCTGCTGCTGGCAGAGTTATAAGCCGTAACCACGATATTGAGCGAGAAGGTCGTAACGGCCAGCATACTTGAGGCGAGTATCGTCAGGATCTTATCGACCGCGTCACTGCCCACAATCCCTGATACCGAAACCGGTATAAAGGGTTTAATGGCGATAGCGACAAGGGCAGTGATAATCGCCAGCAGCGCGAATAATGAACTGCGAAACCAGAGCTGTCGGGTCAGCCGGAGAAGAAGCCACCGCGTTTTAGACATCATGTCACCTTTTTAATCAGTTTATCGTCGCGGCTTCACATCAGGCCTTCGTCCGCTGTCCTCACAAAACCACTCTGTCGCCTCTCTTTTCTGACCATTGGACCGGGCAGACGCCTTCGCTTACAGAGCTGGCTGGTTGCAAGGTAAGAATAGCCACGGATTGGCGCATTGACACCCGCGCGCCCTGCGCGGAAAGGCGCTGGCCTGTTGCAAGCGGGATTGATCTGTCATGGCATTCGTTTATAGTAACGGGTCTGTCTGGTCAGCTTTTCGCTCTGATCAGATATCACGGCCCGCGTTCAGAACAGCATTGCGCGGGATGACTTCCGTCCTGAAGGCACTTTGTAGCCGTAAAGGAGAACCTAAAATCATGCGTCTTACGCCACCCTGAGTCTTACCCCTCCTCTGTCGCACTGAGCCCGCTCAGCTGCGCGCCCTGAACATCCCGTCTGCGGATGGAACTTTTCGTATCTGAAAATTATTGCCCCTGCGGGCTGACTTTATTCAAAATCTGAGAAATTATTATGCTGCTGTCCTCGACGCGTAAGGACTGGCTGGGTAACGTCCGTGGTGACGTCCTTGCCGGTATTGTTGTCGCGCTCGCGCTTATTCCGGAAGCGATCGCTTTTTCCATCATTGCTGGTGTCGACCCCCAGGTCGGCCTCTATTCCGCCTTCTGTATTCCCATCGTCATGGCCTTCTTTGGTGGCCGCCCGGCGATGATCTCCTCCTCAACTGGTGCGATGGCACTGCTGATGGTCACGCTGGTTAAAGACCACGGACTGCAATATCTGCTTGCGGCCTCTGTGCTGACCGGCATGTACCAGCTGATAGCCGGATACCTCAAGCTCGGCAGCCTGATGCGCTACGTGTCGCGCTCGGTGGTGACCGGCTTCGTGAACGCACTGGCGATACTGATATTTATGGCGCAGTTACCGGAGCTGACGCATGTCACCTGGCACGTCTATGCGCTCACGGCTGCCGGGCTCGGCATTATTTATCTCTTCCCGTACCTGAATAAAACGATTCCTTCCCCCCTGGTCTGCATCATCGTGCTGACCGCTATCTCTGTATGGCTGCACCTGGACGTTCGCACGGTGGGCGATATGGGTAAACTGCCTGACAGCCTGCCGGTGTTTCTCATTCCGGATATCCCGCTTAACCTTGAGACCCTGCTGATCATTCTGCCGTACTCGGCGGGGCTGGCCGTGGTAGGGCTGCTGGAATCCATGATGACCGCCACGATTGTGGATGATATGACCGACACAGCGAGTGACAAGAACCGCGAGTGCAAAGCACAGGGTATTGCCAATATCTGCACTTCGTTTATTGGCGGGATGGCGGGCTGTGCCATGATTGGCCAGTCGGTAATCAATGTTAAATCGGGTGGGCGGGGACGGCTTTCAACGCTTACGGCAGGCGTGGTGCTGCTGTTGATGGTGGTGTTCCTGCGCGACTGGGTGTCGCAGATACCCATGGCGGCGCTGGTCGCGGTGATGATTATGGTTTCTATCGGCACCTTTTCATGGCAATCCATTGCAAACCTGCGCACCCATCCGCTTTCAAGCAGCGTCGTGATGCTGGCGACCGTGGCCGTGGTGGTCGCCACCCATAATCTGGCCTTTGGCGTGCTGACCGGGGTACTGATTGCATCACTGAACTTTGCCACTAAGGTGGCCCACTTTATGGCCGTTTCCTCTGCCGTAGAGGGCAATACCCGTACCTATACCGTGAGCGGACAACTCTTCTTTGCTTCAGCTGACCGCTTTACCCGCCATTTTGACTTTCGCGAGAAGCTGGATCGCGTGGTGATCGACGTGACGCACGCCCATTTCTGGGATATCACCGCAGTCAATGCGCTGGACCGCATTGTGATTAAGTTTCGCCATGAGGGCACCGACGTCGACATCAGGGGAATGAACGACGCGACCCGGACTCTGGATGATCGGTTCGGCGTGCATGACAAACCCGAAGAGGTAAAAAAGCTGATGAGTGGCCACTAATTCATTGATGATTTATGGTGATACAGGATCGGCTTTCAGCCGCGTCATCAGTTGAAAGCAGAATGCCGTGGCGATCACCACGGCATTGGATCTTTTTTATCTGTAACCACTTAACAGCCGGAATGTCTGGATAGTTGCCCTGGACAGCGTTGCTGCAGTATCGGCAATGGTAAAGCGGTAAGAGTGATCCTTTATCAGAGGGCTAAGATCGGTACAGGCAATCAGAAGGGCCTCTGCCTCAAGCCTTTCCACTTCAGCGACTAACGCCTTCCATCCTGCCTGCACCTCAGCATCGTGGAAGCCTTTTGCTTTCACTTGCCCGATTAAAGCTGTGGTCATTTCACGAAGCCGCTTTGAATCAATCATCTCGCGGCCAGACGCTTTTATGCGTGCCTGATAGAAACCGGCTTCGAGGGTAGGTTCTGTCGCCAGTACTGCGATTCTGCTGGCTTTTGCGGGTAGCGACGCCAGGGCACTCTCTGCAATATGAAGAAGGGGAATATCTCCACAGGCCTTTTTCATTTCGGCGAAATAGCGGTGTGCAAGATTACAGGGAACGGCTATCAGGCTGACTCTGGCCTTAACGAGGTCGGCAATGCCCTCCTGCAGGGCGGTAACCATAGCGTGATCGTCAATGTCTCTGCCGGGCCAGAACGGGGTCGGCAAAGAGATGATATGCATTTTAGGAAAATCCAGATCATATTTTGCACCATAGCCCAGCTGGCACTCTGTCACCAGCATATCAATGAACGGGGCCGTAGAACGGGGTCCCATACCTGCAAGTACACCTATAGAAACCGTCACGCCAGCGTCTCCTTTCCTTAATTCTCTTTCCGGATAGCCGGACCTTCCTGAGTAATCAGCATCATTGAAGGGTGACATTTCCGTTGTCTCTTTACCAGAGTTCACACGCAGCAGGGTGATGGTGGATGACGGACTGCGCTGCCCCGCAGATTGCTCGTGGTGGCTAATTCGGCACACTCTCTCTATGATGACTTTTTCCCGACTCTCTGCCGGGAACGATCAACGACTCAGGGAAGTATCTTCGCGATGACCATGTTAAATGACCTCGATCTGCGTCAGCTGGAGGCCTTCTCGGCGGTAATTTCTGCGGGCAGCGTCACGGCGGCAGCCAAAGCACTGAACCGCTCGCAGCCCGCTGTTTCCCGTCTGATTCAGGAGCTGGAGCAGTCGCTGGGCTACCCCCTGTTTATCCGCAACGGCCCACGTATTCATCCCTCTGAAGAGGCGTTACAGCTGCATCAATATGTGCAAAAAGCACTGCTCTCTTTGCAGCAGATCCGCTTACGCGCCCAGGAGATTGCGCATCAGCAGCATCGCCCGCTCAGTATTGCTGCTACGCCTGCGCTGGCGGCCGGATTACTGCCGCAGGCGCTGGCGGCACTGAACCTGCAGAACAAAGTCCAGATCATCAGTGAATCTGCCGTCCAGACGGCGCACGCGGTGATCACCGCAGAGGCTGACATCGGTTTATGCAGTCTGCCGCTGGAACATCACGCGGTTGAACTGCACTGGATTGGACAGTCTCAGTGCGTCGTGGCGCTGCCGGAAGAGGATGAGCTGGCGGCGAACCGGGAGCTTTCGCTGAGCCAGCTGGCAGGCCGCCGGCTGATCGCTCCCTTCAGCCCGCAGCGCTTACGCGGACGCTATGAAAAAGCGCTGAAAAAGGTCAGAGCCCCGCTGCTGGAAACCATTGAAACCAACTCCTCGGCCAATATCCTGGGCTGCGTGCGGGCTGGATTAGGTGTGGCGATCCTCGAACCGGTAACGGGCTGGGGCATGCCGCTGGCCGGTGTGGCAATCCGCCCGATTCAGGAAGATATTCCTTACTTCTTTGGCGTCATCACCCCGCAGGGCCGCCAGATTTCCAGTGCGGCCCAGGCGCTGGTGGAGGCCCTGGCCGATGCCGCCGCACACCTGTTGCCGGGGTTTGAACGTCTGACAGCCAGTGAACATCCCCGCATCATGCGTATTATCAACCAGAATTAACACCGCCTCTCCCGGTCACCCGGCAGGGTGACCTCTCGTCCAGCCACAATCAACAGATACCCGTCAGGGTTAACCGGGCGCAGGCTTCTGAATAATCCCTGTTATTTCAATGCTTATAACTTATGCGGCATAAGATATAAGAAATCCATTGGTCAATGGGGGAGCGTGCTTCTTGACTCCGATTTGGGGCAAGAGGAATATGCGAAAACTGAGTTCTTACTATGCGTCATGATGATTCTTATCCGCTTACTATGCGTTTTTAAGATAATAAAAAGCAGGGTCATCGGCGCGTTTTAATCGTTTTCGCCCGCTATCCGGCGATCGCTGACACCAGGGAAATCTCTATATGACGTATGCCGCCAAAGGCCTTGCCGCGCTTGAAGCTCAGCTGCAGCAGGATCTGGAATGTCTGGAACTGCCCGCCAAATCCTGGGTGCCGGAGCGCACCTGGCAGGGGGCGCCGCTTCGCGATGTCGTGGTCATCGGTGCCGGTATGTGCGGTCTGGCTGCGCTCGCTAAATTACAGCTCACCGGCATCAGCAACGTGGTGGCGTATGACGCCGCACCGGCAGGGCGTGAAGGCCCCTGGGTGACCTTTGCACGCATGGAAACCCTGCGCTCGCCGAAAACGCTACAGGGCCCGGCACTGGGTCTTGCGCCGCTGACCTTCCGCGCATGGTTTACGGCGCAGTGGGGTAAGGAAGCCTGGCAGGCGCTGGATAAAATCCCTAAAGCGCAGTGGATGGATTATCTGATCTGGTATCGCAGGGTGCTGAATCTGCCGGTGCAGAACAACGTGCGGGTCTGCACTATCGCCCAGGCCGGAGATGTCATTGCGCTGGATCTGGACGGCGCCGAAACCGGCCGTGTTTACACACGCCGTCTGGTGCTGGCTACCGGACGTTCAGGACTGGGCGGGTTTGCCGTTCCGGATTTCCTGCAGGGTATTGATCGCCGGTTCTGGGCACACTCCGCCGATGAGATCGATTTTGCGGCGTTACAGGGCAAACGCGTGGCGGTGATTGGTGCAGGCGCGTCGTCAATGGATAACGCCGCCACCGCACTGGAGCAGGGTGCCGCAGCGGTCGATCTGCTGATCCGGCGCAAGGCGATGCCGCGTATCAACAAGATGACCGGCATCGGCAGCCAGGGGGTAATACACGGCATGCACTCTCTGCCGGATGCGTGGAAATGGAAGTTTGTCGACTACACCGCCGCGACACAAACGCCGCCGCCGCGCGCGTCAACCCTGCGCGTTTCCCGTCATGACAATGCACGTTTCTTTCTCGACTGTGCCATTAACGCCGTCAGGCAGGAAGCAGAGGGCCTGGTGATTGAAACCACCCAGGGCGCACTGCGCTACGACTTCCTGATTGCCGCCACCGGTTTCACCAACGATTTCCACGGGCGGCCGGAGTTTGCTGCCATCGCGCCGCATATCCGCAGCTGGGCCGACGGCCGCTATCAGCCAGAGATGGGGCCAGCACGTCAGAACCTGCTGGACGCGCCGGATCTGGGGCCTTTCTTTGAGTTTCGCGAAGTGACGCCGGGGGCCTGCCCGATGCTGGCACACATCCACTGCTTTAACGATGCCGCGATGCTGACGCACGGCAAAGTCTCCGGCGATATTCCGGCCGTGAGTGCGGGGGCCGATCGTCTGGTGCGCGGCATAACGGCCTCGCTGTTTGCCGAGGATGTCGAACAGCACTTCGCCAGTTTACAGGCTTATGACACCCCTGAATTGCAGGGCGATGAATGGGTGGATTCAACCCCACAACTCAAACAGGAGAACGCGTTGTGATCGACGTTATTGATCAGGCAGCGGGATTAACACCCGATGAGGCGTTGTATCAGACTCGCCGCCTGCGCCCCGAATTTGTTGAGGGTGCAGAAGCGTGCCGTCTGTCCGTGCTGGCGCCCGAAGATGAACAGGGTTTACCGGCGGATCTGCGTCTGGCGCTGGCCCAGCGCATGGCACACCAGAACGACGATGCCGCGCTGCAACGGGATTACCAGGCTCAGCTGGCGGCGTTAAATCCGTCTGACGTGCTGCTGACCCTGGCCGCGGGCGGTGGGGTGAGTGAAGAGCCGCTGGCAACGATTGTGCGCCATGCCGATCTGGTGACGCAGCAACCCATTCAGGCGACCGAACAGCATATCCGGCTGCTTGAGCAGGCCGGGTTAAGTAATCCGCAAATCGTCGCGCTCTCGGAACTGATCGCCTTTGTTAACTTCCAGACGCGCGTCGCGGCTGGCTTACGCCTGATGAGGTCCGCATGATTCCGTCAGTTAACCTCAAACCACTGCACTGGCATCCCTATATCACGCCGGTCGAGGTTGAACAGGCGACACCGGCACAGCTTGATGCGATGAAGGTGACGCCCTCCAACAAGAAAATCTCAGAGTACGTGCGCACGCTGGTGCACGATCCCGAAAGTTACACCGCCCGCACCGGCCTGTTCAACGCCATTATGTATGTTGAAGGGGGACTGGACCGCGCGGATCGTGAGCTGGGCGCGCTCGGTGCATCCATCGTCAACGGTTGTCGCTATTGTGCGGTGGTGCATGCGCGCCGTCATGCCCAGCTGGCCGGGAATGACGCGGTGGTCAGTGCGGTCTACTTCGACAGGGCCGATGTATTAGGTGAACGCGACGCGGCGATCTATCACTTTGCCCGTCGTTTATCGGTCACGCCCTCTGAGGCGACGCCGGACGATGTGGCCGCTCTGCGCGCTGTCGGCATGAACGATCAGGAGATCCTCGATCTCATCCACGCCATCGCCATCTTTGGCTGGGCCAACCGTCTGATGCATGTGCTCGGCCATGCTGACCTGAACAAATAAGGGCTGCACCGGATGTTAGAACTCAACAATATTACGCTCGCTTACGGCAGCAACCCGATTCTTAAAGGCGTCGACCTGTCGGTCAAACGTGGCGATGTGGTGTCGATCATCGGGCCAAGCGGCACCGGGAAAACCACGCTGCTGCGCTGCATCAACTATCTGGCGAAGCCCTCTGCGGGGACGATTCAGCTCGATCAGATCCGCATGGATTATCAGTCTCCCGACAAAGCGGCGATTCAGGCGATCCGTCTGCGTACCGCCATGGTGTTTCAGCAGTTTAACGTCTTCAAGAACATGACGGTGCTGGAGAACGTGATGGACCCGCTGATCGTCATCCAGCGTAAAACCCGACAGCAGGCGCGCGACATCGCCGTGCAGGAGCTGGAGCGCGTAGGCCTGGGGGCGAAGCACCATCACTATCCGTCACAGCTGTCTGGCGGGCAGTTACAGCGTACCGGTATCGCCCGGGCGCTGGCAGTCCGTCCCGATGTGATGCTGTTTGATGAACCGACCTCATCGCTCGATCCCGAGCTGGTGGGGGAAGTGCTTAAAGTGATCAAAGATGTGGCGTCATCCGGCATTACCTCGCTGCTGGTGACGCACGAAATGCAGTTTGCGAAGAGCATTTCGAACCGCATCGTGTTTATGGATCAGGGTGTGGTGGCTGCGCAGGGGACGCCAGCAGAGATGTTTGATAACCCCACGCTGCCGCGCCTTGCCCAGTTCCTCAACTCAGAAAAAGTATTCTAATAATCACAGGAGTCAGAGACATGCCTGCAATCAAAACCACATTACGTCGCCTGGCCGCGCCTGGCATCATCGCACTGGCCCTGATTAGCGGTAACAGCTTTGCGGATGCCGTTCGCACCATTAAGATCGCTACCGCAGCAGAGTCCAAACCCCTGTCATGGGGCGCAATCGGCCATGAGCCACAGGGCTACGAGCCGGACGTACTGAGAGCGATCAACGCGAAACTGCCACAGTATAAATTTGTGATGGAAGGCGCGGCGGATATCGCTCAGGAAACCGGTCTGGTGACCGGCAAATATGACATGGCGACGGGCGGATATTATAAAGCGCCTGCCCGCAGTAAACAGTTCCTGATCCCCGATGCACCGATCGGTGCCAGCCTGATGAAGATCTACAGTCGCAGCGACAGCAACATCAACGGCATGAAAGATCTGGTCGGTAAGAATATCGTGCCGGTAACCGCAGGCGGTGGTGTCTATAAGTTTGTCACCCAGTGGCAGCAGGATAATCCGAACGACAAAATCACCATCAAAGCGTCCAGCGCGGGTGTGCCTTACCCGGATCGCCTGAAAGAGGTGCAGAACGGGAAATATGACGCGCTGATCCTGCCGTCAAATCTGGGTGAGCAGACGGTCATCGACAACCAGAAGCTGGCGATCAAAGCCAGTGAGCCGGTGGTGATTAACAACACCTATGTGCTGATCCACCGCTCCGCTGAGAATCAGGCGCTGAGTGATGACATCGCTCAATCGTTGAAGGCGCTGAAAGCGGATGGCACGCTGGATAAGCTGGCGCAGAAGTGGTTTGGCGAAGACGTAACGAAGTACATGAAGTAACAGATTCACTGCGCCCGGTGTCAGATCGGGCGCAGGCTGTCCTTTTTAGCAGGAGTGTTTCACCGTGAATCTATCCTCCATGATCCCAGAACTGCTGTCGGCGCTGCCTCTGACGCTCGGCATCATGTTTGTGGCGATGATTATCGGGTTCTTTCTGGCGCTTATCGCCACGTTTTTCCGCGTGCGCCGTCTTCCCGTGATCAGCCAGCTGGCCGATCTCTATGTCTCCTACGCGCGCAGCGTGCCCGTGGTGCTGCAGCTGTTTGTTGCCTTCTACGGCATGCCACTGATTACCGATAACTTCGGTTTTCGCGACTTTTTTACCGCCAACGTGGCGGCGATGATCGGCCTGAGCCTCTATCACGGGGGTTACCTGTCGGAAGTGATGCGCCCGGCCTATCTTGCGGTTGAGCGTGGTCAGCACGATGCCACCGACAGCCTGGGCTACAGCTTCCGCCAGAAAATGCTGCGTGTCATCGGCCCACAGGCGGTGCACTTTGCGCTGCCGGGCTACGGCAATGCCATTATCTATCTGATTCATAATGTGGCGCTGGTGATGTACATCGGTGCAGCTGATGTGATGGCGACCGCGCACCTGATTATGGAACGCGATTACAACCAGTATCAGTTCGGCACCTATCTGGTGCTGGCCGTGCTCTATTCACTGCTGTGCGGTGTGGCGTGGCTGGTTATCCGCTTCTTCGAACAACGTCATGCGAAGTACAGCGCTAAGTCTGCACCGCGCGTGAAGTTCACCACCAGCGTCTGAGCAGGGGAGAAAAACTATGTTTGATGCTGAGGTGTTACTGCCGGACTTCTGGAGCATTCTGGATGCGGTGCCGGTAACGCTGCTGATGGCAGTGACGATATTCATCTGTTCGACGCTGCTGGGCGGACTGTTTGCCTTTATTGAGTATCAGCGCATCCCGGTGCTGCGGCAGCTGGTCATCGCCTACAAAATTGCCTTCAAAGGTGTGCCGATGGTGGTGGTGATTTTTCTCGCCTACTACGGTCTGCCCCCGGCGCTCCACTTTGTCGCCACGCTGTCCGGAATAGCGGTTAATGCTCACTCGCTGCCGAACTGGGTCATCATCATTGTGGCGCTCAGTGCCTGCGTAGCAGCGTTCCAGGCTGAAGTGTGGAAAGGCGCGCTGAATTCGTTCGACAGCGGTCAGTCGGATGCCGCCTTATCGCTCGGCTACAGCGGCGGACAGCTGTTCCGTCGGGTGATGTTTCCACAGATCATCGTGGCGGCAATCCCCGACCTGGCGAATGCGTTTATGGTGATCATGAAAGCCCTGTCGCTGGCGTTTGCCATCGAAGTGGTGGATATTTTTGCTCAGGCCCAGTTAACGGCAGCCCTGAACTTCTACTATCTCGAAGCCTTCCTGATTGCGGCAGCGTTCTACATGGTGATTGCCTATGTGGTCACGAAAATTGCCGACAGGATCGAAGCCGCACTCCGCGTGCGCACCTGATGATTATTGCGTTGTCATGAAAGGGCCGCCCGGTATATGCCACACCGGGCGGCCTGCATCGGTTAAACGCGGGATCGCCGATTTTAATCAAATGGGGCACTACGCAGGCCGGACTCTGGCTTTAGTGGGATGTCCGTCGCGGCCATCATCATGCGTGTGATCAGGATCGGGCTCAATCAGCACGATAAAATCCTCTCCTTTTCCGTCGCGCGGCAACGTAATTAAATCGCCTGCGCGGGGTTTCGCGTCAAAGTCATGCTCTTCTTCCACACCTGTATCTTCAAAAACCACCGTAATTTTCATTTTCGCGTCCTCTTTCTGATGAGCTGCGTCGTGACCTCAGTATTCGCTGACGCTGACCAGAATAAGAGTAGCGCATCCTGAAAATAGCCTGAGCGGCCTGCCCGTAACACACTATCCTTTGCTGAGGAGGTGACTATGTGTGGACGGTTTGCGCAGTACAGCAGCAGAGATGAATACTTTGACGCACTGGGGCTGACGCCCGATGAGGTCATTTACGATCCGGAACCGATAGGGCGCTACAACGTTGCGCCTGGAACAAACGTCCTGCTGCTCAATGAGCGGGAGGAGGAAATCCACTTTGACCCGGTCAACTGGGGTTATGGTCCGGAGTGGTGGCACAAGCAGCCGCTCATTAACGCGCGCGGTGAGACGGCTGCCACAGGGCGTATGTTTAAACCTCTCTGGGAGCATGGACGCGCCATTGTTCCGGCAGATGGCTGGTTTGAGTGGAAGCGGGACGGCAATGCAAAACAGCCCTATTTTATCTGCCACAAAAAGCAGGAGCCGCTGTTCTTTGCTGCGATTGGCAGGGCGCCTTACGGCAGGGATCACGGGCGCGAGGGGTTTGTCATCGTAACGGCCGCGAGCAATCAAGGGTTGGTCGATATCCACGATCGTCGCCCGCTGGTTTTGCGTGCCGATGCAGTACGCGAATGGCTGAGTGCAGAAACCACGCCAGAACGTGCGCAGGAGATCGCACGTGACGCAGCCTTACCTGAGACGGCCTTTACCTGGCATCCTGTTACCCGCAAAGTCGGCAACATTCATAATCAGGGTAAATCCCTGATTGAGGCCATTGAACCTGACTCAGTCGGAAGCGCAGATTGAATTGATTTCCGGATTGCGTCCCGCGCCGCTGGCAGAAATTCAGTAAAATGTAATTTCATCGATTCGGGATTGCTCCTGGCCCTCTGACAGATTGCCGCATTTTAAGGGAAGCGGTACTTTGCTGGCACAGTTCATTTATCTGCCATCCATGACAACGGCTGGACCGGAAACAGGAAACATTTACTGAAAATTCCAGCTTCACGATTTTGTCTCATTCCTGCTTTTTATTTTTTTTGCCGCTTACGCTTTATTTCGTAAAAACAGTCTGTGATTTTCTTCTTTTAGCGCCAGTTCTGCTGATTTTAGGGTGGCATCAGGCTCGTAAGATTATTTAACATGCTGATCAGGCAGCAGGTTATCTCTGTCCGGGTTGCGGCTAAGAATCGTCTTAAAAACGCATCAGAAAAGCGATGCAATGATTTTCGCCTTGGTACAGATTTCAGAGTGAACCTGTTGCTTATAAAGACGATATATTTTTTTCTGAGCGAAGCGGGAATATTTAACGCGATGATTGTCTCAGTGGAAATAATAATAAAAGTTTGTGTTTAAATAGTATTCAAACCACGCTTGTTAAGTCATTAACATTAAAAGTGAGATGAATATGGAAAAGCACAGAGGCGGATCGGGTAATTTCGCAGAAAATCCCCAGCGGGCTTCAGAAGCGGGACGGATTGGCGGAAAAGCCAGTAGTGGTAATTTTAAAAATAACCCTGAACGGGCCGTTGAAGCGGGACGTAAAGGGGGTTCAGTGAGCCGTCGCGGTAAAACGCAG
>Ga0157358_1000205_pt1 | contig 23824 bp, 23 predicted proteins | sample AttcapACBM2_FD_111484 | JGI IMG/M metagenome (GOLD analysis project Ga0157358, IMG submission 111484) | Fungus gardens microbial communities from leaf cutter ant in Botucatu, State of São Paulo, Brazil - Atta capiguara ACBM2 | ecosystem: Host-associated > Fungi > Mycelium > Unclassified ... | reverse complement strand
CTTTCTCATCCAAAACGTGAAAGAGAGATCGTCCGCACCGGGGCGGTAAATTCTGGTTCTGCTGACAGTCGGAGGAATGCCATAGCATTCAGCAGGCCGGTCTGTAGACTGTCGGCAGCAGACAGGAAGATCTTTAAGGGGAGATGGGCCAGTTAAATGAATTTGATTAATGTAATAAGGCGGATATTGCCGGGTGTGATTGTTGCCATCTCGCTCAGCGCCTGCCAGCAACCTGTAATAAAGCAACGGGATAGCGTGGCAAACCTCTGTCAGCCGGAGAAAGATCCTGACAGCAAATCCTGTCACTGGACGCATCAAATGCAGCCAGTGCTGAACCGGGACTTCCGGGATGCAGCCCGTTATGCGGGCCAGCAATGTCTGGTACGGATGGAGTGGCAACGGAGTGGACGTTATGCGGTGACCCAGACCCAGGGTGATGAAGCGCTCTGCCTGCGCGCATGGCAGCTGGTGGCGCAGACCCGCGGCCTTCCGCCACCGCCGGAGCCCGGACAACCGGCGTGGTTCGGCTTTGCGCCGCGCGGTTAGCTGGCCAGCCCCTCCTGACGCCACTGACGCGGACTGATACCAAACCAGCGACGGAACGCGCGCGAAAAAGCACTGACTTCCGAGTAGCCCAGCAGCAGCGCCATTTCTGAAATCGGCAGCTGCTTCTGTTGCAGGTAGTGTGTCGCCATTTCGCAGCGCACCTGATCCACCAGCGCGGTAAAGCTGCTGCCCTCTTCGCGCAGCCGCCGCTGCAGTGACCAGCTCGACAGCCCCAGCTTATCCGCCACCTCTTCCAGCACCGGCTCCCCCTGCATCAGCGACAGATTGACCTGCGAACGCGCCTGCTCAACCATGCTCTGCTGCGACGTGCCACGATTAAGCCGCCGGATCGCATCCTGCATCACCGTCAGCAGGATCGGATCGCTCTCCGGCATGGCGCGCAGCAGATCGCGCTTCGGGATCACCAGTGAATTGAAGGGCTGATCGAACCAGACCGGCGCATCAAAGACTTTGCAGTGATCGTGCCACTGGCCGGGGCGCGGATGTTCAAAGTGCACTTCGCGCGGCGCCCAGTGTTTGCCCGCCACGTGGCGGATCAGATTCATAAACATGCCCAGCGTCAGCTCCGCATCCTGACGGCGCGACAGAATCGCCCCGTGGCGCACCTGATAGTCGAGCCGCCAGCACTCCCCCTTATCCACCAGACGTGTCAGGGTGTCGTGCTGATGCCAGGGAAACGCGTTGACCACATTGTGCAGCGCCTGTTCCAGCGTGGTGGAACAGAGACCGATGTAGCCAATCAGGCCTAATGACTGCGGTTTAAACTGCCTGCCGTAGTGCAAACCGAAGTTATCAGAACCGGAGTGTCGGGCCGCCTCTTCCAGTACCCGACAGTAGTTAACCAGCCCGAGGCTCAGCGTCGGGCTGGCAAGGCGCTCCGGATCGATGCCGCTGATACCGAAGATGCGGTCCGCGTCGCCGCCCTGAGTATGAATAAAGTCGCTCAGGCCAGTCGCTGCCGCAGCCAGTACGCCGTGATTGCCAGCTTCTGCGGCTGCCGAGCAGGCAGCAAACGCATCGGGCTTGATCAGTGTCGGATTCATGGTCGCCTCTGTGAGTAGAAAGGTGGAACACCCCTGTTACTGACAGCAATTTCCATACCAGTTTCCCGAAGCCAGCCGCAGGCGGCACGGGCGCAACCGCATCCCGCATCCCGGCCGCCTCTTCCGCTGCGCCACCCGGCTGTCGGGCACTGTGGCGGCGCAGCGACGCCCGTCGCTGGTGCATCAGACCCCCACCGGCAGTCGATCCCCCTCCAGATAACGGCGGCAGAGACGCACTGAATGGCTCGCCCACTCGGGTCCCAGACTGCGCGCCATTTCCGTTTCGGCATGCGAACCGACCCACGCAGTGAGCTGAATACGACGCTGAACCAGCAGCGCAGGCAGCATAGCCATCTCCGCATCGCTGATGTGCGCCACCTGCTCATAACCGCGGATCCAGTGATCGATCCACTCCGGGGCGCGCGGATGGTGCTCAACAAAACTGATCGCCGCCGCCAGATCGTGCAGATACCAGCCCAGCCCGCAGTCATCAAAGTCGATCACCCGCGTTTCCCCTTTGTGCAGCAGCAGGTTGGTCAGGCGAAGATCGGCGTGGATCAGGCCGTAACGATCCGATCCCTTCCCGAACTGCGCCATCGCCGCGCCCACCTGCGCAATCGCCTGTTCGACCACGCCGTGATCGGCAGGGTTGAGGTTCGGCGCATCCTGCCAGCGTCCCCAGTGACTCTCCGCGCTGGTCATGGTGTGGTGGTCCCAGATAATGCGCTGAAAGCCCGCTGGCTTTTGCCACTGCTTACTCTGCTGGTGCAGCCGGGCCGTGATCTGCCCCAGCTGCTGAAAGGCGCGGGGATCGACGTCGGTGGTCGGCATCTCGCCCTCGATCCAGTGAAACAGCACCACATAACGCTCGCTGCCATCCGGCAGCCGCAGCGTCAGCACCTGTTCGCCCTCTTTATCCGGCACCGCTTCCGGCACCATGATGCCGGTTTCACGCAGCGCATCGAGCCACTGCAGTTCACTGACGATATCCGCTTTCTGATGGTAATCGCCACGATGCAGCCGCAGCGCATAACGCTGCCCGGCCGCCCTGAGCAGAAACGTGGCGTTCTCCGATCGGCACAGCAGGCTGAGCTGACCCTGCAGCGGATCGGGGTAACAGGCCAGCGCCTGCTGCGCCATCAGGGTGAGTTGGGAATCAGTCAGGTTGTCATATTGTTTCGCGCTCATCAGTCCGGCTCCTGGTCACTTGCGTCATTTCAGCATGCGTGGCCAGCGTGTGTGCTGCTTGACTTCAGAGGAGACAAAGTTGACCGCAGCGTACAACTGGCCCGGTTGTTGCGTGTGAGTTGACTCTGGAGAACAGAAGTCACTGCGCTGGCGTCAAGTCGTGGCGCGCAAGGCAGCGGCATCATCCTTCTACTGTAGCGTAATGGCGGTGTAACGCCGCATAAGACCAACAACGACGGGGATGGCAGTTATGACAAACAGACTCAAGCCCACGCTGGGCACCCTGCATCTGTGGGGGATTGCGGTTGGCCTGGTGATCTCAGGCGAATATTTTGGCTGGAGTTATGGCTGGGCGGTGGCGGGCACGCTGGGATTCCTGGTCACCACCGCGCTGATCGCCACGCTTTACACCTGTTTTATCTTCAGCTTCACCGAACTGACCACCGCGATCCCCCATGCGGGCGGGCCGTTTGCCTACAGTCGCCGCGCCTTTGGCGAAACCGGCGGGTTGATTGCCGGTCTGGCGACGCTGATTGAGTTTGTCTTTGCGCCACCGGCGATTGCCATGGCGATTGGGGCCTATCTCAACGTGCAGTATCCCGACCTCAACCCGAAAACCGCCGCCGTCGGCGCCTACCTGCTGTTTATGACGCTGAATATCCTCGGCGTAAAACTGGCCGCGATGTTCGAACTGGTGGTGACGGTTCTGGCGGTGATCGAACTGCTGGTGTTTATGGGCGTGGTCTCTCCCGGTTTCAGTCTGGCGAACTTCGCCGCACACGGCTGGGCGGGCAGCGACAGCTTCGGACTGCCCGCCTTCTCCGGCATTTTCGCCGCGATCCCTTTTGCCATCTGGTTTTTCCTCGCGATTGAAGGCGCGGCAATGGCGGCGGAAGAGGCAAAAGATCCCACGCGGACCATTCCCCGCGCCTACATCAGCGGCATTCTGACGCTGGTGGTGCTGGCGATTGGCGTGATGCTGATGGCAGGCGGTGCGGGCGACTGGCGCAAACTGGCTGACATTAACGATCCGCTGCCGCAGGCGATGAAAATGATCGTCGGGGAGCACTCAAACTGGATGCACATGCTGGTCTGGATCGGCCTGTTTGGCCTGATTGCCAGCTTTCACGGCATTATTCTCGGCTACTCACGGCAGTTCTTTGCGCTGGCCCGCGCGGGTTATCTGCCTCCTGCCCTGGCAAAACTGTCGCGTTTTCAGACCCCGCATCGCGCCATCATTACCGGCGGCGTGCTGGGCATTGCGGCCATCTACAGCGATGGCGTGATCAATCTGCAGGGGATGACACTGACGGCGGCGATGATCACCATGGCGGTGTTTGGTGCCATCGTGATGTACATCATGAGCATGCTCAGCCTCTTCCGGCTGCGCCGCAGCGCGCCGGAGATGGCACGCAGTTTCCGTGCGCCGGGCTATCCGATTGTGCCGGGCATCGCCCTGCTGCTGTCGGTCATCTGCCTGCTGGCCATGCTGTGGTTCAACCCGGTGATTGGCGCGCTGTTTGTCGCCATTATGGTGGTGGGCTATCTCTATTTCCTTGCGACCAAAGCGCAGCGCGGACGCGCCCCGCAGGACAGTATGCTGGTGGGCGAGTAAACCGGTACAACAACGCTGACGGATCAACGGCTCAGCGCCTGGTACTTCAGGGGCTGAGCCGCCGCGGTCCGGCAAGCACATGACAGAGCCAGCTCTCACCGGCATGCCGCATCAGCTCTGCAGCGGCCAGAGCCACGCCGCACCGCGCACGCCGCTGGAGTCGCCATGCTGCGCTTTCAGCACCGGCGTTTCACACTCGCCGCCAAACACCCACTTCTTCATCAGCAGCGGCACGGTCTGATAGAGGCGATCCACGTTGCTCATCCCGCCGCCCAGCACGATCACATCGGGATCGATCAGATTCACCACCTGCGCCAGCGATTTTGCCAGCCGCAGCTCATAACGGCTCATCGCCAGTTCGGCGATCGGATCCTGCTGCGCCAGCAGCGAGACGATCTCCGCCCCTTTGCGATGCACGCCGCTCAGCCGCTGATAGTCGATACCAAAGCCGGTGCCAGAGACAAACGTCTCAATGCAGCCCTGCTGGCCGCAGTAGCAGGGCACTTCCTGGCGGTAGCGCAGCTCATCCTCATCCATCCAGGGCAGTGGATTGTGCCCCCACTCACCGGCATTGCCGTTGCCGCCAATGCGCGATTCACCGTTGATCGCCACGCCCGCTCCCGAGCCGGTGCCGATGATCACCGCAAACACCAGCGCCTGTCCGGCCCCGGCGCCGTCGATCGCTTCCGACACCGCCAGACAGTTGGCGTCGTTGGCGATACGCACTTCGCGATTCAGCGCCTGTGCCAGATCTTTATCCAGCGGCTGGCCGTTGAGCCAGGTGGAGTTAGCATTCTTCACCCGCCTGCTGTAAGGCGACAGTGAGCCAGGAATACCGATCCCGACCGTGCCGCTCTGGCCGGTTTTCTCTTCAGCCAGGGTCACCAGATCGACAATCGCCTGTACCGTCGCCGGATAGTCATCACGAGGGGTATTTACCCGGTGGCGGAACAGCGCCTGCCCTTCATCTGACAATGCAATCACTTCTGTCTTGGTGCCACCCAGATCGATACCTATGCGCACAGTTTATTCCTCATTATTCGTTCAGATGAGAGATACAGTAGAAGCCGCCAGCCGGAAAGGCAATGAAACCACTCCGATGTTTCGCTATCATGCGCGCTGACTCTAGCAGACTTGTGCGCCCGATCGCGCCACGGTAAGGAATCCCGATGTTGTGGTTTAAAAATATGATGGTTTATCGTCTGAATCGTGACATTCCGCTGTCCGCAGATGAGATGGAAAAACAGCTCGACGCCTTCACGTTTTCGCCGTGTGGCAGTCAGGATTTAAGCAAAACCGGCTGGGTCTCGCCGATGGGCAACCGCAGTGATGCGCTGACCCACGAGAACAACGGCCAGATCGTGATTTGCGCCCGTAAAGAAGAGAAAATTCTGCCCGCACCGGTGGTGAAACAGGCGCTGGAAGCCAAAATCGACAAGCTGGAATCTGAGCAGAGCCGCAAGCTGAAGAAGACTGAAAAAGATTCGCTGAAGGATGAAGTGCTGCACAGCCTGCTGCCGCGCGCCTTCAGCCGTTTCAGCCAGACTTACCTCTGGATCGACACGGTTAACAATCTGATTATGGTGGACTGTGCCAGCGCTAAGAAAGCGGAAGATACGCTGGCGCTGCTGCGTAAAAGTCTGGGTTCACTGCCGGTAGTGCCCCTGACGCTGGAAAGCCCGATTGAGCTGACGCTGACCGAATGGGTGCGCTCAGGCGATCTGCCGGCCGGTTTTGCACTGATGGATGAAGCGGAGCTGAAAGCGCTGCTGGAAGATGGCGGCGTCATCCGTTGTAAAAAGCAGGATCTGGTGTGCGATGAGATCGCGAACCACATTGAAGCGGGCAAGCTGGTGACCAAACTGGCGCTCGACTGGCAGGAGCGTATTCAGTTTGTGCTGGCCGATGATGGTTCAGTGAAACGTCTGAAGTTCAGCGACACGCTGCGCGACCAGAACGACGATATTGACCGCGAAGATTTTGCCCAGCGTTTTGATGCTGACTTTATTCTGATGACCAGCGAACTGGCCGCGCTGACCAGCAACCTGGTGGAAGCGCTCGGCGGCGAAGCCCAGCGTTAATCATCGGCAGGCAGCCCCATGCTGACAGGGCTTATCTGACCATGAAAAAAGGGCCGCTAAGCGGCCCTTTTTTAATCTTTCAGGTAACGGCAGAGATAGGAGCTCGGCTCGCCCACCTGCAGATGAAATTCGCTGTGACCCGGCACGTTAAACACCGAACCCGCTTCAAACCATTTCCACTCCGTCTCACCCGGCAGTAACACCTTCAGCGAGCCGCTGACCACGGTCATCTCTTCCGGCTGACCGGTACCGAATGTGTATTCACCTTCAGCCATCACGCCCACGCTGGCACGGCCGGTGCTCGCACTGTCAAAACCGATAGATTTAACTTTTCCGTCAAAATACTCATTTACGTTGAGCATAATAGTCTCCAGAGCACATGTTGTGTGTCTGGCAGTGTAGAAGGGAACCCGCTGATCTGTCACGCGAAATCACAGGCGTTTGTGATCGCCTTCGTCAGGGAAGCAGCGCGGCCGCCAGCCGGGCCACCAGCTCATTAGAGAGGAGAACCGGCACGCCCAGCTGCTGCTGTAACGCAGCCCGATGCTGCTGGTGATACCCCATACAGTCCATCACCACCAGCGCCGCCCCCTGCGCTTGCAGCGTGCGCGCTGCACTGGTGAAGGTCGCCTGATCGCCCTCATAGGGGCTGGCAACCGCATAACAGGGGGGAACGGGCAGATGCTGCCACTTACCCGCCTGCTCGACAATCTGCTCCGTAACCGGCACCACGATCCCGATCTGCTGCTGCTGCACCATGGCGCCGATCAGCGGCGGGATAATACGGTCCGGCTCCAGCAGAAGCGCCTGTCGGGTGCGAAGCTGGCTGAATTCACCGGTGCAGAGCAGCAGGATGGTCTGATAGCCTGCAAGTTCCAGCGCACTGATTTTGCGCTGCAATCCCTGCTCCACCTTTGACGCCGCCAGCCGCACCTGTTCGCCGCTTTGCAGCCGTGACACCAGCACCGCATCGCCTGCATCCGGCGCAAACTGCGCCTGGATCTCGGTGCTGCTCAGCCCATCCAGCAGTCCGGCGTGATCGGTCTGCGCATCCGGCAGATGCTGACGCAGCAGCGGCAGAATGTCGCTGCGTGGCGACTGACCGATGGTCAGCGTCACCAGGGAGGCCGTCATCTTAGTGGTTCCGGTGACGCAGATGCGCCAGGCTGCCATAGAGCGCGATCAGTCGCGCATATTCGTCGGCGTCGTAGAAGTGACAGGTTTCACGACCAAACTCCTTGGCGACCTCAATGGCAAACTTCGCGGCGGCCGCAATGTCCACTTCATGACTGGCCCCGGTTCCGCAGCCCGGCACCACCGACTCTGCCGTGATCGCCACGCCTACTACCGGGACATCGGTGGCGGTGGAAGGCTGCAGAATACTGTTGAGGTGATAAATGCCGTTACCGTACGGCGTAATATCCTGAGTCGTGATCGGGAAGGTCACCGCCGGACGGCCGCTGGTCATCTCCATGATGCGCAGCAGATCCTCCGACACCCGCAGGATGTAGCCCTCTTTTACCGTTGGCGACAGGGCAAAACCTTTGTGGTTGATGATGCGATTGCCTTTGGTAGTGTCGATCGACAGAATCGCATCCACCCCCGCCACCACCTCGTTGTCATTCATCGTGACATCATCAATCGGTGAATCCATAAAATCGACCGGCAGATGCGGCCGCGTGGGCGCATCGGGACAGATATGGGTGGTGATGATCACATCCCCCGTCAGCCTGTCGCCTTTACCCTGCATCTGCGCCAGCTTCAGCGCACAGGCGATCGCCGCGACGGCGCCATCGGCATCGGAGACCATCCCTATCCGGCCAGGGCGGGCACCGATGCCGCCAAGCCGGCCAATAATGCCCAGCGTTGGCGCACGGCCTCCCGCGGCTTTGCCCTGCACGCCCGGGATATCGATGCGCACAAAGTCGGTCCGGCCTTTGGGACCCGTCACCCGGTTGAAACGGGCCGTGATCTCCGGCCAGGGCGCAAACAGATCCACCACCTGCTGCCCGTCGATATGGGCGCTGTCCAGTAATTCAAAAACCGTCAGGGTCTGCTGCAAACTCATCGTTAATCCTTTTATTTCTTGCTGCTGCTGGCAAACAGCGAATGGAAGAAGCTGTAGAGGGCATCACCGGCAATAAACCCTGCCGCCATGACTTCCATAGGCGACCGGCCACGCTCGCCCCAGACGCGAATAATGACGATGCGCAGGGCAATCCCGACCATCACAGCCCAGCCCGCCATCGCGTTGTTGATTAACAGACCGGTGGCCAGCAGCACGCCCAGCTGCCGTTTCGGTCCGCCGATCAGCTGAATCATCGCGCCAGGAATCGCCCACAGCAGCAGGTTTCCGGCGATACCCGGCTCCGCGCCCGCCTGAATCGTTTTGGCATAGACCCGCGCCACCGGCGGCAGCAGGTTATCGGTAAAGAACAGAGTGTGGGCGTACCAGACCAGCGGAATCGACACCACAAAGGCGATCATGGCGGCGATCAACTGAATGCGCCGTCCCCACAGCTCCTGTTGCAGGTCGGCACCGTTGCCGCGCAGGATAAAGCCCGCCTTCAGGTCATAGCCCATATCGGCGAACGCCGGCCCGGTGGCGGCGGTAAAGCCGCACAGCAGACAGAGCGCCAGCGGCGGAAAGCCGAGCAGGATGCCGATAATCAGCGTAATCAGCGCCACGGCAAAGGCCGGGAACCAGCCGGAGTGCATCGCGGCAATCCCGACAATCAGTTCATGGGCAAAGGCAGCAAAAGCGGCGTAGAGGACAAACAGCAGCAGCATCGCGATGCCCATCTCACTCCACAGGCCGCCCGCCAGCGCCAGCAGCGCTGAAATCACGATGTAGCCCACGCTGCCGAAGCCCAGCGCCCGCTGCACCTCATTGCCGTTGCGGCTCACCATCTGCGCATCATTTTTGCGACTGCGGATCACCATCATGACCTGAATCAGCGCCACCAGGCCGGCGCCGACCATCACGCCATGCGGAATGTAGAGTGCATTGATATCAATACCGGCCACCGGCTGCGCGTAGGCCCGCAGCAGAAAACCGATGCCGAGCATCGACAGCGCCCAGATATTGCCGATAAACGCGGTGCCAAAGGCGGACATCGGGATCTTCAGCATCGCGCCGACAACGCCACCGACAATACCCGCCACCAGCAGCCAGGCCTGGCGTCCCCCTTTATCACCCGCTTTGATCGCTTCTGCCGCCGCTACGCCCGGAGGCCAGGCATTGCTGGCCGGAAAGACGCGGGTATCAAACAGACGATAGAGCAGCCAGGCATCAAGCAGCATTGCGGCACTGACGCCACAGAAGAGTGGCAGGACCAGCTGTGGCTCTCCCAGCGCCCAGGGCACCGCAATCGGCATCAGCAGGCTGTTGGCTGCCCCGAAGGTGGCTGACGAGATAGCGGTCTGCGCCAGATTCTGGATTTCAATCGAACGATAGCGGCGGAAAGCCTGCAGTGGAATACGCGCCAGCAGCATGGCAAACAGCGCACCAATAATCGACGTGTTAGGCGTTACGCCAAGGGTGGTGATCAGCTGGATACCAATAATGGCACCCGCGATAGAAAGCAAAATTAAAACCAGTGCCACGCCAGCATGCCTGATCGGATTTACCCGTTCCATATGTCCCCGCCAGTCCTTGTCCAGAAGAAATAGAAGAATGTCTGCCCGCCTGCTGACGGGTTGACGCCGCTTGTCTTTTTTACGGTTCTGATGCGCGCAGGCGCTGCCCTCCTGCCAGGAACGTCACCCGGATAGTGCACAAACACGCGAGAGGGACGCACACAGGCAGCCAGGCTGCTGCGTAAAGCATGGCGATCAGATTGAAAGAAAAAGGCCCGAAGGCCCTGGTTTTCCCTGGTGTGGCGAAAGTATTACGCCGATAAAATCGTGGTGACGTTACGCGCCAAACTTTTCGGCCATCTCTGTGGCCGTTGCGCGTAATGCGTCAAGGAGCGCGGGCGGGTATCCCGGTTCCGACTCCTGCGACAGAAACGACAGGCAGAGCGCGACCGTTTCGCCATGATGTTTGTTGTGTACGATGACTGACAGTGAACTGATGCCAGGCAGAGACTCATTACGGGCCAGTGACCAGCCCTGCTGCCGAATTTCCGCCAGGCTGGCAAGAAGCGCCTCCGGGCTTTGCGGCGAGTTTGCCGGGCCAGCCTGCCAGTGGTCACGAAAACGCGCCAGCACCTCGTCATCGCTTAACTCCGCCAGCAGTACCCTGCCGGTTGAGGTGGCGTCAGCCGGCATCCGGCTGCCGGGTGGGGTGACCATCTGGGTAAAGTGACGGCCATGAAACATGCGCATCACTAATATTTCCCGGCCATCCAGCTTTGACACGTAGCCCATGCAGCCCGTTTTTGCGGCCAGCCTGACCATCGCGGCTGAGACGCTGTCCACCAGCGGTGCAGACAGATAGTGCCCGGCGGCGGCTAACAATACGCGGCCAATGTGATAACCGCGCGTGTCGGCATCGCGCTCCAGCAGACCCTGACTTTCCATCGTGGCGAGCAGACGCGATACCGTGCTTTTGGGCAGGCCCAGCGCCTCAACCACCTCACTGAAGGAGAGACCGACATGCCCCTGCGTCACGCCCTTGTGCTGAAATAACCGGAGTACGGCGGCGGCATTTTCGAGTGTGGTCATGTCACGGGTTCCACTATATGGAACAAAGTTCCTCTGCTGTTCCGACGAAAATAAAACGTGACGCTGAATCGGTCAAGCGACAATTTTGTCGCCGGCAGGATCGGTAGCAGAGAAAATACGGCGATAAAATTGATTAGCGGGGCTTTATAGGGCGACGCCGGGAGTGCGCAGAACAGACGCCCGGGCAAAAAGCCTGTCGCAGTAAATCTGCGTAAATTTTGCGTGTTAATTGACCGGATGCGGTCGGGGAGAGGGGAAACTTTATCGCGCAGGGGCGACAGAAAAGGATGTTGCCGGCTATGACAGGATGGAACAGGCTGGCGTCCCTGCCAGCAGCAACGAATTACTCTTTTTCGACGTCTTCGTAGCGCGCTTTGGCATCATGCGCTTCTTCTTCCGTTTCGTGCTCGCTGATTAAGGAATTTGGTTTAGGGTGGTCGGCACGTAACTCATAGGACGTGACTTTTTTACCCTCAGGACCCTTTTCTACAGGCACAACTTTCGCTTCACGTGGATACGGTGGTCTGGTCGGCATACTGTGTCCCTCTTCTCTCAATAACATTCCACAGGACAGGCCGCTGCCTGTCATGAGGTAAGTATAGACAACACCCACTGAAGCGGGATCAAAGCGGGAAAAATCTGAGGGTTAGCTGGCGCGCGCCAGGGAGAGGGAGAGCAGGATCTCCTCTACCACACGCTCGGGGGACTGCACGGCATTCACCTGATGATGGGCGGCGGCCTGATAGAGATGCGCGCGTTCGCGCAGGACATCGCTCATCTCATCGGCAATCGGACGGCCGGTTAAGGTCGGACGCTGGGCCGCCTCTGGTTCGCTTTGCAGCCGCTCTGCCAGCACCTCGGGAGAGGCGCTAAGCCAGATCACCTGTCCCTGCTCCCGCATAAAGCGGCAGTTCTCCTCGGCCAGAATCATGCCACCGCCGGTGGCTATCACGGTGCGCGGCGCCGTCACGGCCCGCAGTGATTCCGTTTCACGGGCGCGGAACCCCTCCCACCCTTCTGCCGCCACAATCTCGGCCACGCTGCGCTGCGTGCTGAGTTGCAGATGGTGATCGGTGTCGGTGAAGGCGTAGCCCAGCGCCTGCGACAACGCCACGCCGACTGTGGTTTTGCCGCAACCGCGAGCGCCAATCAAAAAGATGGGTAGTGACATCAGGGCCGTTCCTCCGCCTGACCGCGCGATGCGGCTGCATGGTTAGCTGATTAATGCGACGCATCATAACTGGAAATTATTATGGCCTCCACCTGTCAGGCAGGTTTTACGCACTTTACTGCCCTGAATGGCGATAAGTCTTATCTTTTCAAGGGGAAATGCATGCACGATTTGTGCATCAGGGTCTCCACTGCCCGGCGGAAATGGTGAAAAAGCGGGGCAAAACGGGTCTGGCAATATTTGCTTACCGCCACAGATTTACTTTTCTCTCAGCCGCCCACATATACTGATCACCATCGCCACAGGAGAGTCATCATGCAACGCGAAGAACAACAACTGATCGAAGGGCTGTTCACCCGCCTGAAACAGGCCGAAAGCCAGACCGCGGCACGTGATGCCGCTGCCGAACAACTGATTAACCAGCACCTGCAGGCGCAGCCTGGCGCACCTTACTACATGGCGCAGGCGATCCTGATTCAGGAAGCGGCGCTGAAAAAACTCAATGAGCGGGTATCGGCGCTGGAAAGTCAGCTGGCACAGCAGCAGCAACAGCAGCCCGCGCAGAGCAGTGGCGGATTCCTCTCAGGACTGTTTGGCGGCGGTTCACGTCAGCAGCAGCCTGCTCAGCAACAGCAGCAACCGTCACCCTGGAACAGTGCGCCTCAGCAACCGGCTCAGCCGCAATATGCGCCAGCCCCGGCGTCACGCGGCACTGGCTTCCTCGGCGGCGCACTGCAGACGGCGGTGGGTGTCGCCGGTGGTGTGGTGATGGCCGATATGCTGACCAGCATGTTCCACCACTCACAGCCGGAAGAGATTGTGAACATCATCAATGAGCCACCGCTGCCGGAGGTGAACGATAATCTCAACACCTTTAACGGTGGCGATGACAACCTCAATACCTTCAATGAGGGTAATGACAACGCCTTCCTGGATCAGAACAGCGGCTGGGATAACAATTTTGCCGACAACGGCGACCTCAACGATTTTGGCGGCGATGACTACGACGACGACAGCTTCGTTTAACGTCAGCGTTTCTGCTGTCTGAGCCAGCTATCCAGTTCATTTGCAAACTGCTGGCGGTCACGCGGACTCATTGCCGCGGGGCCGCCGGTCTGCACACCGCTTGACCGCAGGGTATCCATAAAGTCGCGCATCGTCAGCCGTTCCCGTATTGTCGCCGGTGAGTAGCGCTCGCCACGCGGATTCAGCGCCGCCGCCCCCTTCTCAATCACCTCGGCCGCCAGCGGAATATCGGCGGTAATCACCAGATCCCCTGGCTCAACACGTTTAACAATTTCATTGTCCGCAACATCAAACCCGGCAGGCACCTGCAGGGTGCGCAGATAGGGCGAAGGCGGCACACGCAGAAACTGGTTTGCCACAAAGGTGACCGTGGTGGCGGTGCGATCGGCCGCGCGGTACAGCACCTCTTTGATCACATTCGGACAGGCATCGGCATCGACCCAGATAGACATCATCACTCCTTACAGTCAGAGAAGTCTGCGATCTTGCCGGGTTCCCTTTAAATGGCAAATTTAATTTGCGGCACGCTTTCCAGGCTGCACGCGGCTGACTTGTTATTCGGGCTGACTGAAGTAAGCTAGCCGGAAGAAAACGCATAATGTCCTAAGGAGATGGCGATGCTGGCTAAGAAAATCGGGTTTATCGGCGGGGGAAATATGGCGAAAGCCATTATCGGCGGACTGGTCAACAGTGGCAAAATCGCCCCGTCTGATATTTTCGTTTATGACCGCAAAGCAGACACCAACCAGGCGCTGGCAGAGCAGTATGGCATCAACGCCGCAGAGAGTGCTGACGCGCTGGCGCGCGAGGTGGACATTCTGTTTGGCGCGGTCAAACCCAATGTCATCCTGAAAGTGTTAAAAGAGCTGGCAGGCAGCCTGAAGAAAGAGGCGCTGGTGGTGTCAATCGCGGCGGGTGTGACGCTTGATTCACTCTCTTCGGTGCTGGGTTATGACCGCAAAATTGTCCGGGCGATGCCTAATACCCCCTCGCTGGTGAGTGAAGGCATGACCTCGGTCACGCCTAATGCGCTGGTGGAGTCCGCAGAAACCGACGAAGTGGTCGCGATTTTTGAGAGCTTCGGCAAGGCAGCGGTAGTGGATGAGTATCTGATTCACTCGGTCGTGGGCGTCAGCGGGTCTGCCCCGGCCTACGTGTTCATGTTTATCGAAGCGATGGCGGATGCGGCTGTCGCTGGCGGCATGCCGCGCGCGCAGGCCTATCAGTTTGCCGCGCAGACGGTGAAAGGGGCGGCGCAGATGGTGCTGACTACCGGCAAACATCCGGCGGAGCTCAAAGATATGGTCTGCTCTCCCGGCGGCACCACCATTGAAGCGGTGAAGGTGCTGGAAGAGAAAGGGATGCGTTCGGCGGTGATTGAAGCGATGCAGCAGTGCATGGCGAAGTCAGAGAAACTGAGCCGCAGCTAGCAAGCCACGATGAGCAGGGCAGCCCGTCGGCCTGCCCTGCGTTCGGCCTACTCCATCGCTGCCTTGCAGTACGCCACGGCGTCGGCAAACGTCATGGGTTGCTGCATCCGTTCCACCAGCTCAGCGGTCAGCGTATACATCCCGCATGAGCAGATCGCCGCCAGTTCACCCTGCTGTCCATAACACGCGATAAACTTTTTCTCCTCCAGCGAGCCGAGCAGCTGGAAATTATCCCACTCTCTGGCGTGGCCCAGATACTCATAACGGGTGCCATACTGGGTCGTCCAGAAAAAGGGCACACGTTCAAAGGCGACGTGCTGGTCCAGCATATTTCTGGCGACGGTCTGTCCCTGCTGATGCGCAACACGATAGTGCTCGATGCGCAGCGGCCCCTGCGCCGACGGATACGTCGCGATATCACCCGCGACCCAGATGTTCTCAGCGACCTTCAGCTCTGCATCGGCCTGCAGGCTGCCATCCTCTGCCAGCGGCAGATCGTGGATAAAGTCGGTGGCCGGTTTCACGCCGGTGGCAAACAGGACGACGGTAGCGGGCAACTGCCGCCCCCCTTTAAGCTGCACACTGCTCACCTGCTGATCGCCCTGCAGGGATTCAATTTCGCCCTGCTCCCATTTCACGCCATTTTTCTGATGCAGCTGATAGAAATAGCGGCCAATCTGGTCGCCAAACTGTTTCGCAAAGGGCAGCGTCTGGCGGGCAATCACCGTCACGTCAATGTCACGGTTACGCAGCGCCGACGCCAGTTCGGTGCCGATAAAGCTGTTGCCGATAATCACAATTTTATGGCTGGCATCTACCGCCTGAAGCAGCTGGTCGGTCTGGGCTTTGCTGCGCAGCAGATGCACCCCCTCCAGATCGCTGCCGGGTATATCGGGACGAACAGGTGCCGCGCCGCTGGCGATCAGGAGTTTGTCGAAGGCGAGGCTTTCACCATCCTCAAAGATCAGCCGTTGCTGCTGAGCGTCAAGGCGGCTCACACTGGCCTGAATGCGCTCGACGTGATCCATCACATCCGCTTTCAGCAGTTGCGGTACCTCGCTGATATCCATCTTGCCTGATGGCACAAATTTGGTCAGTGCAGTGCGGTCGTAGGGTGCGTCCGCTTCCCGCTCCACCAGCACCAGACGCCCTTTATAGCCCTCATGCCGTAACCGCCACAGCGCAGCACTTCCCGCCGCGCCGCCACCCAGCACCACGAAAACCGGTGCGTCTGCACCGCTGCCAATGGGCGCGGCGGGCGACATCGCCTCAGGATTGACCAGCACACGCCCCTCTTCAATCCGCAGCGGATACTGTTTGAGATCGGCCAGCGCCAGCGGTTCACACATTTTGCCGTCGGCCAGATTAAATGCGGCTTTGTGCCACGGGCAGACCAGCCGGTCGCCACAGATCGCGCCCTGCTCCAGCGGCGCGCCAGCATGCGGGCATTTCGCCTGGTAAGCACGAACGCTCTCCCCCTCGCGGATCAATAACACTTCCACCTCACCCAGCGTTTTTTTAACCGGCTGACGCTGCGGCAGGTCTTTCAGATCGACGGTAAATTGATAGTTCACAACGTGGCTCCTTTGACTGTTCCGGTTGGGCGCCGCGCCGTCAGACCCTGCGCAGCGCAAATCCCCACAAACAGTAAGTGTGGCAAAGGAAATTAAAAGCCTGACGCGGAATGTTTGTCAGAAGCGTAACGGGCTGTTACAGCAGGGAATTTAAACACAGGCCGGAAGGGAAACGGCCACCTGCGTGGCCGGGAGAAACATCAGCTTTTTTTCAGGCACTGGCTCATAAAGGTTTTACGTGCATCACCCGCCAGCTTTTTATCGCCAGCTTCGCCATTGCAGCTTTTCATTTTCATCTGCTGCGGAGACATCTGTGACAGCTTGCTCTCTTTTTTCAGGCATTCACTCATAAAGGATTTGCGCGCATCTCCCTTGAGATCCTGTGATTTGGCATGCTGGTTACAGATCGTCATTTTCTCCTGCTGCGGGGTCTTCTCCGCCGCATTTGCCAGCCCGCTGACCAGCAGGCCCGCCATCATCATTGCCAAAAAACCGACTTTCATCGTGTTATCTCCCATGTGGATGTGTTCTTTCTTATTCTGGCAGCGAATAAGCAAAGCGGAAAATGTTTCCGGTCAGCGTGATGGAAAGATCCCATTCCAGAGTGGGACTGTACTGCTCGTTTAGCGCGGATCAACAAATCCGTGGCCTGGCCCGCCACCCGGCCCGCCCCAGCCCCCTCCACCGCCGCCGCCAGGAGGCGGGAAAAGACATCCGCTCAGGATAAAACCTAATGCCACAACAGCCGCCAGCTTAACGATTCGTTTCATATCAACCTCAGGGTGTAAAAATCGGGCTGAGTGTATGAAGCCATCAGCGGGGCTGACAAGTGAGATTTCTCTGCATCCTGCCGTTATTCATCTTTGCTGACCAGACTTAACATTTTACAGTCAGTAATCTGCTCTGTTCTCAACATCCCGACCGATTTGCAGACGAAACTATTTGTGCAAAACGGGAGGGCGAACGCTTTACAGCCTGGCATTTTTTGCGCATTGTGAGCGCATTACATTTACAGGATACCGACATGACTCTCTCTCAGGCTGCTCTCAGTGACATCCTCTCCCGGCGCGACTGGGAAAACCCGGTAGTGACCTCGCTGCATCGGCTGGATGCCCACCCGCCCTTTGCCAGCTGGCGCGATGAAGCCGCTGCGCGTGATGACGCCCCGTCCGCCTCACTGCGCAGTCTCAACGGTGAGTGGGGATTCAGTTACTTTGCGCAGCCTGAAGCGATTCCCGCCAGCTGGTTACTGCAGGATCTGCCGGATGCCGGTACGCTTCCGGTACCGGCCAACTGGCAGATGCACGGCTATGACGCGCCCATTTATACCAACGTGCAGTATCCGATCCCGGTCGATCCGCCACGGGTACCGGCAGTAAACCCGACCGGATGTTACTCGCTCACATTCAGCATTGAAGCCGCCTGGCTGGAGACGGGACAGACGCGCATTATTTTTGACGGCGTTAACTCCGCCTTTCACCTCTGGTGCAACGGTCACTGGATTGGCTACTCCCAGGACAGTCGGCTGCCCGCTGAATTTGACCTGAGCGAGGTGCTGCGTCCCGGTAAAAACCGGCTGGCCGTGATGGTGCTGCGCTGGAGCGATGGCAGCTATCTGGAAGATCAGGACATGTGGCGCATGAGCGGTATTTTCCGCGACGTCACCCTGTTGCATAAACCCCGGGTTCATCTGGCTGACGTTCAGCTGGAAACCCGACTCAGCCCGGAATTTTGCCGTGCGGATCTGCGCGCGCAGGTGCGTGTCGCGCTGCCTTCCGCCGTTACCTCACGCTATCAGCTGCGTCTGACGCTGTGGCAGGGCGAGCAGCAGATTGCACAGTGTCAGCAGCCGCTGGGCAGCGCCATCATCGATGAACGCGGCCACTATCCCGAACGCGCCCTGCTCAGCCTGCCGGTGGAGCGGCCTGACCTGTGGAGCGCGGAGACGCCTCACCTCTACCGCGCCACGCTGGCCCTGCTGGATGAGCAGCAGCAGTTAATCGAGGTGGAAGCCTGGGATGTCGGTTTCCGCCAGGTCACCATCGACAATGGCCTGCTGTGCCTGAACGGCAAACCGCTGCTGATCCGCGGTACTAACCGTCACGAGCACCACCCTGAACGGGGTCAGGTGGTGGATGAGGCGATGATGCGCCGCGACATCATGCTGATGAAGCAGCACAATTTTAATGCGGTGCGCTGCTCGCACTACCCCAATCATCCGCTCTGGTACCGGCTGTGCGATCGGTACGGGCTTTATGTGGTGGATGAGGCCAACATTGAGACCCACGGCATGCAGCCCATGAACCGGCTCTCTGACGATCCGCGCTGGTTTGCCGCCTACAGCGAGCGGGTCACGCGCATGGTGCAGCGTGACCGTAACCACTGCTGCATTATTATCTGGTCGCTGGGCAACGAGTCCGGCCATGGCGCAACGCACGACGCGCTTTACCGCTGGCTGAAAAGCAGCGATCCGACCCGTCCGGTTCAGTATGAAGGCGGCGGTGCGGATACCGCCGCGACCGATATCATCTGCCCGATGTACGCCAGGGTGGATCAGGATCAGCCCTTCCCGGCGGTGCCGAAATGGTCACTGAAAAAGTGGATTGGACTGCCGGGCGAAACGCGCCCGCTGATCCTCTGTGAATATGCTCATGCGATGGGCAACAGCTTTGGCGGCTTTGCGAAATACTGGCAGGCTTTCCGTCAGTTTCCGCGCCTGCAGGGCGGCTTCGTCTGGGACTGGGTGGATCAGAGCCTGACCCGCTATGACGATCAGGGAGAGCCCTGGCAGGCCTATGGCGGCGACTTTGGCGATACACCCAACGATCGTCAGTTCTGTATGAACGGGCTGGTGTTTGCCGACCGTACACCTCATCCGGCGCTCTATGAGGCGCAGCGTGCCCAGCAGTTCTGGCACTTCACGGTCGATCCCGACGATCCGCTGAGCTTTACGGTCAGCAGCGACTATCTGTTCCGCCACAGTGATAACGAAGTGTTGCGCTGGTGCATAGAGCAGGCCGGCCAGGTCGTGGCGCAGGGTGATATCCCGCTTGATATCCCCGCCCAGGGCCAGCAGCGAGTTACCCTGCCCTCCCCGCCTCCGTTGCAGGGCGAATGCTGGCTGAATGTTGCCGTGCATCAGGTGCAGCCGACCCGCTGGAGCGAAGCTGGCTGGCGTGTCGCCTGGAATCAGTGGGCGCTCCCCTCCGCGCTGGCACTGCCTTCCCTGCCGGAAACCGGTGAGGCACCGCAGCTGCACGATAACGGCCGTGAGATTGTCGTCACCCACCGGCAGCAGCGCTGGCAATTTTCCCGTCACAGCGGCGAACTGGAACAGTGGTGGGTGGATGACGAGCCGACGCTGCTGACGCCGCTTCAGGCGTGCTTTATCCGCGCGCCGCTCGATAATGACATCGGCACCAGCGAAGCGGAACGGATCGATCCCAACGCCTGGTCGGAGCGCTGGAAAGCGGCGGGCTATGACCAGATGCAAAGCCAGCGGATAGCGATTGCGGCCGATACGCTGACCCAGGCGGTGCAGATTGAGACGCTGCACAGCTGGCACGCCGGGGGTCAGCTCGCCTTTATCAGCCGGATACGTTTTCTGATCAATGCACAGGGGGAGCTGACGCTGCAGCTTTCCGTTGAGCAGTCCCGCGGTTTGCCGCCGCCCGCACGCATCGGGCTACGCTGCGCGCTGGCGACGATCCCGCAGCAGGTAAAGTGGCTCGGCCTCGGCCCGCACGAAAATTACCCTGACCGCCAGCTGGCCGCACAGTTTTCCCGCTGGCAGTTACCGCTGGATCGGCTCTTTACGCCCTATGTTTTCCCGGGTGAGAACGGCCTGCGCGGCGGCACCCGTGAGCTTGATACCGGCAGCTGGCAGGTCAGCGGGGATTTCGCTTTCTCGCTGAGTCGCTTCAGCCTGGAGCAGCTGCGGGAGACGTCACACCGCCACCTCCTGCGCCCGGAAGCGGGCTGCTGGCTGCATCTGGATGCGTACCACATGGGCGTGGGCGGCGATGACTCCTGGAGTCCCAGCGTCAGTCCTGAGTTTCTGCTAACTCAGCAGCGCTGGCAGACGGAACTGACGATTTGCCAGCCGACGCGGGCAGCACGGTCTTCGGACGACGGTAAACGCGCTTCAGAAACAGCACATTAATCAGCACCACCACGGCGGTGGCAAAAAAGACCCAGCGGAAACCTGCCATCGCCGACACTGCCCCGCCCAGCAGCGGACCGGCAACGTTGCCGAGATACATAAACGACTGGTTGTAGCCGAAGATCCGCCCCGTAATGTTGTCGCGTGAATGGCGCACCAGCAGGGTCTGCACCGCAGGCATCATCGCACCATCGGCGAAACCCAGCAGAAAGCGCAGCACGCCCAGCTGCGTTGCGCTGGTCACAAAGGACATGGCGATAAACAGCAGCAGCGAGATAGCCATCGTCGCCAGCAGAATACGCTGTGTACCAATGCGATCGCCGAGTCGCCCTAGCCGGGGTGCGGCCAGCAGAGCGGACACGCCGGGCAGCGCGGCGATCACCCCGCTGAGAAACGCGATGTTCTCCGCATGGGGTGCCAGCTCCCGCACAAACAGCGTCAGGATGGGGTTAACCGACCCGTTACACATCTGAATCACCAGGGTGGTAAAGAACAGGCAGAGCACCAGTCTGGGGTTATCCAGCGAGCGGAACACCTCGCGTCCGCTGAGTTTCTCCTTTTTACTCACCGGGGTGTAGCCGGTCTCTTTAATCAGGAAGAGTGTGACCAGAAAACTGACCAGCAGCAGAGCCGCGGTGACCATGAAGACCATGCGCAGCCCCACCCCGTCAGCCAGCAGCCCGCCCAGCATCGGTCCCAGAATCACCCCGCCAATCTGGCCGGTAGAGACACAGCTTAGCGCCCAGCCGCTGCGTTCACGCGGCACCTGAGCGGCCACCAGCGCCATGGCGTTGGGGATATAGCCGGAGGTCAGCCCCATCAGGGCGCGCAGCAGCAGCAACTGCCAGGCTTCGGTGACGAAAGCCTGCAGCAGGATCACGATCCCCATGCCAGCAGCGGCGCGCAGCAGCATCAGTTTCCGCCCTTTGCGATCGGCCAGGCTGCCCCACAGTGGCGCAACGGCCGCTGAAATCACAAAGGTGATGCTGAACGTGAGTCCCGACCAGAGGCTGAGTGAGGTGCCGCCGGTGACGCCCAGCTGCTCAAGGTAGAGTGGCAGGAACGGAATAATCTGGCTGATCGCCAGTCCGGTAAAAAAACAGCCAAACCAGACCGAGATCAGGTTTATCTTCCAGGGTTCAATGATGCGTGGCATGAGCAGAGGGCGTGAAGAGAAAGAGGGCTGAGTTTAACCCAGGCCCACTGCGCGTGACCGCCAGAACATGGCAAAAACGGCAAGCATCTTGATTCTGCGCAATTTACGCCGCCGGACAGGTCGCGGATCTGTCGCCTGTCGATCTCCATCCCCCCCTCAGCAGGATGGAAAAATATGTCATTATGTTACTGACAACCGTTTGCTTCGCTTCTATGTTTAAAAAACCGCCAGCCACGGCGGTATAGCGATCGTTCCGATCGGTGTGACGCCCTCCGCAAACAACGGTGCAGACCGTCCGGCTATGCTGAGGCGAACCCGCGTATTGAGTAGATAAACGCCCCTGCACCCGGGTGTAAGGGAGAGGTCTGGGGTTTAGCGGAGGTGGGAAATGAGAGTGCAACCGAACAGCGCCAGCCGCGCTATCACCGACTATTTCAATGGCCCGAACTGGCGGACGCCGCCCGAGTCCGATCTGCTGGCGGTGATTATGCGCGAAATGATGGAAGCGGGTCAGCCCGCCACCAATAAAGCGATAATTGCGCGGGTGATTGAGAAACTGGAAGTCGAAGGGGACGAAACGCAGCTGCAACGTTATCGTACCCTGCTGGCTCAGTTAATCGACGCGCCGCCCCGGGCCTGAAGCGCTGGCTTATTTCACCCAGCGCAGCTTATCCGCTTCGCTGATGCTGGCCCGCCCGCTGCTGCGCTGAAACAGGCAGAGTTCCCGTCCACGCTTATTGTTCATCTGACGCTGAGGATAGCGCCCCTCCAGCAACAGAGCGCTGTATCCTGTGCTGTCGTCATACTCAATCGGCTCGCCCAGCACCCTGACTTTGCTCAGGTGACTGGCGTTAATGCAGGCCTGGGTCATCACCTGACGGCTCTGTTGCCAGGCTTCGGCACTGGAGGCCTGCGCCGCTGCACTGCTGAGTAAGGCTACAGAGAGTAGCGCGCCTTTCATCCGCTTCATGTTCGCTCCTGTTACCGCCCGCAGGCACTAAAAAAATTCCCGCCGGGGCGGGAATAAACAAGACGAGCATTGTCAATCGCGTGACGAGAAGCGCATCGAAATGCAGCGCCATTCTCGCCCGCCGTTATGACAAGGCTGTGACACCCAGGCCGTCAGCCGCAATAAACAGAGCTGATGTTGCCGTTTTTATCCGCCAGGAAGTTAAGCCGGTTGAGGTTAAAGTCCATGGTGACGGCAGAGTTATAAGGGATAGGACGCACCAGCTGATCGAAATGCTGTCCCTGCAGCGCGGTTAACGGTTTGCCGACATAGTGCTGAAACTGTGAGGCACCACAGCGATCATTCTCAGGATCCGGCTTCACGCTGGCCGTGTCAGAGTGGGAGGCGGATTGACAGGCGGTTAAGGCAAACAGACCCGCTACCAGCAGCCCTTTTCCATAAAATTTCACGTTTGATCTCCTGTTGGACGTGTAAAACCCTGTCCCCAAGAGTAGCAAAGCGTGCCGGCCAGGCTGAACTCTAAAAAAGTAAAGTTGTTACAGCCGCCGAAAACCGTAAGCGGTGGCGATCACAATTTAGGATTAATCGCACGCACTGCTTAAAAAAGAAACGCCCGGTGGCTACAATTAACTAAGATTATTCTTAGCTCTGGGAGTCCATAATGGAACTGATTATTTTTGTTGTCTGCGCCATGCTGATGACCGCCGTGGCGGTCAAAGTCCGTTAAGCGGACCCAGCCTGATTCTGCGCCGTTCTTTCCAGAAGCGTACTGAACGCAGCCAGCGGCATCGGACGACCGAGGAAGTAGCCTTGCCCCTCTTCGCACGAGAGCTGTTTTAACTGGTTCAGCTGCGCTTCTGTCTCAATCCCCTCTGCCGTAATGGTCAGCGCAAACGCGCGTGCCAGCGCAATAATGCCCGCTACCACTGACTGTGCCTGCTCCGACTCCGGAAAATCTTTCATCCATGAGCGATCGATCTTGAGGCCGTTAAAGGGGTAGGTTTTCAGGTAACCCAGCGCGGCATAACCGGTGCCGAAATCATCCACGGTTAACCTGACCCCCAGCGCCCGTAAGCCCTGCATCATCTCCAGCGCACGCTGCGGATGTTCAAAGGTGACATTCTCTGTGATCTCCAGCTCCAGGCGCGTTGCCGGCAGGCCGCTTCGGGCCAG
>Ga0157358_1000202_pt1 | contig 23985 bp, 23 predicted proteins | sample AttcapACBM2_FD_111484 | JGI IMG/M metagenome (GOLD analysis project Ga0157358, IMG submission 111484) | Fungus gardens microbial communities from leaf cutter ant in Botucatu, State of São Paulo, Brazil - Atta capiguara ACBM2 | ecosystem: Host-associated > Fungi > Mycelium > Unclassified ... | reverse complement strand
GCTGCCATAGTCGGTTTTCGCCTTCTTCTGGCGACTGATCGCGAAACGTCATCACGTTCTGAGCTATCCACTCGTTGGCCTGCTTATAGCTGAATTCCCAGTTACGCTTTGCAAGTTCGGCCACAAAGTCAGATGTAGAAACGGTGACGCCATACTTAGGCGATCGCTTTATGGCCTCAAAAAAAGATACCCTGATATCGCCATAGCGCGGCATGAGCACGCCCTCAAAACACTGTATATAAAAACAGTATTATCATTTAAGAAAAATGATCAAGCCGCTGCGTCTATGAGATTTGTAAAGGCGTTGGTAGGAAAGGAAATTTTTCAATTACAGGTACCGAGACTTACTGGCACCTGGTTTGAAAAAGCTAAGAAGCATTTTTTTCTGCTTTTTCAATCGCCTGTAATCTTTCCTCCTGGTTGCGGCAAACTTCGATCAACAGCCCAACCAAATCACCCGGCGACAGTGATAGTGCGTGCTTAATAGTTGCTCCGTTATTAGGCATTACTAAATCACCAGAGTCAGTGACAACTTCAGGAACGGCTTCAATCGCCTCTTGTGCCAAAACCCCAGCCCCAGGGATGCCGAACTTTTTAAATGTGTAGCCACGCATTTTAAAAAGACGATCGATAGGGTCTGCAATTACAGTAATGTTTTCTTTTGTCCTTGCGTCAGAATACGTCTGCCACCCCCCAGGATTATATGCAACGCCATTGCCACGGAAATCCATTGCCACGGAATTACCTTGCTGTTCATTGTTAACGCAAACCAACCTTATGGCGTAATAATTACCTACGCTTTCAGCAAAATCCCAAGAGCCATAAGCCTGTCGGTCACTGTAACCCGCGTAGGCCCGGCCCAATTCATTTCGTCTAAAGCTGCTGTCGCCTGTGGCTGATACCCATTCTTTATAGAAAGAAGATCCCGCCTTTGTCAGCCCGATGCTGCTGGTGACTACGCCGCCGGAATTACCGTCGATCGTCGCCAACCGGACGTCATTCCCTTCTACTGCTTTTCCTGCGCCAGAACCAAACTGAGCAATATTCTTCCAGGCTGCTGCTTTGTCAGCAACGTCACTAAGGTTGTTGGCTTTCTTAAGTTGGTTATCAGGGTTGGCAGACTGCGCCCTGTCAGCATCGGATTTAGCGCTTGTTGCTGATTGCGCTGCCGCGCCCGCTGAGTTGGAGGCGTTAGTAGCTGACGTTGACGCATTCGCTGCTGAATTCGATGCACTGGCTGCGCTATCACTCGCTTTCGATGCATAGTGAAATGCAGAGTATTTCCCCGCTGTCACTTCCGTTCCGACAGGGTTAGCAGCCCATTTCTGAGCCAGGTTTGCGCTGTCGCTGGAATTACCAGCAGATACAGATGCTGCGCTGGCGCTTGAGGCTGCCGCCTGCTGACTGCTGGCCGCGTTGCTTTCACTGTTTTTTGCTGTCGCGGCGCTGTCGGCGGCGGCGGCGGCACTCTGCCCCGCTGAACCATTGACGTTGTTTAGCTGATTGACTGTGGCGGCATCCTGCGGCTGTGTACCATCTGCAACAGACATAATGCGCAACGTCTGAGCATCCCAGTTACCGCCAACCGCCTTACTGATTGAGCTCGAAAAGTTGGCGTTAATTTCCTGTAGCGCCAGCCAGATTCGGTCAAAATCATCGTTAACTACATCAGCCAGCAGGTCGCCATTATCCGCGTAGTCAGTCTGGCGGGTGTAAGGCGTGGCGCGCTTGATCAGGACTTCAAGCCCACTGGCGGGTGCGGTAGTGAATACCACGTTTCCGCCCTGGCTGTTGCCTACGCCGGTAACAGTGTAATCAGTGTTCAGTGTCTTTTTCAGACCACCTACAAACACCTGCATGTCAGTGGCAAACAGCAGATAAAATTTATAGGCAAACTGCGTTGTAACCCCGTTCGCGATGTATGGCCCGCTAATAGGTATTTGTGCCGGTACGCTCATGCTCAATACTCCGTTTCTATTTCGTAAGTGCCGTGTGTCTGTCGCCAGGTCTCACCGTGACCGCGCGCCGGATTTTCATGCTGCACATGCCCGATTTTTACTGGCTGCTCGATAATCGCCCCACTACCGCTGTCGAGATAGTCATCCTCCTGCGTGGTCAGCATTGGGTTGAATTCCCGCATCTGCTCGTATAGCGGCCCGTCGAGCACGCGCGTATGCGCCCAGAGAATGCCGGACGTTAGCGGGCCTTCCAGACCATCCAGAATGCGTTGCTGTTTATTCGTGGTTACGGTGATTTCTACCACCGCGCATGTGAGCCCCTTTAAAGCCTGACGCAGTAACTTGCCTGCGAATGAACCAGGCCCGTTAACTTCGACGGTTACGCGGGGGATGTTGAAGGAAATAACCAGGCTTCTTAACTGCCAGACCTGGCCGCCACAAATCTGGCCGCTGTCGTCGAACTCTGCAAGATCGCCCTCCAGCCCTTCGCAGACATGCCAGTAATAATGCCCGCGGGTATCCTGCAAAATAAGGCTGACGGCAGATGCATCACTCTTTCTTTTCCCTGTTGAGACGTCCCAGTAACAGGAACCGCCAGTTAACTGGACACTGCCAAGGTAAGCGGTCGTCACATTGTTGGCACGCCTGAAAACAATCTCGCAGTTGTATTCCCGTATTCTGTCCGGATCCAGACGCAGGTTATGAACAGGGCGAGAACGCAGCAGATACTGCGAATCCCAGCCGTTGAGTGTGCGCGTCTGCTGGCGGCGCTTGAGAAGTTCGGCATCATTGAAACGCTCCGGCCACGCTGATTCACCGTAGCAGTCGATAACGGATTTTGGCGCTGCGACAAAAGTGATAATGCCGTTGCTGTAGCGATAATCGATGTCCGGTCGCAGTAATGATGCGCCCTTACCAATGCCGCTAAAAACATATACTGGCTCAAACGGCACGCCGAAAGCGTTGCGCCCTTTTGGCTCATCAATTCGGAAATCTTTATTGAAAAGAGGAATTGTCAGGCAGTCAGCGCCCTTACTTTCTTCATCGTCATAAAGTGAATCAAAGGCGTGCGGGGTACCGATAAAAAGTTTCTTTGCGCCCGGTACCGCGATGTGAGTCTGTTCCTCCAGGCGGTACCGTAGTTTCTCCCTGAGTTCCGGCGTGGTGATATTGCGCGGCACCTCAACATCATCATTCACAATCTCGTCAGCGCGCGAACCGGTGACGTTTGATAAAACGCCTTTCGCTAAAAACTGAGGGTTTCGCGGATCAGAATCTTTACCTTCATGCGTCCACCAGCTTTCGACAGTGCCGGTATCTTCAAGAAGTCCACGTGTGAGCGGGTGATTGCGTAATATGTTTTGCGTGTCGCGGCTGTTTTTTAAAGCGGTGGAATCGGCTTCTGACTGGAGAAGTAAACGCCAGTTGGATTTTTTATAAATCCGCCAGGCAAAATACACATCGATGATTGTCGATTTTCCAAAACCACGAAAACAGCGCAGAACTGCCAGATCCCCTCTGGACTCAAGCCAGTTGATAACAATCCAGTGAATGCCGGGAACTGTCCAGTTCATACGCTGCGCCCACATCAGATAGAAAGCGCCAAACCCGACTTTCCCGATCATCAGTGTTTCGCCATTTTCGCCATTGCTTTGCGTATCTGCTCTGCTGAATCACGCTCTGCCTGTGAAACCTGCTGCTGCAAAATATCATCGTCACTGGCCGCCGTAGGGTTGGCTGCCAGCCGGTCTTTTTGCCCTGCCTGCCGCTGACTCACCAGGTTATGCAGATTTTTAACGAGCAAAATTGTGGCTGTTGCGTTCTGCTTCGCCCAGTAACGATCGCCGCGCGTCTGCTTGTCCATTTCAGTGATACTTTTTCCATGGCCGGGCCACTGCGTAACATCACATTCCGTTATTGCGACTTCGGTCAGGCGGTCGGCAAGGTCGCATAAATCCTGCGTTACTGCTTTCTGGCTGCATGGTTTTGACATGATTATTCTCCGAGAGGTTTTGTGTATTGCCCGAAACCAAATGACGCCCCGCCAGAACCTGACGGATCGTAAAAATACTGCTGGCCTTTCTGGTCAGCATATTTGCGTAATCGTTTTTGATAGCCCGGATTGAGTGCTTCGGCGGCATCGTTGAAAAACAGATGATCTACCGCGGCTTTGGTGTACCAGTAATTCAGCGGCGCAATCTGCTGGCGTCCAAACCGGATTGCCATATAAGCCGCTTTACCGGGGTCGCTTTCAGAGGTGAAAGCTATTTTTCCGAGTGTGGCCATATCGCCAAAAATGGGAACCGCGCTGGAACTGTGCCCGCTGTTGTCACCGCTGGCGGCGTCATACATGCTGGTGATCAAGTCCTGTACCATCGCAAAACCACCAGCCACGGCCATGGCCTTCCCGACAGTGCGCCAGTCATCAGGCGGCGGCGGATTCTGCCCGTTAGTCACTGCCTGAGCCACCAGCGCCATGTAACCAAACCCCGCTGATAAAGCCGCTGTGGCGGCGATGTAACCGGTTTTCGTGCTGCCTGATTTGCGGCCAAGACGATCAAGCATATGCGCCGTCTGAATGGCACCGGCGTTTTTAAATAACATCACCTGTTTAGTGAGCGCGTTTGTACGGCCGCCCGCGCTCATAAGCGTTTGCGCCGTCAGGTTATGTTCAGAAGTCACTATGTCGCCGCCCATGCGGATAAAGCCCATCATGCGCGACTGTAGGCGCAGGGTTTCATCAGCGGTAAGGCCAAGCGTAGCCACATCATCAATGTTGTGAATGGCGTGGCCGCGCAGTTCCTGACGTGGTAGCGCCATGATTAATTGCCAGTCAGCATCGGTAATACCGGCGTTATTCAGTATCCCGCGATCGCTATCTGTCAGTTTATCCCACGGTTTTTGTGACCATTCGCCCAGCGCTAAAGCATGCGTGGTTTGCCCTGCCCGGCGCGCGGCGTTCGTCCATGCATCAAGCAACGTATATTTCATGGTGGCCTGTGCATAACGTGACATGAGATTGCCAGTATTCAGCCTGCCCTGAGACATGATCCGCTCACTGCCTTCACGTGCAGCCTGTAGCGCCACCTCTGCACCAATCCCGAAACGCGCCGCCTCCTTACGGGTAAAAGCGGTGTGCAGAATGGTGCCGATATTTTTAAGCTGGCCCACATCAGCCATGTTCAGCAGTATGCCGGGCGTGTCCTGGAAGGGCGCGCGCATTGCAGTACTGGTAAGTTTGGTCGCCGCCTGATAAGCCGTCAGCGCACTGCTGATACGGTCAATACGGGTAAAGTCCTGATTATCCCTGACCAACTGCCGGAAATATGCCTCTGGCCCGAACAGCCCGCGCTTACCCGCCTCAACTTCGCCGTGTCGGTCAAATGTGACGCCAGGGATCTGACTGTCTTTTTTTAGCGCGCTGTCACGCAGCGTTGAAAAGGTCATTCCGGGGTTGGGGCCGAGTTCATTAATCAGGGCAACATCACGCGCCGAGCCAGTAAGGTGACTGAAAAAAGCCGAGCCGAGCGAACGATCGCTAAACTGCCGGTTATAGGCAATGACCGCATCCGCATCCCTTAAATGAATTTCACGATGGCTGTCATTGAGCATGCGGGCCACATTTGCCGAACCAAATCCGGCTGCCGCATCCTCTGCTAGTCCCTGCGCATCCAGCTTAATTTTATTCACACCATCGGTAACGATGGATTCATACATGTGGCTGATCACGCCTTCCAGGGCTAAATCATCCAGGGGAAAACCCGCGTCGCTGAGGTACTGATTGCGATCAAGGTTTTTCATCATGAAAGAAACCCACGCAGATTTTCCGGCACGCTGCATTACTGTGGGATCGTGAAACTGCGGCGCGTAGTTATCCAGCCGGCCAACGGTGCCGCCCGCGCGATTTCTGGCCTGACGATACCCTTCCATTGTGTCAGACCATTGCTGTGCAAATCGCTGTGCTTCTGGGTGGCCTGTGTCGTGGCCGTAAATCTCACGCACCACATCATCAAAGAATGCATTGCTGCGCTTATTGCCAAAATCCAGCGAAAAACCTCCCACCCCTGCTTTTTTCAGCAAATCACCAAAGCCCCTGACAGCCACCTGTTCCGCGCCGCGAAGCGTGTTATCAACGCCTTCCAGCAGGTCGATAAGGGATTTCCCCCATTTACCGGCTTTGTCCGGACGGTTATCAGCCAGCGTATTGAGGCGCTTCGCTGCATCACTGATTGCAGAAAGCTGGCGCAGTTTGCTGCGGGCCACGCTGTCAGCCTGGATCATTTCCTGTTCGCGTACCCATTTCCCGATAGCAAGCGTGCGCTCGTCAGGGGTCATCGCCTGCCATGCCGCACGATCACGGCGTGAAATTATCTTCGCCCCCTCATGCATGCGTGAATCAATACGCGCAATGGCCGCATCACTGAGTTTTACGGGCTTGCCGTGAACAGCAGAAAGATGCGCTTCAACCGCCTGTATACATTGTGGTTTCATATCACTGTCCGTAAGTCAGGGCGCAGGCGGCCGCAATGTCATATTGCTGCGCCTCTGCGGTTGATAGGGTGTGTTCTGCTTCAAGGGCATCAATGTGCGGCGCCATAGCGTCCGCAAGCTCTGGGTGCGTTTCCCGTAAAGCCTCAGTCTGGGCGCGCAGCATAGCGAATGGCTCTGCCACCTCTGAACTGATAACGCCCGCAACGGGTTCGGCTGTGGCTTTTTCAGGTAATGACTGATTTTCGGCTGCCATAACGGTGCGGTCAGTTCGCTGTTGCAGATCCCCGGCCAGTTGCTGACGCTCAAGAATTCCGCCATTCAAATCACCGTGAACCAGAAAAGCGTTATCGCCACCGAAGTGATCTGAAATATCGACGGCTTTCCCCGCGTTAATGGATTCCATGGCACTGTCCATAGCGCGAACGTGGGCGCTCTCTGACTGCGTATCGACGGCAAGCCCCGGCGCTGATTCAGTCACATAGTTATCGTGCAAAACGGTGTGCATGGCTGCATCAGCATTGAGTGCGTCTATCCGCTGCCTGCCATACGCATAATGTGAATCCAGCTTTGACGAGGCATTGTCATAAACCTGCTGTGAAAACTGTCTCTGTTTATCAATATCAGCCAAGCGAGCCTGTTGCGCAGCGCGGGCATCTGCGAGGGCTTTACCGCTTCCAGATGGTGCGTTAGCGAGAATTTCAGCCCGCTCCGTGTCGAGTCGGTCAAGGTGACGCTGTGCGTTGGCGATATCTGATTTCGCCTCTTTAACATCGCCCCGCGTCAGTCGATAGCCGTCGAGTGGCGTAAACTGCGGCGCTGAAGCTGCAACGTTTTCTGTCGCTGGTGGAGCGGTAACATCAACAGAATCGGGCATTTGTTCTGGCAATTTTTCAGGCTGAACATCTGAGGTAGTAACATCCCTGTCACGCGCCCGCCCGCCGGCAAGGTTGAAAAAGCCGCCCATCAGAAAAGATGCCATGGCCTGTTGCGTGTCCCACTGGCGCAACTGCGCAGCCTGTTTCGGATATCCGTAGGCATCAAGAACGGCGGCGCGTGACCACTGATCTGCTTCGGAAAGCGCAACGTTGGCAGCCCCACCAGTGACGAAACGTGAGCCGTATTTCAGCAATGCGCGCTCACCTATCCCGCCAATACCCGGCATCGCGCCGCCGATACCCTCTGACAGTGCGCTGATTGCCGCATAGCCCCTGCCCGCCTCATCGCTGAGATTCATCTTTGCCGCTTCGTCCTGAGCGTGTGCAGCGCCTGACGCAACGCCAGCGGCGAAACCTGCCAGCGGGTTAACGATCGCACCAGCAACTACCGGCGCGCTCTGCATCAAATCACCCAGGATGATTGCCGCCGCCCCGCTGTTATCAGCATCAGGTTTTTCAAACTGCGGTAATTTTTCTGGCGGTGTAGGGTCGATATCGTGAATTTTTGCAACGTTGCCATCGCGGGTAAGATACTGATTCACCCCCAGCGCATCGGCGGCTGAACTGTCGGCCTGACCTGCCAGCCGTTCGCCCAGTACGCCAATGTTTTTTACGCCGCGCCCCAGTTCATTACCGGTTCCCTGAAACCATCCCGGCGAGGCTTTAGAAAGGGGTTCGGTACCGTTGCTGTCTACCGCGTCATTTTCTGACTGGTCAAAAAGAATATTCATCGCGAAAGCTCCACAACAAACGGTTTACCGCTGACAGTCACGGCGCGCTGTGTGTCCTTGTTAATCAGCCGCATGTTGCCTGACGCATCAGGGATAAACGTGTAACTGCCGTCATTGAGGTGATTACGAACGCTGGCCGCATCGCCCCCAGGCAATTTATTAATCCCCGTCTGCATGCTTCGGATAAATATTTCCCCGTCCACGCCCGGGGGCGATACCAGTTGCGCACCAAAGACTTTCACCGGGCTGCCAATTACCGCGTGCATATCATCAGTATCCAGGCTGCTGGCATCATCACGTTTTCCGGTACCGATGTGATAAGCCTGCATGACCGGCACCAGCCGCTGTATCTGCGTCTGGTTCAGGCTGGGGTAAGCGTCTTTGATTGAACGGGCCACATCTTCGGCTTTGATGGTTTTCATTTTTGCCTGGCCATCGGGCGGATTCAGCAGCGTTGTGCCCTTTTCGATAGCTTCTGCAACTTTGTAGCCATTGGGGGTATTGGCCTGAGATGAAACCACCTGGAGCGTGATTGCATCGCCGCCAATGTCTTTTGCCAGCCGCGTGGTGGCTTCACTGCCTGCGCTGGCATTCATGTTGCGCCAGAACTGCACACGCTGATCGGCTGACATTTTCGGATAAACCGCCGTGAGGTCTGATTTTTCCTGCGGCGTTAACAGGGATTTTCCCGCCGTTGGCCCTTCCTTTTGCACCAGTGCCTGACTGGCCTGTAAGCGCTGTTGCAGCACTTCACCAATGGCGCCGGGATTATCCTGCGCAGTGGCAAAATTAATTGGCTGCAAAGGCTGGCCGCTGTCCACTGCGGCAACCGCCTGCGGATTGTTTTTCACATCAGCACGGCGCTGATCCACGGTGCGTTGCAGGGTGTCAAAATAACGATACTGGTCTTTGGTACCGCCGTTGCGATCCAGTTCGATTTTCATCGCGTCAAGCTGCTGCTGTGCCGTCGCGGTAGGCATGCGTAAAACCTGCTGCACATCCTTCATGGTTGCCTGTAAAGCAGGTGTCTGCCCGGCAACGCTGGTGCCGTCAGTTTTCTGTGAAAAAATCTGCCAGTCGCTTTCGGTAGGAATTTCACCACGTGCAATACGTTGCTGCATCTGATCATCAGCGTGAACGGCGGCCACCTCACGCCGGGTTGCCAGCGCATCAGCATGGTTCTGTGCGGCGATCGCTTTTGCATCGTTGCGGGCCAGCTTCGTATCAATCGTGTTAAACAGCGCTGTGCGGGTCTGTAAGTCCAGAATCCCTTTTGACGCGCTGTTATTAATATCCTCTTTGAGCGTTGCCAGCGCGTCGTTATCGGTGTTGTTCGCTTCAATCTGCGAACTGTAAAACGTGGTCGCCAGATTTTTTTTTGCCGCCTGATACTGATTAGCCCATGACGCACCCAGCAGGGCTTTGGTGCTGCTGCGATTGTAGAGCTCATCAATCTGACCACTGATAGCGGTTACGTCAGCGCCCGGCTGCATCATCTGCTGCGTATAGTTCGCCGCGGTTTGCTCCAGCGCGTTGACGCCTTCAATGTGCAACTGACGGGCATAGAGTGTGCTGACAGTGTGATCGCCCTGACGGTTAACGGTCGCTATGCCTTTTTGTAGACGCATGTTATCGCTGTTGGTCAGATCGGGGATCTGCTCACCCTGCCAGCCTTTCATGCCGTCCTGATAGGCTTTCTGGATGCCAGTGCTGTCCAGTTCACCGCTTTGCACCTTTGCGCTAATTCCTTCAAGCACACCCTGTTTGAAGGTCTGATAATCCTGTAACTGTAGCTCTGCTTTCTGACGCGCAAGATTCTGCGCATACTGAACCAGGTTGGATCCAATGCCGGCAATCGTGTTACCCAACTGCATACCGGCCTGCGCCTGACTGGCCGCCGCCTGAGACTGTTCGCACAAACCTTCCTGCACAGTGTTTTGCGCCTGGATGGTTGACTGCGCGGCCTGCTTTTCAGCCTGTGGCGCCGCAAGTGCTTCGGGATTGTCCGTATGCACAGGATTCAGATTTGTGCCGCGATAGCCAAAATCACCGATATTGATTTGCATAGATTTCCCTTAGCTGAACCACTGTGACGCAATATTTCCGGCGCTACCCAACAGGCTCGCCCAGTTGCTGGTTTTTGCTGACTGATAATTTTGCCCGGCAATATTGCGGGTCGTTGCCGCTAACTGGCTTAATGCATCAGCCTGTTCACGTATGCCCGCTGCGGCTGTATCGCTGGCACTCCGCGCCTGATTACCGGCGTTAATGTAGGCGTCAGCCTGGCGGGTATACTGATCCGCTGAATCCTGCCCTTCCTGAAATGCGCTAAATGCATCTTCGCCCGCACGCCCGACGATGAACGCCGGAACGTATGCTGCCGTGCCTGCACCGGAAACAACGCCTGACGCGGCATAACCTGCCAGGGCATTTTCTGCGGTTTCTTTTCCCTGTCGCCGGATCAGGTAGGCTTTTTGCGCAGCGTTTGCAGTGGCCCTTGCAGCGTTTTCCCTGGCTTCCTGTGACAGCCGGTTATACTCAATCTGCTTATAAACGCCTTCCTGCTGTTCAGCGGCCGCCGCGCGTAGCTGGGCGCTTGACTGAATAAGCTGACTGTCAGCAGCCTGTAACTGGCTCTGGTACTGCGCCTGTGATGCCTGGCTCTGTGCATGACTGCCAAGCAGTGAGCCGCCCACCTTTAGCCCGGTACCGATAATGTCCGTCCAGCTTTTATCGCCAAAAACGGAGCCGATCGCGTCGGCAACGCTTCCAAATAGACTCATCAGTTATTCACCGTCAGTGTGCGCACCACGGCCAGTACATGTATTGGCAGCGGCTGAGGTTGTTCGATAATGGTTTCTGTGTTTTTCCAGCCGGTCACATTCCAGTCGAGATCGCCGCTGTAGAGGGGTGAAGGTTCGTTTAGCACGTTAAGGCCGAATTTACGGAACGGTACCTGCTGGCCGTTAAGCATCATCCCTGTGGTGTCATTGATGCGGATACGCATGCGTGACAGTGAAACCTTGCTGCCCTGCATGGATCCGTTTTGCATCTGTGCCTCTGGTGGAAGCAGGATTAGCCGCGGTGTGTAGGGCAGCCCGATAACCACCTGCCGGGCGGGTCGGGCCAGTGTTACCGCCCCGTCTTTAACGGTCTGCGATGTCTGCACCGCACCATCAGCGACGATAGCAACCGTCTTGCCTTCCAGGTGTTCTAACTTCGTCCACTTCTGCTGAGGCGGATCGGTTTCTTTTTCAATGGCGCCCACCAACGCGGAATCTGAATAAATCCCTTCCTGGAAATGCTCGATATAAACCTGCGGGCTGCCGCCAATATCGCGGACAACGGCAACATAGGTATCGTCTGTGCCGTCCTCACGCGGGATTGTGGCGCATGAAAGAAAACTGCCGTCAGTGACAACCCGTGACCATGCCGCTATGCCAACCTGTTTATTAACGGTGAGCGTCACCATTTTCCCGTCGAGGCGTAGCATGTGGATGCGGTTGCGGGGCTGCGCCCGCACCGTCATATCCACGATTGGCGATTCCAGCATATGCTCTGCCAGCAGGCTTAATTCATTCACCGTGTAACCGGTCTGGTTGTCTGGGTCGTAATTAAGCGTTAACAGCTTGTGTGAACCACGCTGGAGATAAAGCAAATCAGACGCGAGGCGCACAGGTAACACAGGGTTTGAACCGTACTCAGACGGGCAGCGCACGTTTACCGATGTAGGCGTTATCACGCCCGTTGAGGACGTGATCAAAAACTCATTCATCGAGGTAAGCGCTATCAGCGCATTCATGCTAAACAAGTGCAGAATTGGGTTAATCTGGTTGCTGTCCAACTGAAACGCCCAGGCAGACGTTCCCAGCGAACCCAGTTCGAAGTTATAAAACTGACGGATCCCGCTGCCCCATATCCACTGCGGGTACTTATTGGAACCGGCAAAAACAAGGCGCTGCTGGTGGAAGCAGACACAGGACGGCCAGCCGAGCGTGTCAGACCACATCGCCTTTAACACCTTCCAGTTATCAACGGGTGCAGGCGGCCACGTTTTCCCTGTGCTGTCATTCTTCGTTGGCGCAACGGTCATCAGCGTGCGGATTTGCACCTGTGCGACTGATTTGCTGCTGACGCCTGTGATTTTGTAGAGCCCGTCATACACACGCACATAGCTGTTCACCATGTCGCTGGTAAATCCGGCACCCGAATAATTGTTGTTATCGGGGCCATCTTTAAGCGTGATAGTTGTGCTCTGTGCCACATAGTCATTGTTGGCAACAACGGCCCAGCCTGTAGGGGAATTGCTCAGTTCATCAAAGGGAATAACCTCAAACGTTACCGCCGTCATTTTCCAGTCGAGTTGATCATTGCGTACCAGTTTTTTCGGGGCAAACGTGGGATGCGCAAAAATCATCGTGTCAGCAGACTGCGCAAACCGGACAGTCGCTAACGCGTCTTTGGGAATGCCGGTATCAATCTCGTAAATCGAGCCGTCAGCATTTGTCACGAACTGGCCCTGCTGCACAAAGCGCATTTTGTTATGCGTTAATTCCAGCACGTAAGACTGATCGCGGTTGTACACCCAGGGGATTAAACGAATATCGCCGGTATTGTCGCGGGCTTTATTCACGAAACGCAGGCCCGCGCGGCCCTCAGCACCACCGGACACGCGCACCCACATATTGGTAAGCTCTTTGGCGGCCACGCCGTAACGGTCAGCGTTAACGCGGCCAAGCAGCATCGGATCCAGTTCGCCGCCAGTGAAATCAGTCTGAATGTGATGAACCTGCACGCCCATGCTCAGTACCTCGCCTGCAAGAATCCATCGCCGCCAAATTCAATCGCTGGCTGCTCCTGGCTTGTCTGCCCTTTGTAGAGCATTAGCTGCTGCATAAAAACCTGCTGCGCTGTGGCTTCAAGCCCCGAATCGCGGGTAATGGCATAAGCCAGCGCCCAGCGCAGACGGAATTTAAACAGGTCAATCAGGCCAGCCGGCCAAGTGGCCACCACGTCATTTCGCCAGATGTAATGCAGTCCCACCGGATTGCAGTTGCACAGGATTTTGCCGCTTTCGATACGGTAATCATCCAGCCAGCGCGCAAAGTGGCCCGTCTCTGAAACGCCCAGAACGCGGATGTAATCGCCCGGCAACGAAAATGCCTGGCTGTAACCGAATGCTGGTGGCTCAGAATCGGGCGAGAGGATTACGCGCCTGACTGCACAAGACCAGTCATGACGACTTAACAGGTCATCGCGTGACGTTGGATAGAGGTTTGAACAGGCTAACGCCTCATCAGTGTTTTCGTTAAAACTGGCGATAGGACGCGCACCGAGGCCGATTAATACCTCATTGCACAGGCTCACATCGCCAACGGTAATATTCTGTGCCATGTTTCCTCACAAAAAGAAAAGGCGGGCATATGCCCGCCTGTCTCACCGCCAGAGCTATTAAGAGCCCATGAAATTCAGTGCAGCGCACTTCTGTTCGTTGGCACGGCCTGCGCCATAAGAAACCAGCGCAGAAATCTGGATGATGTTGCGTTTGTCGCGGCGCGGGCCAATATCAGTATCGATGTTGATACCCGTTCCGAAATGCACGCCGGACTTAGTCCAGGCAACTGCCGTCACCGATCCGTTAGCGTCAACGTTCAGTTTCTCGTAAGGGATCCAGTTAAAGCCCAGCCATTTACCCGCTACGTTACCTTCCTGAAGCATGTTCACTGACATGAAATCGGCGCTGGTAAGCGTTGTGTCATTGAGGATGGAAGTCATCATGTCACTGTTATAAGTGATATAAATCCCTTCGCTGTCAGCTTCATTTTTGCGGAAAAGCGCACGCAGGCGGATGAGATCCTTTTTGGTGATTGGCTTAGCAGGTGACTGCGCTGTGCCTACTGAACCCTGCGCCCACAAAATCTGAGAAGCAGCAAAAGACTGCGCGGTAGTGGATTGCGTACCATCTGCCGCCACTGATTTACGCTGAATATCACTCAGAATTGCGTTGTAGATCGTGCGGTCTTTTTTGCGGTTTGCCGCCGCTACTAACAGCTTCTGATATTCCCCCTGGGGTTCAGCAAGCAGTTTTGGCAGGTCAACTTTTTCAACTGGCACATACACATCAGCGTCAGCCATCATCGCTACGCGAGTGCCGGTATCAGGCATTGACCATGGGGTATTGCTGAAACGGTCAGAAAAAACACGGTCGGTCATTTCCACAATACCCATATCGTTGATGGTATAGGAAGCGCCGGTGATGGTACCGCGATCAGTTACCGCTGCCTGTAGGCGTGAATCTTCCTGCTGGCATGCGATTTCAAAGCCGCGATGAAATTCCTGTACGAAAGCGGAAGTGATCTTACCGCTGTTGGTAGCCATATCTTGTGGCATGGTGTAATCCTCGAAAAACGTTAAAAGGGTTTGCGTGCAGACCTGATAAGCGTTATCGGGGAACCCCGGCGCGGAGGTGACAGCGGGTGACTTATCCTTTCGGGGTCGGTCGCTGTGGTCATTGCATGCTGTATAACACGGTGTGATTTACGCACTCAAGATATATCTTAAGCACATGATAAAACTAAGCCCGGCAGAGCGGGCCTAATATCAGTGGTATTCGTCGTTACCTGAGTTTTTTTCAAAATAAGTTCGAACCTGCTGAGATACGCGGCGGTGATCAGGGTGTTTGTTGTTCCTGTACGCTTCGGATTTCATCAGGTCATCAATGCTTTCTGCATCCATCTGCGGCAATGCTGACAGCCGGATCGAATCTTCGCTGAGTTCGCCACCCACCTTAGCCAGCAGTCGGATAATCGCAGGGTCATTACCATAGCGCGCGATACAGCGCTGATAATCGTCACCGAATCCAAATTTTGCCGCGCGGTCTGCTGCCAGCATATTGCGGTTATATTCAGCCGGTTCTTTCCAGGACTGTTGTAGATCCTGCATCGCCTGTTCCTGTGAAAAGCCCGTTGCAGTTTCAGCCTGAGCCGGAGCACTGGCGATGAGCTCACCCACCATAAAATTAAGCTGCGCATTGTTAAGGCCCAGTTCATGCGCTTTTTCCAGAAATGGTTTAGTGGCCGGGTCATTCATAAAGCGGTCGCCAAACCCTTCACCGAACTGATCGCTAAATTTATAACCGCTGATTTCCGCTGGCCGTGCTTCACCTGCACCGAAACGCTTTTCAAGATTGGTATAAGCCTCTGACAGCTTCTGTGCCGAGGCGGTGAAATCCAGATCATCGCCGTTTTTAACCTGGAATTTTTCGGGAAAGCTGAAAGGCGCAGGCTTACCCGGTTCAGCGGCTGGCGGTGTGGTTGTTGCAGCGCTGCCTAAAACGGTGCCGTTCGCCTGCTCCTGAGTCTGCGACAGGCTACCCAGCAGCGTTGCGCCTGTCTGGTTTGTGCTGCCCTGCTGCTCTGCGCCCGGCGCTGGTTGTGCAGTTGAGGTATCTACTGCGCCTGCGTTATCGGTTGTATCAGTCATCGTCTCTTTCCTGTGTCATCTGAGGGTTATTGCCGCGATTAATGCGGTTAAGGATGTAATTCACCACGTGCAATTGCCCGGCGTTGAATGCTGTCTGACGATCAGCATCGTGGCCGCCTTTCACATAAGGGTTATTACCGAAAATGGAGACAAGCTGTTCGAGAATTTCAGGCCCGGCCGGGCAACTCTCAAAGAGCGTGGCGTAATCTAAATCTGTAGGTTTTGTCATAATCAGGCCGCTGGCTGGTTAGCTGCTGTAATCTGCTCACTGGCGTTCTGCATTCCCAACTGATCCTGCATTGCCTGTACCTGTTGTGCCTGCGCTGCCTGCGCCTGCTGTGTTCTGAGCGCCTTCACGTCATCGTCGCTGCGGATAATGTCAGCCGGTACGCCAAGCGTTGAGAACAGATCACGTGTGGCCGCATCAACGTCCAGGTTGTCACCAATGCCCGGCATTACCTGCGCATAGTTCGCCACGAATCCAACTGCCTGCTGAATCGCTGTGGCCTGCGCCAGCTTCTGAGCGCGGGCAAGTGGGTTATCAAACGCCACATGGAAATCAATCCCGTTTAAATCATCTGGCGGCGGGGGCAAAACGTTATTGCGCAGCATCAGCATGAAACAACGCTCAACCATCGGGATCAGGAATTCGGCCTGAAGGCGGCCATACATCGGCGCCATTTGCTGGCGGATGATATTCATGCGCTCGTTAACTTCGGTTGCCGTCATCTGGCCGGAGCCGTTCGCCATAGTGAGCACGTCAGCCATGAGGGTGCGCCGGATGTTGTTCTGCAACGTCTGTTCGTTCTGAAAGGCAACTTTAAAATCGCTGCCGGTCAGAAGCGGTTTCATCGCATCCACGGTGCTGGCTACTATGACTTTGCGCGGGCCAACTTTAACCGTCCGTGGGTTAAGCACGCCGTCATCCTGCGCAATCCACATGCCAGAAACCGCCAGTTCAGCGGCTGATTTCTCGTAGCGCTTGAGGTAATTGAGTTCCTTGATGTCGGGCAGCGCATCAGAAACGAGGCCCGTAGCATACTCACAGCCAGGCAGTTTTGTGCTGCGCGGCACCATGCAGGGAAATTCGTCAAAACCGGATTCGCTGACGATCTGGTTATCTGCAAGCGAGATATATACCGAGTAAAACGGTTTGTTACGGGCCAGCTTGCCGCCCATGGCATAAACCTGACGCGGGCCAATTGCATGCAGGTAACGCACCTTTTCCATCGGGTTACGCTGGTATGTCGCAACAACCTTCTCGCCAGCTTTTTCACCGAACTGACCATAAGCCTGCGCCGCCGTCAGAACGTGTTCGCGGAAAATCATATTTACCCTGGCGCGCGTGGTGCTCGACCACCAGCATTCGGAAATGGGCCATTGCTCAAACACGAAGCCGCCACGCTCGCGATCAATATCGATGTACAGCACAAAGCTGCCAGCAATACAGAAATCGAGCATTGAGCCGTAAATCTCGCTGTCGTAGTTGGCGCTGTGAATATTCCGCCAGACCAGTTCAGCGCACTGGCTGAGGTAATGGCCTGCTGCGCTCATGTCGTCCTGACCGGAAATACGCAGATTCAGCCACTGACTGTTAGCGGGCGTCATGCCGCTGATTAACGCAGATGCCAGGGTGCGCGTTGCATCAGTGCCGGTTGAGTCCAGCAATTCCGCTTTTTTGGAATCCGCTGTGCCGCTGTCCTTAATGCCGCTGAATCCCTGCCCTAACTGCGGGTAGGTGTAGTCGTATGCGTCCTGCCAGTGCGACTGAATCGGCGTGCGGCTTTCCTTAGCCTGATTCCAGATTTTTAAAATTTCGGCTGCGTTCTGTGCCATTTAAATATTCCTGTATCAGAACGACCAGGCACCGCCCAGCAATGAGCGCCCGCCGCCATATTGTGAAATTACCTGACCACTGAGCCCGCCGATTGCGCCCTGTGAGCCGCTAACCCTGCCAAGCAGTGACGTGCCGCTGGTACCGTTCCAGCCCGCGTTTGTGTAAAGCAGGTTGTTCATCTGGCGCTTACGCAGGTCATCAATGAACGAACTGAAAGCCGACTGACCAGCCTTGTTACGGTCATCAATGCCGCTGTTGCCAGTGCCGTTACTGCTGCCAGGGGATGTTGTGCCGCCGCTGCCGGTTGAGGGTGTCGGGTTAACAGGTGCAGGGTTGTAGCCGCCGCCCGCGAAAACTGAACCGAGGCTGCCGGGCTTGTAGTCGTTGGCATTCCCCTGCCCTATGCGCTGACCGTTAGCCAGCGTCTGGCCGGGGCCGTAACTGCTTTTGTCCTGCGTCACACCGTTGTTAAGCGGATTAACGCCTTTCAAATCGTCTGCCGTTGGCGCGGTACCGGATGCCATAGCCCCACCAGCAACCAGGCCAGCCAGCGCACCGAACGGGCCAAGCGCGGCACCAGTCAGGCCACCTTTGACCATGCCCGCCAGCACGTCACCTATTCCGGCCTTTGATGCCGCTGTGCCGTTTGTCAGTGCGCGGGATGATGCGTTTTGGCGGTCACTAATGAAATTGCTGTAAACCGCTGCGGCACCACTCAGAAGGCCACCGACAGGGCCGGCCACACCCAGACCGCCGAGGGCAGCACGCGCCACACTCCTAATTTTTCCAAAGCTGGAAGTGTCGTTGTAACCACCCATACGGGCCGCTTCATCAGCGTTCGCCTGCTGGTCAGAAAGGCTTATCGGTGTGCCAACAGCCTGCGAAATCTTGCTGCTGTAGAGTGCGGTATTAGGGCCGGTTGCAGCACTGGCGCTTTGTCCCTGCTGTGCTGACTGCGCAGAACCGATAGCGTTATTTTTCTGCGCCTCAGTCTGGAGTGACAAACGAGCATTCGCAGAATCCAGCAGGGATTTGTTTAGCGCTGCTGCGTTGTCTGCCTCTGAACCCAGCCCGTTAATCTGGTTAACCAGGGCGCGGGTGGCCTCGATGCTGTCAGTGCTGCCAAGCTGCTGTTGCAGGCTCTGGCGCTGGGCTGTTTCTGCCTGAATACGCTGCTGGCGCTGCTGCTCAGCGATGCGGGCTGCCTCTGCCTGTCGCGCGGCTTCTGCTGCGGCTGCCTGTTGTGCGGCGGCAGCGGCTGACCCGTTATCACCCTGTGGCTGGCCTGCTGCTCGTTGACCAACCAGCCCAGATGTGAACCCTGCTGACTCGCGCTGTTTAGCTTCGTTCTGCAAAGCGTACAGACTGGCCTGCGCTACAACTTTATCAAACCCGGTAAAGCGCGGGTTCTGCAACTGCTGGTTAATCTGATTAATACGGTTCTGTACATCCTGATAAGTCAGATCCTTGAACGCGTTAGCGAACGTACCGACATTGCCATTGCCGCTGCCACCACCTTGCTGATTACTATTGTTAGCGCTGCCTGCGTTCTGACTACTAGCTGCACCCCCCTGGGTATAACCGCCATACGCCTGCGCTGTGCTGCCTCCATAGTCACCACCCAACAGCGTCATGGTTGAGCTTGTTGAGTTGTTCCACGAATACGATCCTCCTGCTCCTGCACCACCAAGACCTACACCGCTGACGGAACCACCAAACAGACCGCCGCTACGCCCACCGTAGCCGTTACTGTTTCCCCCCCGGCTGCCATTATCTCCAGCCGCACCACCTACGGATGAGCCCACACCACCTGAGAAGCCCGGCATAGTTTGTTACTCCTCTGAATCGATGGACGCCCAGCCGTGCTTAGTCAGCACCATGCCAGCCCACTTATCGCCAATTTTTGGTTTTGCTGCGTGATGGGTGTTAACTACGTTTCCCTTTTCAGCCTCTACCGCTACCTGCTCTGCCATAGCTTCACTGTGCGGCGCTGGCGCTGTGCTGGTTACGATTTGACTCACCTGCTCCTGAATTGTTGGCTGGCTGTTGTTCTCATCAGCACCAGGCGTTTCGATTTTTGCTTTACGTGGGCGACCGCGGCCGCTGTTTGTTTTGGTTTGTTCCATCGGTTCACCTCGTTTTTCAGGCATAAAAAAACCCGCCGAAGCGGGTTGTCGTTTCTGGTTTAAGTCACTGAGGCTGGAATCTAAATTTAATTTCGTCACCCAGCACTTTAGGCCTGGTGGGGAATATACCGGCCTTAATAGTTTCTTTGATAACATTGATAGCTGCCGTGCAAAGCCCGGGATTGCCACCCTGCGCTTTTATATCAACCGGCATTTGGCCTTCTGGCTGCTTAATCATGATGTCGCAATACTTGCCCTTGTAAGCGTCAACATCATAAAACTGCGACTGAATAGCGCTTACCGATTCACACAGCCACAAATTGACTTCGCGCTTATCACCCTCAAAATGATTCTGCGATTCACACCTCTGTTTAATCTGCGTCACTCTCTCCGGTGCGGGCGCTGAGGCTGGCAGTGGTTCAGAGTTTGTTTGGCTATGATTTGATTGCGTAGTACCGCAACCGGCCAGCGCCATAACGAACAAAACGCCAATTAATTTTTTCATTTTCTAATCCCAGAGTAATGTTTCGCCAGTTATATCACAGCAGGCCAGCGCCTGACAGTCAGGCAGAACGGCGGCGGGCACATGGGATAATTTCACGAAAACAGACCGCTTTTAACATAATAGGTCTAATGCGCACTTCGCCAGCATGCCAAATTGAAATGTCACCGTGAAACCTGCGTTTTCCTCATTTATCCAAGCGAAAGCCACAAAACGACACTGCATAAACGCTGCATAAAACAGGCCCGAAAATGCATGACCTCAAAACAAATCAAAACGCCCGTTTTTCTGGGTTTTCCTGAAGTTCTGGCACCGTGATTTTTTTTCAGAAAAAACGATTACCGCATTTCCCTCTTTACCGCGCGCACGTGCGCGAAAAGACGCGCGCGAAGTGTTGCGGGATCAAACTCCATTATTGAACGCTCTCAGCGAAAGCGCTCTGTAATGAATTAACGCTTAAGCCTGCCCTTGCCGTGACGTTGAACATCTTCCTCTGCAATTTCCGGCTCAGCAGATTCGGTAGAGTAAGTATCATGCCCAGCCGCTACCGCATTATCCGCTATGCATGCATCCATCATCTGTTGCGTTGTCAGTGTTCCAATGCCACCTGAGCCTGCACCACCACAACCGGCACCGACTGAGGAGCCAATGCCGCCAGACATAGGCGCGGAGGTTGCCGATGTGCCGCCTTTGTATGATTGCTGCTGGCCCACCAGCAAATCACTGATAGTCAGTGACGGAGTATTGCGTTGCAGATACAGGCTGACAACCGCCTGTTTTACCCGTTCATCGCTATTAACGATTTCTGCCACCTGATTGGCTGTTAATTTAATTTCCACAATTTCACCTTTTAGCAGTCATTATCTGGACGGGCTACAGCACGACAGGCATACATGCATGCTTTCTTCATTGTGCTTTCAGCTTCCCGGCACCATTCGAATGCATCGTAAGGGGTTTCATCAGATGGAAGCTGGCTGAGATCGCTACCGTGCTCACGCATCAGGGCGATAAACTGGCGGCTCAGTTCTTTAAACTGATTCATCTTGCCAACTTCACCATGTGACAAAGTTCGGTAGCCTTTAACCGTGCTACCGTCTTGGGGTTTTGCTTCGCTCATAGTCATTGACCTTCTTAATCGAGATAGAAATCATCATTCAGATTACGCCTGCGAGACGCGCTGGCATTGTGGGGACAAGCGTTGACGTTATGCCCTGCTTTACCGCAATAAGCGCATCGCAAGTTTGCACGGCTGGCGCTGCCACTCCATGTATGCGGGCAGTTCTCGCGAGTGTGCAGCCCTGATCCGCAAAAAGTGCAGCGTGTATAGGCCATAGTTATTTACCTTGTCGGGATAATTCGATTTTGCGGATGCTGGCCTTGTCCTTGTTGCAATTCTCCAGCGCGGTTAACAGCCGTTCGTTTAAATCCAGGCTGCCACCCCATGTCAGCGGGTCAGGTATTTCCGGTACCGGGCAATCAGCGGTTAACTCCGCTGGTATCGCTACTGCTGGCACCTGCACGTATCTGGTTTCTGTGTGCCCGCAAGCTGTCAGCAGCGGCAACAGGAACAGGCAGAACAGCGCACTTATCGCCCTTAACGGCTTCACGGATATAAACGATTCGCTGTTCACTGTCGTCTGTGGCTTTCTGCTTATCGCTACGTGTGGATTCTGCGATGTCGTTAAACAGCCGGACGGCAGCAATAACGTTAGTGGTGACCGCCTCCGCTGATTTTTGCTGCTGTAAGGCTTTGTCACGTTCATTCCCCACTGTCACAGAAAGGTTTCGGTAATACATCGTTGCCAGCAATAAGCCTGCCACCAGCACCACCAGCAGAATTGCCATTACCAGACTTACATTCGCTTTAAGCCACGTCATTGATCAAGCCCCCAACATGTGAGCTCTGATTCCTGCTCTCGTCGCTCAACCTGACCAAAGCAGCCGTTTGACCGTACCCGGCAATCTTTGCCGCCGTCGAATATCCAGCGCTTCATTTCAGCGCATGCGCCTTTGCGGTCGCCGCTGTTTAATTTGCGGTAGAACGTCGATGACAGGCATTTTCCGGGGCCAATGTTCCACGGACAGAATGACGCTATACCAACCTTCTGCGGCTCGGTCAGTGGGACGTGTACGTTTTTATCTACCCAGGCTAATGCTTTGGCCTGTTCTGCTCTGTCGATAGCGCGGCAATGGTCAGCGGTCAGACGCATGCCCTTTACTACCGGCTTGCCATTAACCCGCGTCACTCCGCCGCATATCGTCCAGATGCCGCCGTTGTCGGCGTATGCGATGAGGCGTGAACCCTCTTTTTCCTGCTGAAACTGATCCATCAGAACGGGGGCGGTAGCGCCACCAGCTATCAGGGCCAGCATTGCCGCGCTAAGGGTCTTTTTAAGCCTGGGTGACATCGCCATTTTTACCGTCCACGCTTTTGATTGTTGTGTTAAGCGCGGCGATTACTGCTGGCGCATCGCTGGAAGTTAATTTTGATGACCGCTGCGCCAGATTCTGGATTGCCTCTGTGCGTAAACGATCCTGCTCAATATCAAATTGGTGAGACGCCTCTTTGCGGGCATCATCGCGGCGTTTGTAATAAACGTTGACTGCGAATGTTGCGATACCCAGCAGCACGCCGCTGGATAAGCCGATAAAGTTCCAGTCAAGACCGTGGAACCATTCAAACCAGCCGCCCCAGCCGCCTACAATTAACCCGCCAGATGTACCGTAAGACAGGGTTGACGCTATTTTGTCTGGCATAGTTTTGCCCATGTGAATACCTCCGTGAGTTGACGGAAGCTGTGAGTAGCGGGAAAAGAAATAAAAAAGCCCCGCACAGAGGCGAGGCTTATAAGCTGTGTGGCGTAGTGACCACCCTTAGCAGAATATCTGTTTTTTTACGATCGTAAACAATTATGCGATTAATTTTTTACCTTCTGGTTCTCGCGTAATGTATTTATCCATTTCTAATTGAACATCCAGCATTAAAAGCATCCCCTCTACTACGCCCTCTGCTTTCTGTAATTGCTTGCCGATATACGTATCAGAGCAACCATGTAACCGGGCAATCTGCATAAACGTTTTACGGTAGATGTAGTAATCCACCAGCAAATCATACATATCGAAATTATTTTTCATCAGCCGAGCCATGCAGCGATCAATAGTAATTCCGTCTTTGTCACTGCATGAGGCGCGGCTACGTTGCTTCGACGGAAATACCCCCTTAAAACCCGCCGCTATTGGCGCGTATCCTACGTTATCGCCGCCAGAGCATGACCACGCCCCCCAGCGCTCAAGAACCTGTTGAATATCACGCATAGCCTCACCCCAGATAATTATTATGAAAATATTAACTGCTCATCGATAAGCAATTGCTGTGTGCGAAAAACTCCCTCTGCGTGATACAGGCGGAGTTCATCGCGGGTAAATTCAGTTTTAATTCTGCCGTCTATGGCATCGTGACAGGCGTTACATGCGAAAGCGCCTTGTGTGTCTGGCGGTTTAATTCCGGTACCGCATGAACCGGAAAGGCGATAATGCGCCAGTACTGTGGTTTCAGGATTGTGATTACAGATGCCGGGAATTCTCACCTGACAATTGCGGCCACGCGCTTCCTTGCGGATATTTACAGGTCGAGGCATTGCTGACCGCCTCCCTGAATAACTCTGTTCCGCTTTTGATAGTCAGTTGGTGCACTGAGCCAGTGAGCGGCCCGTATTGCTGCTGCCTGGTCACTGGAATAAATTAAGCGGCGGTTTGTGCGGGGTAAATCAGCACATGCAGGGCAATAATCCATTGTGTCATGGATGCAGCCGCCTTTTTTACCCCTTAAGCAGATATGGAAATGTCCTGCCCTTGTCGTGCAGTTCTCACATATTGGCGCGTCGCATGTGTACGGCTTGAAAGCAGATATTTTGTCGGGCTCT
>Ga0157358_1000201_pt1 | contig 23988 bp, 14 predicted proteins | sample AttcapACBM2_FD_111484 | JGI IMG/M metagenome (GOLD analysis project Ga0157358, IMG submission 111484) | Fungus gardens microbial communities from leaf cutter ant in Botucatu, State of São Paulo, Brazil - Atta capiguara ACBM2 | ecosystem: Host-associated > Fungi > Mycelium > Unclassified ... | reverse complement strand
TGATCAGTAAATGTAATGTGATATTATAATTTAAAAGAATACCATATTACCTATAACTGCCATTATTATTCCAACTTCATGATTGCCTATCAAGTATAGAGAATTTATAGTGAGGTTTGCAAATCCTTTTGAGATTTTCCTTTCATTTGATACATTTGAATAGTTATTACTTCAGTGCCCCTTCTGATAACAAGTATGGCATTTATTTGTAGGTTTTAGCTTTTTTGCCTTTTTTTAATCTTTTTTTATTTTCTCTACTAGAGTCTCTTGTATCTGAAGATTCTAATTTTACAAATAAAGCCAATTGTTCAACCTTGGCTTTTTTCTTTGTTTTCTCAGCCTAATGATCCTACTCAGCCTAATTAGTGACAACAATAAGTTCTATAGTCATTATCAAAGTTGTAAATATTGGACTTTATTTTATTTTATTTTCTCATTTTCATATTCTCTTCAATTTATTTTGAAAACTCAAGTTAGAGCTTAATATCATAATGGAAAATAGTAGAAGGTTTTGGAAGAAGTGACATTATATAATGTATTATACACATGTTGACCTTAAGGCAGACACATGATCATTAAGAGTAGACTCAAGTAGTAGAACATAGACTAGTAGTCTTAGGTATATAAGATAGATGATTCTGTATAGAGTTCTCTATCAAGTTATCTTATGTAGACTCTATACAAGATTCTTTCTTTTGACTAGCACTAAGGTCTTAAGTTCATAATTGAGTATAAGAGTCTTTTTCTTATTTAATAAATTCTAACTAGCCTTAATAATACAATAGCAAAGATTTAGAAAAGACCCAATATAATCCAACATAGTAATATATTTATTTCACTTCTTTGTATAGAGTTCTTAGTAATAGTAGTAAACATTAATGTCTTAGTACTAGATAATATAGACATTATTAGAAATGATCTTATATTTTCTTTGAAGTTGAAATATTTATAATATATTTATATTATCTAAACTTGATAATATCTTTTATTAGCAGCACTATCAGATCACAACTAATCAAAATAGTTCTTTCTTGACTTCAACCAATCTTTATACTCAATTCAAGATATTGAGTAAGAGAGATTCTTAGAGGTGAAAAAAGTTTAAGAGTAGATATAAGAAAACATTCTTTCAAGCTATCAACTAATAACTAGAGTTTTCAAGCTTGAAGAGCAACTTTCATATTGTCAGCCTAAATATGGTAGTTTTTACTATTTAACATTGGAAATTGAAGTGACTTAGATGTTAACTTGTTATCAAGATCTATAATCTAATGAGAATTAATTATAAATAATGTAGCAATATTGTAAACATAACAAATATATGCAAGTAATCTCCAGGATTCAATACAAGATGCTATATTTAGAAACTAAATACTCATAGTAGATATAGCACTCACTTAGGATTTAGTATAAGACATTGAAGTTCTAAGAGCAGATAAGATTCTATATAAGTACTTTATAATAAATTCTAGGTCTAAATATTGATAAAGGGATTTATTCTATTAATTGTCTCTATATGAATATTCATACTTGATTACTTACAATCATTCCTTTCAACATATAGTTGTCAATAGAACATATTATAACATCAATATGAATTATTTCTTAACAAAGCTCTCTATATATATTAGATATCTTCAGAACTAAACAAGATATAGCTGCTCTAAGCAAATTCCTCAAAAGATCAGTATATTCACTAAGAATAGAACAGACTTATCTAGATAGAAGCCATCCACTATTGAAGACTTCCTATCTGCTGAATATGATATGGAAAATCCTAAGAACTAAGAATGCTCTCTGGACTAATACACTATATTAAGTCATATCTACTATTCTTTTATCATGTCTTTTATACTCTTTAAAAGAATCTACCATAATTCTGACACTGGAGATTGGAACACTTGAATTCAACAATTATTAACTTAATACAAACTTGAAAGCTTGTTAATAGTCTAGAAATCAAATTATTCCAAGAATATAATCACTTGTATAGTAGTTATACAAATAGCAAATCTCATTGACTTTTATTACTTAAGGCAATGTTATGATCAATACCTCCTAGTTATAGCATGAACTAGAGTTAAGGGTAATGATAACATGATTGGCTATACCACAATTGTCTCAGTTAGTACCTCATATAGTAGGTACAATAGTCTTGCTTGATCCTCATGTTTTATGACTCACTTTCCTTATATACAACTGGTGTATTTCTCATAGTATATATAGCATAGATACTCTACAATATTCTTATACTTTACTACTTGAATCCATCTCTCTTCTCATCTCAAGTCTTTGTCTAAGTGCAATCTAAGCTCTAAAGAGTAAAGGTCGTAATATTTGATAAAGTGTTGATAAGCTTATCTTGCAAGAGAGGTGTAGGAGAAAGAATTCACAAATAAAATTAGGTAGAATATCTGTTGGATGAAACATATGTAGTATTAACTACAAAGAGGAACCAAGATGAGTTTCAGAAGAACAAACGATATCGAGACACTGTCAGAACAACTAGGATCTTTACAGATCACAGAAGAAGCCTCAGATAACTATGAACAATTGGACACAGAGATGTCAGTAGCACCAGCACCAGCAGTAATTAATGAAAACATATAGGCAGTGATGCTGAAAAATATGGTACTAGATCTAGAATGGTTTGATAGCAACCAAATAAAATTTGAAGACTGGTAGAGAGGAATATGATTGTTTCTTAAGAGCAACAGGATCATAAAGACTGATGACAGGATTACAGCAATCCTGGCTTGCCTTAGGGAAGATGTAGTGGAAATATATGTACAAAAGAAGCTGAAGAACTTGGCACCTAGGATTGGAAAGATTTTGTTAAAGAAATCAAGATGACATTCAGCAACAAAACAAAGGCAACTGATGCTGAATGAAGGATAGAATCCTTCAAACAAGGAAAACAAAACACCACCGGCTTTATAATTGAATTTGAAGTATTGGCCATGAAAACTAATACAGATGAACTATACACAATCTTTTTATTGAAGAAGAACATACAACAAGACATTATCAAGATGATATTGGAATACCCACCCATAGCAGTACCAGAAACACTCAAGGAGTGGAAAGTGGTGATTACATCAGTCAGATAGGGATATGAATCCACAGAAGGATCAAATAACTACAAGACAGGTACAGGAATAACATATGGAGGATGAGGACAGCCCATAGACATTGAAAAGTCCAACAACAACTTCAAGGATAGAAAGCCAAAGTGCTTCAACTGCAACAAGTATGAACACATAGCAAAGGAATGCCAGTCAAAGAAGAAAGAATGAGAAACAAGAAAATGTTTCAAATTTAACAAGGAAGGGCACATAGCCAAGGACTGTAAAGGAACACAGTTGATGAAGAAACAAAAGATTCAGGAAGAATCAGACAATGAAGATAACAAAGAAAAAGAGTAGAATTTTAGCAATGATCTCAAGTAGGTATAGTACAAGAGATCTTTCATATAAATTCCCAAAATAAATATATTATTTGAAATTACCAGAATAGTGAGGAAAAGAGAGAATTGAACATGCAAGCAGATGTAAAAACAAAGAACGGCAAGAAACTCAAAGTGAAGACACTGGTAGACTCCAAGTGCACACATATGGAAATCAACAAGCAATTGGTCAAGTACAAGAGAATCCAAACAAGGCCAATAAACTTCTCATTTGAAGTATTCAATATAGATAGAACAAAGAACAAAGAGGTTACCAAGGTGGCACCTCTAAAAGTCAAGATAAATGAATACAAGAAGCAGCTAGAAGCTGCAGTAATGGATTTAAATAGCACAGATATGTTCCTAGGATATGACTGGCTAGTTAAGTACAACCCAGAAGTTAACTGGAAGAATGGAACAATAAAGTTTACAAGATGTCCAGGAAACTGTATAATAAAACACTAGGATGTTAGGTTTAAGACTAGAAGAACACAGATAATGGAAACAACAATACAAGACAATGGCAAAATAGAAAAAGAACTGAACAAGACAAATCCAGAGTATTTACCAGAGTATATTTGACCCTTCATGCACTTATTCAACAAGAAGAAGTTCAAAAAGTTACCAGAGAGATATGAATAGGATCATGAAATCAACTTAACAGACAAAGCACCAAGAGAACTAAATGTAAAGGTCTATACAATGATGCTGAAAGAAGAAGAAGCTCTAAATCAGTGGCTAGATGAACAGCTCAAGGTAGGACTGATAGTGAAATCAAAACCATGATATGTAGCATCCTGTTTTTACATTCCGAAGAAAGACAGTTCACTATGATTGGTTCAAGATTATAGGAAGCTCAACCAGGTTACAATAAAGGATAAGACACCATTACCTCTAATTGGAGAAGTAATAGACAAATTAAAGAAGGCAAAATATTTCAACAAACTTGACCTTATCTGGAGATACAACAATATACAGATTAAAAAAGGAGATGAATGGAAAGCTGCCTTCTTGACAAACAAAGGCTTGTTTGAACTACAAGTTATGTACTTTGGGTTATGCAACTCACCAGGAACATTCCAAAGAATGATAAACAGTATATTCAGGGAATTACTCCATGAGGAAGTGCTAGCAAACTACATAGATGACTTTGTTATACTGGCCAAAACAAAGAAAGAACTAGAAGAAAGGACGATTTGATTTCTGAAGATAGCAGAGAAACACAATTTATATTTTAAACAATCAAAATGCAACTTTGACATGGAAGAAATACTGATTCTAGGAGTTATAGTCAGAAAAGGACAAGTCAAGATAGAACAAGAGAAAATTAAGGCAGTAAAGAAATGAAAAACCCTAACAAAGACCAAGAACATAGAAAGCTTTCTTGGATTTGCGAATTTCTACAGACAATTCATCTAGAACTTCAGTCACACTGCAAAGCTACTAAATAAGCTAAAAGAAAAGAAGGAATGAGAATGGAAAAAAGAACATCAACAGGCTTTTGATGAACTCAAAGACAAGATAACAAGTTAACCAGTACTCTCACTCCCAAAAAGAGAAGGAAAATTTAGAGTGGAAATGAACACTTCAGGACATGCAATTGGAGAAGTACTATTCTAAGAGCAAGAAGAGAAATGGAAACTGATAGCATTTTTATCAAGAACAATGCAACTAGCAGAAAGAAACTATGAAATTTACAACAAGGAACTACTGGCAATTATAGAAGCTTTAACAAAATGGAAATAATATCTACTAGACACAATGAAACTATTTGAAATCTGGACAGACCACAATAACTTGAAATATTTCAGAGAACCTTACAAGTTAAATGGATAACAGGTCAGATAGTATTTGAAGCTGCAGAACTATGACTTTACTCTACAGCATATTCCAGAGAAGACAAATATGAAGGCAGACATCTTATCAAGAAAAGATCAAGTAAACACAAAGGAGGATAACAAAGATGTTCAATTACTCAAGGAAAAATTATGGTCAAGAAGAACAACAATAGAAGTAATTATGCTGAAGAAAACAATGACAACATACAAGACAAAAATGCTGGAAGAGATCAAGAGGAATAACACTAGGGAGCAAGAAGTGATCCAAGCATTGGAAAAGAAAGATAGATTATCATGGGAATAGGATGAAATTGTATATATAGAAGGAAGAATATACATCCTAAATAACAAGAAACTTAGGAAGAAGATATTACAAGAAAATCACAACTCAAGAGATATGGGACATCCAGAACAGCATAGAATGCTAAAATTGCTCAAATAAAATTACTGGTGGCCAAGTCTAAAAGAAGATGTCAAAAAATATGTGCAAGGTTGTTTCAAGTATCAACAGAATAAAGTCTAATATCAGAAGAGATTGAGAGAACTATACTCATTAGAAATATCTCAAGGACCACAGCAAGAGATTAGTATTGGACCTTTACCTAGGTCTAATGGAATGGACACTATATTGGTCATTGTAGACTAGTTTATAAAAATAATTTGACTAAAGGCAACAACAATAAATATCTCCTCAGAAAGCATGGTAAAAATTTATAGAAACAAAATTTGAAAACTGCATGGGATCTCAAGAAAGATTCTCAGTGACTGAGGCCCTCAATTTGCGTTCAGATTCATGGAAGAATTTATGAAAGCACTGAGAATTACAAGGTAGTTATCAACAGTATATCATCCTCAAATAGATGGACAAACAGAACAAATCAATCAAGAAATAGGAACATTCTTGCAACATTACATCAACTACCAGCAGAATAATTGGACAGACTGGCTAGCAGCTGCAGAATTTCAGTACAATAATAAAAGACACACAGCAACAGAAAGGACATCATTTGAACTAAACTTTGGAAGACATCCATGGAAGGACAACCTTGTGGTACAATCAGAGTTTCCAAGATTAGAAGAATTTCTCACAGAATTACAAAAGAGCTGGGAGCAGGCCATAAAGTCGATGGAAGAAGTATAGAAGAATATGAAGAAGCAGTTTAACAAGAAAAAATAAAATCCTTAAGAATTGAAAGTTGGAGACAATATGTGGTTAGAGAACAAAAATATCCAATTAAACCAACCTTCAAAGAAGTTGGACTAAAAACAATATAAACCCTTTAAAATCTCAAATGACATTAGTTTAGGAGTGTTTCAGCTGGAACTTCTGGAAGAATAGATAATTCACAATATATTCAACGAAGACCTCCTAACATGATGCATCAAACCAAAGTTCAAAGAACAACACAAGAAACTGGCACCACCACCAACTATTATTAATGAGGAAGAAGAATATGAAGTAGAAGAAGTCAAGAAGCATAGGAAATAGGATAAAAGAACACAATATCTCATATACTGGAAAAGATATGGAAATAAACATGACCAATGGATTGTGGAATTGGAGTTGCCTCATGCAAAAGAGGTGATTGAAGATTATTGGACAAGGTGTTTGAGTCAAAACCCATAGAGAGGGGAGGTGAAAGTCCATTTCAACAGTTCAAAATATTCACTCAAACTTTCAAATCAAATGTCTTTACAATTCATCAACAACTATGCAACTGCCCCTACTTTCCCAAACTCTTACATTACCAGAAGACTTAATAACATGGATGAAGCCAAGATGATGAAAGTAGAGAGAAACGACTGAACCAGGATATATCACAAAATATTGAAGAGGTTGAAGGTAATGATCAATATGCAAAAACAAATCAAGGACATGTTGAAGATTGTGGCAGAGACCAATATGACAATTACAGAAATGGAAGATTTAGTATTGAAAGCTAGTACCAACAATTGACTCATCAATGCAATGAATATTGCAGGAGTATTAGAAGACTTATGATATCTTATTCAAAGTGACATGAAGAATTGAGTGTTCCAAATTCAAAGAATGCTGGTGGACAAATTGGATATATACAAAGGAAAAGGGAATACATATGTGGACAGTAATATTCAGGAAATTCAAGAGTTATACAAAGACAAAGAAGTAAAGAAAGAGGAAGAAAGGGTCAAGGATGAAGAAGTAATATTAATCAAGCCCTATGAGATCTCTGAATTAACATCATCAACAACTCAATCCAGTTTTATAACTAATGAAGTTGAAAATCTCATCAAGTATATGAAATTTGTTCAAGCATCAACACAAACAAGAATTTTCCACAAACAATAATTTTCCAACTACTGTCACATTATTAATCACTGAAATCCAGAGGTAAATAAGATGCTGAATTTTAAAAGGAAGTCACAACAGCCTTAGTGGATAACAGCCTTAGTGGATAACAAGCACAATACTGAAACATCAAGAAATAGTTATCTAATTATAATGTTTTAAGGAGGTCCACCACATAAACTGTACTTTATTGCCATCAACAACTGAGGACAAGTAATTATCAGTCCTAACAAAAAGACAGTAACCACATATATGATAGGAGAATTGGAGGTCTTGATATAATTCATGAGGACATAAATACTAAAATGGGAGTATTGTTACAATCAATACCTCCTGGTTATGGCATGAACTAGGATCAAGGGTAATAATGACATGATTGGCTGTGCCACAATTGTCTCAGTCAGTGCCTCATATAGTAGGTGTAATAGCCTTGCTTGATCCTCATGTTTTATGACTCACTTTACTTATGTACAACTGGTGTATTTCTTATAGCTAGATAGTATATATAATGTAGATACTCTACTATATTCTTACACTTTACCACTTGAATCCATCTCTCTTCTCATCTCAAGTCTTTGCCTAAGTGCAACCTGAGCTCTAAGAGTAAAGGTTGTAACAGACAAGCTTTAGTTAGTACTTCAAGATAGAGTTGGTTGTTATAGATCTTATATCAGTTATAACATAGGATGGTAATCTTTATATACTTGTTATTGAGTTATTGCTATTTAGTTAAGTAGCTATTGAAGGATAAAGATAAGATAGGAGTAATGATATGATATGTCATCTTAATGCTAGAATGCTAGTCAAGCTTAAAAGTTCAATACTTTTACAATAATAATTCCAAGTTTGTTAATGTTGCAATGGTATTATACATGAAACAGCAAACTCATATGTACCAAAAAAGAATGAGATTACTGAGTGGACAATTGCTATATTTTTTAAGATAGTTTATTATATGTTATACTCAACAGAAGTTGACTTGAGATATTGGAGAGAAGTACTTATCTCTAAGTTAAAAGAAGTTGTCACTTATGAGACATAGACTGGAAAAAAGCTAGATATGTTATACTTATGGTTTTTTAAAGCTTTAGATTAGGCTTATGTACCCAAAAAGATTTAAAAAGAGAAGTTAGAGTCAAGAGCTATAAAGGTGCAGATGTTAGGATAGTGAACTAATGAGATAAAGAGATACAAACTTGAAGATTTGGAAATTGGAAAACTCATCACTTCTTGTGATGTTCAATTTTTTGAGAATAAAATATCTAGTAAGTTAGTAATTATGGATATTAATAAACTAGATATACTTTCAGTAAATAAACTTATAAACAATGCTTTGCATAAGAATGACTTAACCTCTAAATATTAAATAGGAAAGTCATGAACTAACTACCAATTGTATTTGAAAAACTCACAAAATAGAATAACTTACCAAAGTGGAAGTGTTCTGGAAAAGAGTATAAACTTGTGAAGAAATATGGGTCTCTTTCTATTGATAATGTAATTACTATGAATAAAAGTATTAACTTGGTATTTGTAGCTGTAGCTAATGAATTGCACATGTACTTTGAAGCTCTCTAGTCTCTTTACTCAAAGTAGTAGGAGAATGCTATCAAATCTGAATTTGTATAGTTAAAGAAAGCTAAGATATTCAAGTAGATAAACAAGTTGCTAGAAGAAAAGAAAACAGTCAGAAGCTGAATAGTTTTCAAGAAAAAACTGAATAGACATGGAAACTAGTTCAAATTTAAAGTCTAGATTATTATCAAAGACTATTCACAAGTTTCTGAAGAAGACTTTACTAAGATATTTTCATCTGTTACTAAGTTTACCACTTTTCACACTTTTCTTGATTTCAAGATACACCAAGTTGATATTATTACTATTTATCTACAAAAAGAGCTGAATAAAAAGATTTATATAGAGGTACTAGAAGAAGTGAAGAAGTTAGATAGTGGAAATCATTATTGAAAGCTAAAGAAAGCACTTTATAGGTTAAAATAGGCTAGAAGATAATAAAAGAATAAATTATATAAGATTTTGATGAAGTTGAGGTTCAAGTTCATATCTGCCAATGACTGTTTTTATGTTAAGAAAGAAAATAGGAGAATTGCTTTTATTGTACTTGTCTATATTGACAATATAGATCTATAGAGCTTGAAAATAATCTCTTTCAAGAATACTCCTAAATAAAAACTTCAAGATCACTAATCTTAGTGAGCTAAAGTACATGTTTGATATACTTAAAATCATGCAAATTGACTTATTTATCTCAACTAGTCAGCTTATATTCATTAAATTCTTGTCTAGTTTGGTATGTAAGATACTAATACTATTTTTATATCTTTACCAGTAAAACATGATCTCACACTATCTCAGTATCCAAAAACCAATGACAAGAAACAAATATATAAAACTATACTAGGGATATATATTACTTATTCTTAATTGGCTTAGTCTTATTTACAATACAAACATGATCCAATATTGTTAGATGCAGTTCATACCAGGGGTGAAAGTCCACAAGAAGGACTCAGAGTTGTGCAGATTTGTGAAATGACCTTGGCTTTAGCTTATGTACTGCACCATCTGTCTGCTGCATAGTTGCAATTTCAGATGATAGGGAAAAGTCCAAGATGGGAGTGAGTGCTGATTGGTGTATCACTGTTAAACACTGGAGATCGAGTTCAATAAGAATTATCTTCATCAATTATCAGACTAGCGAATTACAGTGTAACTACTAGTCTTATATACAAACAGATATTATAGGAAATGTTTGGGATTTCAGTGGTCAAGCCCTTATTACTCTGAGTAGAGGTTTCAGTGTTGAGATACTGACAGGGGTAACTCTGTCATGGAAGACTGAGTCAAATAGGAGTATCTCCACCATGGAAGACAGAATACCTGGATGGTTACAGTACTGCTATAAGATGTATTGCAAGAAAGGTGGCCACCATGGAAGGCAGATTTGTATAATTGGAAGATGATATTACTGTAGGAATGTAATTTCTAGATGGATAGACTTGCATATGATAAATATTCTATTTCTAATATTGTTCTGAGTGAGAGTGTTAAGGAATAATTTATATAATATGTTTTGTTGGCAACCAGATATCAATAGAAATAATTGTGAGTAATCAAGTATAGATATTCATATAAAGACAATTTATGTTCTTAAAATAAAATAGTGATATTATTTTATACAAGAATATGATACTAGATTATAAACAAGTACAATGTATTCCTAGTTATTAATATGAATAATTATGGTTGTTACTTGTGGAAAGTTGAGTTCTTTAAGTAAAGTCTTGGGCTATATGGCTTTTTTTATTATATTTGTAAATACAATATAAATATTAAATACAAATCACTAATAAATCTACAATTATTAGAATCTTAGGTTCAGTTTAAGTCTGTTTATTTAATGAGATCAAAAGAATTTTCCTTAAGATGAAGTTAAAATCACCAGTATTCTTTAAATAATGTAAAATACGTTTCATTGCTTTCAAATAAGCAATTCTTAGATTTCTGCCAAATTAATCTATAAAACCAACTGTAAATTAGATATTTGATCTGGTTTATATTGCAAATAATAGAAATCCTACAAGTGAGAAGTAATAAATATAAGCTTTGTAAGTTTATTTTTTCACTTTAGCTTTTAGAAAATAAGACATAGAAAGTTTATACTTGATCATAAGTAGGATTGAGAGTAGAAATAAATTCTACATATCAAGATATATAAGAACTTGATAGATATAGACTAATTAGATGAGTTGTCTTTAAAGAATTATATATTCTAAGATGTGATAAGTTTGTTATTTTCAAGATAATAGTCTTTTGTTTTATTATTCTATCACTTAAGTGTTAGAGTGACTGGGTAGAAATATAGAGTTTATATTCCAAGCTCTAAAAGAAACCTAAAAGTATATTCTCTAAGATACATAATACAGTACTTATCTTCAGGAGAAATCTAAAAGAATAAAATGAGATTTCCTGAAAATAACAACTATCTTAAATAAGTATACCATTCATTCAAGTTTATAATTGGTTTTAATGTCAGGTGAAATTTGTGAATTCAGACTTGTAGCTAGTTTCTTAATATTAAACATTCAAACTTTTATTACTTTCAATTATAACATCTCTTTTCAAGCCTGTTTTGATATATAAGCTTAATCTAGTAAGCTAAAAATATATAAGTTGGCTATATTAAACTTATACTTAGTTTATATCTTAAAAAAAACTAAATCTTTTAGTTTAGAAGTTAAGACTTTAAATGTACACTACGTATATAAATATCTCTTTCTAATATTACAGATTTATTCTTGTATTCTAGAATATATATTAAACTATTTTAAAGAATATTATAAACAGTAGTTTTATATATAATACTATTATGTTAGCAAAACTAAGTCATAATAGAATTCACAAATCTAAACTTATTATCACTATGAAGTTAATATGTCTTCAAACTAGATTATCTTTTTAAAAACAAATATTGAACTAGTGAAGTTTATAACAAGAAGTTTCATTTCAGAGTAGCAATTAATACTTATATCAGATAAAGACAATTAGTGAGATTTACTATTTGTATAGTTATTACATAAATAATTGAAGTCTTCAGAAGTATATATTTCATATATATATATAATATGTTGGTAAAACATTAAATTGATAATATGAGAGCTTAAATAACTTATATAACAGTGTCACAAACATATGTTTATAGTCTTTTTTTTTATATCAGCAATTTATTATATGGGGCATGAAAGCAAACCATGGTAGCTACTTTGTAGTTACATATAAAACAACCAGACTACATGATAAAAGAGAGAAGGAAAAATGAAAAGAACAGAAAAGAAAAGAAAAGGGAAAGAAATGAAATACAAACAAAAAAAAAGAGAAGTTTACATAAAGCAATAATTTATAAGGACTACATAATGGCACTTTCAAAAGCAAAAGCCTTACAGTTAAACTCCAAAAAGAGAATAAAATGATTAATAGTGTCTTTTCTTGAATTCCAATACTCATTATATCTTTTATACTCATAAAGGATATACTACCTAGTTTTGATAGAGTAGTTACTGCATGGACAGCTGAAATCTTTCCAAGGGAAGAATCTCAACCTATATTCACCAATAGAAGTATAAAGTGATTACTCTTATTGCTCTTGTACAAAGAAAGTTAGAATGTCCAAAATACTTAAGCCATGTATTATCTTTAGTATATGACAGCTCAAGTGGATTATTGCTTTTATTACATAGCAACTAATTGTATTGGCTTAGGCACTTCTAGAACTCAATTGAGTTGTTATGATTTTGGACAAAGAATTTCCTAAGCTTCTTTAGAATAGATGCAAAGTGTATTTGGAATAGATAATGCAAAGCATCAAAAATTTTTCAAGCAGAATGAATCAAATCTGTGATATAACAATCTTTGAAATTCCATGAATATTTGTGACTTGATTTATGCCACATCTAATAGCAAATAATTCAGTTTCAATGCTAGTAACATTCACTATATAATATACAGTTTTGACAATAAGTTTGTTGCAGATATGAATGTGTGCAATAGAGATAGCCACATTGTTTTTAATGCTGGCATTAGTAACAATGAGAGCATAAGAGGAGTCTTCAGAGAATACAATTGCTAAATTGTTGAGTTAATGTGAGTAAGATATGAGATTATCTTTATGATACTTGCTAAAGGAATGAAAAGAAAAATGACTAGAAAAATTGTCAATAATTTTAGAACTAAGAGAAAATTTGGAATTATGAGGATCAAAAGAAGGAAATACTTTGTTAAACCTATTATCCATATTAATGATAAGACTTTTGAGTCTTTCTTATTGACATGGAGTAAGCAAATCCAATGAGAAACAATATTGATTATTATAGAGATTAGATCTTGATTAGAGTAACAAACAAAGAATATGGTTATGAGAGAGAACATATGCTCTGAGTTGTGTCCTACTACTGAGTTTTCAAAAATGTAGATGAATTGGAATAAGACCCACAATTGCTTCAATACTCCAAGAAGATAATGTTTGAAAAGCACATGTGATCCAAATAACTGTCCTTCTTTGTATTTTCCTCAACTTATTAAGGGGATATAATAGCAGTGCCTTATTGTAAAACCATAGTTAAAAATTATAGAGAGCAATAGAAAGAATACAACTTCTATATAAAAGTCACTTCTGATGAGAGACAAGGCTACAAGCTGAATTTCTAAGGATCTTTATATACTTGACCATTGAGATAGCTTTATTAGCATAAAAATCAATATATTAACAGAACAATAACTTTCTATTAAATATAAAACCTAAATATTTTCAAGTTTCCCTAAGACATGAAATAGGGCTACCTAGAATAGAAAGATCAAGAAGAGAAGAATCAAATACACTATGTGACCTTGAAAAATGAAATATCTTTGTCTTTTCATGTTCTATTATGAGACCAAATTTCTTTAGAAGAGAAGAAATAATATTGTAGCTAAAAAAAAGAAATGAGTTCAAAATTGTTAAAGATTTGCTCTGTACAATAAAGAGACTATCATTAACAAAAAAAAGAATAGAAACTGGAATTTTTAGATTTTTTAAGCATTTTTCAAGGATATGAAGAACTAAAGCTAAATATAAAGTAGACAAAACAGAAGACAAGGCTGATCCTTGTCTTACTCCAACATTAAAATTAAAAATTGAAAAAGAAGAATTATTCTAGAAATACCAACTTTTTCTCTCAACTAGATAGTTTGAAAAGAAACATTCAATCTTAGAGTCAAAACTAGCTTTACTAAGAATGCAAGGAAGTAGACAGTGGTTTAATGAAGGGAAAAATTACATAATATCAAAGGCCAGAGTACTTGTCATAATGTTTCTGATCCAGTTCATATAGATAAAATAAGTAAAGGCAATACTAGTGTTGGCTATTGATCTTTGTTTGAGTTCACCTAATTGGCTCAAATAGATAAAGTTGTTTGAAATCACTTGGAATTAAAGACATTCATCAATAACTTTCTCAATCAGTTTTCCTAGAGTATTGAGGAGAACAATAGATCTAAAGGATTTAGGAAAATTGTATAACTTCTTGTTAGGTTTTGGGATAATGATTTCAGACACCTTTTGTTCTTGACAGTACACTTGAGATGTCTTTACAATAGTTTATTCAGTTCTGGAGTAGATGAGTTGTTGTATTTGGTGATGGAGCTGATAAAATTCTCTTCTGAGAATGGGCCCCAAGTCAATGATTGTACACTTGGGATTTCATCTAATATGTTACTATCAATTTGACAATTTTGAGCTATATTAAATGCTGAATGAAGTGCATGCCACAAGTTTTCAATTTTGAAACAGAGATGACCATTATGTTTGACCACTTCAACAGCTGGGAGTTTGCATTTGTTAACCTAATTGTTTTCTTGAACTACTTCTAGTTCTCTATACTCTTGGTTGACCTATACTTCTCTAGATCCCTGTTGTAATTTACATTCTACCAACTCTTAGAGTGCTTTGTGATGTTGACTGTTTCAAGTTTTTTGCTTATATTCTTTCCATCAAACAGACAAGGCTAAGAATAATATTTTCAAGTTGTTCTATGTCAGATAAGTTACTCATATCAATATCTTTAGTTTGAATATGTTTTTCAATAATGGGAATTGTGACCATTAAAGAAACATAATCTGAGATTAGTCTCTAATCCAGATGAATAGAGTAATTGTTGAGTTTGTCTGACCCAAATTGTAAAAACATCAGGTCAAGCACCAAGTTTGCATCTTGATTGTTATTAGAATACCTAGTGAAAACTCAGTTAGTAAAAGTAGAAATGCCTAAATTAAAAGAGTTTGCTATTTCAAAAAGATAATTGCTATGAGTCAAATAATGAGGATAAAAAGAATTCTATAAACTGTCTCTAATATTAAAGTCTCCAGTCATAACCAGAACATTATAAATATTAGTGTCAGTATCTTTTAGATACTTTAAAGTGAATTAAGAAGAATTGGAATAAATATTCATCAAGAAGAAAATGATGCTATTGTTGAAAAATGAAACTAGAAAAATATCCCTGTGATTAAGAAGGTTTTTACAAAGTGAAAATCAAAAGGATAACAGTCTGATATTGATATAGGTGATAACTTTCAGAGAATTGTTATTAATTGATAAACTCCTAGCAAAGGTTAGCCAGTTAGAATAATTTAGCACTCCTACCAACTCTTTGCCTTCTACACTTCTTGAGCTTGGTATAAAATGAATAGTCATCCAAGATGGTTCTTGGATAAAAATAACATTGAAGGAAAATTGAGTTTTGAGAATTGTATTAACAATCATATTGTTTTTCTGTATATTTTGTAAAAATATTTTGATGTCTTTAATAATTATGAACTATTACTATTCACAACTGAACAAATCAACTATCTTTTGCTTTCACAAAGCTTTTGATATTTCTTTGAGTGCTATTCTTTGTTGAAGTAATATTTCCAGACGAGACACACATTTGAATCTGTCTAATGTTTATTTTTGTAATTTTATCTTACAGCACCACCCAAATTGCTAATGATATTCTAACTTGTGAAGACTGTTGCATTTGATACACTTGGAATCTTGAATCCTGTAGGATCTAGTTGTGTGACATCACTTCCAGCAGTTTTTATACTGAGGAACATCTAGGTTCATATTTACTCTATGAATTGTTACAATAAAGCTTTCAATGTTGAAGCACCTGTTAATTAATCTTCTAGTCTTAAAACTACTCTAGATATCAAGCCAGATAATAAACATGTCAGATTTAGGAGAGACCTTGATAACTTTTAGTCTCAATACTAAGATAATATCATTGAAGATATGGTTCTCCTTGATGATCTTTTTGAGATTATATCAACAGAGATAGGAGTGTTAGTATCTTCTATAAAGTAAGAGATACTGATGATTTTAAGGTACAACTTTGATTGAGGTAATCTTGGAGCTTCAACCTAATTTGATTCTATATTATTGACATTTCTGATATATCTTTCAATAGTCTAAAGATCTAACATGCTCAACATCTTGTTAGTAATGATAATGATATCTCTACTGTTCAAATGAATAAAGTCAACAATAATTTCAGACTTAATATTCTTCAAGGCTTTGTTAATATTGGAAATATGAGCACTCAAATCTTTCATAAAACAGTTCCTATTTTTGGTATTCATAGAGATTATCATGTGTTTTCTTGAAGGTCTCTTGGTTATCATGTTAGGACAAGGTTTTAGTTTACTTTTCTCTAAGATAATCTTCTGAATGTGTTTGATTTTCTTGTCTTACAATTTCAGAAATTTCCCTAGCAATGTTAGAGAATAGGGCAGAAGTCTGAGCATATAACTTTTTTCTTTGTTTTCACTTGATTTTTTAAAGTATTTAGAAATATTAACTCTATTTGATATTACATTTTCACTTTATATTTGAAAGAAAAGTTATCGCTATCTATGATAAGTTCATCCCATTCTGCTTTGTAAATAGAAGAGATGAAACTCCAAGCAGCTTCACCTATGCCTCTTAGATCAGCAATACTGTTAGCCTTACTTTGTTTGATTTTTTATTGAGAATGTATTTCCTAATATAGTAGAGAAATTCCTTGATATTAATAATATCTGTCACCAAATACTCTATTGAATCATGAAGCAAAATGAAATTGAACTTGCCATCCCAAGATTCCAGATTGACAGCCTAATTCACATCATATGGAATTTGTATGTTATATATGTTATCTGACATGTATTCTGAGGATGTAGGATCACCACCCTTGATTTGTTTGCCCTTGCTATTACCATGTAGTTTAGACACCTTGTTATCAACATGTTAGCTATTGTTAGCTATTTTCTTGTTAGTTGCCAAACTAACTAAACTATCTACTTTTGCTGTTCTAGTATAAGATAGATAAAAGCTGTTGACTGAATTAGTAGAGTTCTCTTTAGAAAGCTTATTGGTGATTTCCATTCTCCTATGATAAGAAATAAAAGAAGTATTTGAAAGAATTGAGGACTTTCTTGAACTACACCTATTGGAGATAGCTGAACACTCTCTTGATTTGCTATTGTTAATGCCACAAATTTCTATGTTGGAAGGATAACTAGTTATTGTTGGGTTTGTACTGAAAGCTAAAGAGAAAGAACAGTGTTTATTTACAACTTCTCTTACAAGTGCTACCATACAAGATAGAGATAAGAGAGAAAAGAATGATTGTACGTTTATGATTTTTTCAGTCAAATAAGCTAAACTGATATTCAGATTAGTATATTAAATTTAATATAATGTTTTAAAAGAATCTTCAAGAACAACTGAAAACAAGTCATCACTATTTTTTAATATAATTAATCTTCTCTTCCAACTTTTTATTATTGTTTCTTTGTATTGAATAATACTCAAACTAATCAAATTAGTACTAAGTGTTAATACATGAAAAGTATTTAGCAATATGAGAATAGAAGTACTATGTAGTAAAATTACTGTAAGATAAGCAGATTCAATCTTTTTGACTAGAACCTTGTGTTAACTACTAACTGTAATATATTCATTATTAATAAGACAATTGTAAGATGTGAAAAATTAGCAATTAAAAAACATATGAGAAATAGCATCATAATTTAATAAAATGCTCTTAATAGGCTTACTTAAAGTTACTATAAGCATACAACTAATTTTCTAATTACTAAAAAGTTAAACACTATCAATAGTAATATTTATAAAGTTGTCAGACTTAGTAGTCTTAGACTTACTCTTTTTTAAGTATTCAAGACTCTAATATCTCTTTTTGTTATATGTATTATATATTAAGTTTGTCACAAACTTTATTTAGCTTGTATTTCTACAACTAGTAGACTGATTTTCACAAACTAAGTTGTGTTGGAAAGCATTAAATAAGAGCTTATGTGTGAGATGTATAAAAGTAACAATAAACAACTAAGATATCAGATTATCAGTAACTGTAAAAGATTTCCAATGATATATAATATATTTTATAGTAATAAGTATTCATATAGATATAAGTATATCAATGTAGTAACATAATTAGTTACCTTCTAAAATTAGCCTGATAACTGTTATGACAAATAACAACTTCTATTGGATATAAGTTTTGATCATATAATAAAAACAACTTGTGTATAGACTATTACTCTTTTATATATATATCTCTGTATCTGAGGATTAGACTTCAAACTTAACAATATCAATTATTCTTATTGATACTACTTATTACCTATTATCACTATCTCTTTATAATAAATCTCTAAACTACTATTAAGTTATATAAGCTTAAGTATCACAATTAGTAAGTAGCTCATTTTGTAATAAAGTTAATAAACTGAAGCTTTGAATTTGATTTGCTTTTTTTTTGTTATTTTTTCTTCCAGAAGTAAACTTTACTTATAATATTACTTCTCTCACTAGTAGTGAATTAGTGAATACATTTTTTTTTCTAACATCTTGTATCTTACATTATAAAATCCAAACACTCAAGCTTTCAGAAAGCTCTTTAAATTGTTCTTTTATTCCTGATAATAGAGTTTTAGAAGATACTGTATCTGATTTATCAATAGTTATAGACCCTCTTTTAGCTAACAATATCCTCTAGTTTCAGTCCTCTGCTAAGACCTTGTTATCATTCATTGTTCCTTCAGCTCTATTTGTCAGGCACAGTTCATACCAGAGTGGAAGTCTGCAAGATAGACTTGGAGTTGTGCAGACTTGTGAAACAACCTTGGCTTTAGCTTATATGCTGCACTGTCTGTCTGTTGTGTGGTCACAATTTCAGATGATAGGAAGAAGTCTGAGATAGTAGTGAGTGCTGATTGGTGTGTCGCTATTGAATACCAGAGATTGAGTTCAATAAGAATTATATTTATCAATTATCAGACTAGTGAATTATAGTGTAACTACTAGTCTTATATAAAAACAGATATTATAGGAGATGCTTGGGATTTTAGTGGTAAGGTCTCTATTACTTTGAGCAGAGGTTTCAGTATTGAGACACTGGTAGGAGTAACTCTGTCATAGAAAACTGAGTCAAATAAAAGTATCTCTATCATGGAAGATGAAATACCTGAATGGTTACAGTACTGCCATAAGATGTATTGCAAGAAAGATGGCCACCATAGAAGGCAGATTTGTATAATTGGAAAATGATATTACTGCAGGGATGTAATTTCCAGATGGATGGACTTGCATATGATAGTATTTCCCCCTTAGGACTGAGCCTTTGAAGTTCTATTCAGTTTATCTGAAAATCCCATGATAGTACCTATACCAATAATACATAAATGAAAAAGGAAGTCTTTGTTTTTTCTTCTACATTATCATGTCTTTCTCTACTCCTCCTGACATTTTCCAACATGACACTGAAATGCTCGAGAAATAGGGCCATGAAATATAGTAACAGTATGAGGAGGAGTAACAGTCCCTTCTTTGTTTACAAGAGGCAGTGGAGGCCTGTTGTGTAGAGTGTGTGGCTCAGAAGGCCAGGAGAGAGGCAGAGGCCAAAGCCAAGAAAGAGGCTGAAAAGTAGAGGATTGCAGAGAAGAAGAAGAAGAAGTTGGAGTATATCCAATAACTCCAGGACAAGGTGATAGTAGAGGATGCCACCCTCTTAGAAAGTGCTGAGAGATCCCAAGTCATAGAATCTAAGTGTAAGAAGGTTATCTCTGTAGGCAAGAAGAGACATTGGCCTCTTAAAAAAGCTAAAAAGAAGTACTATAGGGATAACGCAGTTAAGATGGGGGTGTTAACCCCTATGAGAGATGTGTATATACTAGGTAGGATTGTCTAGTGCACCACTCAAGGTGAGTAATTACTTTCATTATTATTATTATTATTAATGATTTTTTCTCATAGCCGATCTCTTATATGTACTAGGTATATTACTCTAAAACAGTGGTGCAAACTCATATTGGTACCAACTCTCTGGCTATGATCCATACCTATGGTAAAGTTCTAGATACCATTGAAAAGGCACTCCGAGAACTCATGAAGGAGTACTAAGGAGTTTGACAGTCTTTCTGAGACTTAGTGGAGAATCAGGAGTGGAATATAGCCTAATTAGAGAGTATTGGAGTAGAGATGGGGCTTAGAAGGAGAGAATGAGAAGGAAGAAAGCAGAGATGAAAAAGAGAGGTTTGAGAATGGCTCCAAGAAAAGTCAAGAAGAAAGAACTCTATTGTCTACCTTCTACTAGAATAGTGTCTTTGTTTTTTATTTATTATTATTTTTTAATTCTGCTTTGTGATCTAAATATGTGAGTAAGAAAATAAAGAATTAATATGAAAAGAAGTTTGAAAGTTTTGAAAAGAAGCCTTAAAAAGTAGTAGTTAATGAGAAGAGTAAATAGAATATACTAAGGAATTAATGAAGGAAATTTCTGTTGGAAAATGTGCAGAGGCAGGAGACAAGTACAACAGCATGATTAGAACAATGGGAGAAGACCAAGCTTGGCAGAATATGGTAAGTTTGGATATGGGGATCCATTTAGATTTGTCTCCAGTGTCTTTATACTCTAGCCAGATCACCTTGTACAGGAGTTTGCATACCTGTTAGCAATCAATTTTAGAGTCTACTATTCATGAAATTTCATATTTGGATTTTCCATCAATTATAACTGGAGCAGGGACTGGTTGTATTCTTTTGGAGAAAGTGTTAGACATGACAGGTTCAAGCATGAACATATAAAAGACTGGATAAACAGAATACATGGACTTTAGGAGACAGAAGGTAAATGATAGTGTACCAGGCTAGACAATAATTTCATAGGGTCTGAGATATTTTTTAGAAAGTTTATTTGAAAACTAAGTAGTTTAGAAGAACTTAGTCTTAATAAAAACTTTGTCACTTACTTTGAAATTAGGAGCAGGGGAACATTGTGTATCAGTAGATTTCTGATAACACTGTTAGGCCATGAAGATTTCAGCTTTGAGGATACTCTGTAACTCATCAAGATTTATAGTGAAGTCATAGGCTCAAGAAGAAGCAATATCATGTTTGAAGTGAATAGTGATGTTTGGATGATATCTCTTATTAACAAAGAATGGGAAAAAACTGGTAGTAATACTCAGAGCATTATTGTAGACAAACTCCACAAGAGGTAGAAGTTCAGGCCAGTTGTCTTGCTAGTAGTTACAATATACATGGAGGTATTGCTCAAGAGTCTGATTCATGTGTTCAGTTTGTCCATCACTTTTGGGATGATAGTCTAAAGTAAAGTAAAGCTATATATCAAGAGCAGTGTTTAAAGATTGGAAGAAGTTTGATACAAACTCTGAATCTCTGTCAGAGATGACATGGGAAAGGTGACATATGAAGAAATACTGTGTTTGGAAAACACATAAAAAACAAACAGGTGTGCTAAGTCTATAGACGTGATAATGTTATGGATAGAGATAAAGATTGCCTACTTGGTGAGCTAGTCGACTATGACCAAGATAGTGTTAAACCTAGAGGATAACAGAAGTTTCTCAATAAAGTTCATAAAAATGGAATTCTATAGTTGTTTGAGAGATTCATAGGGCTTATAATGTTATGGCTTGGATCAGATGGTATATAAATTCTGTTGTTAAGAAGAAGTAGACTGTTTGGATCTATAGACTACTAGCTATCTGTGAAAATGTGTTTTGTAGCAATTAGGTTACTAGAAAGAGCCAAAATGATGTCTCGATATAGGGTATCCAGATCCACAACTATAGCTATGCAGAGAGAAGGAAAAAGAAGGACTGTAGCTCATACAGAGGCTGCAAGTTATTCTTGAGTGAAAATAGGCTTGAAGTTGTAAGGGTTAACTATAGCATAGCCAGTATTATCCTTTTAGGATAGATGTCCTACCATCTAGTAAAAATGTCCGGTTTGGTGCCAAGATGACCAGGGTGGAATCTGATGATAAGGTTAAACTGGGAGAGGTACTCAGACTATCATGCTTGTCTCTGGGTCAATATCTTAGTAATAGAAAAATACTTAAGGTTTTTATAATCTGTAATAGCATTAATGGAATAGGCCAGACCTTCTAAATAGTATCGCCAAATCTTAAAAGCTTCAAAGATGGCAAGTAATTCTTTATCATGTGTGTTATCTTCATGAACAATGGAGAGGATTGCAGTAAGAACATAGTCCAAAGCATCAGTTTCCATGATGAGTTAAGCATTAGGAATCTAATAAGTGAAGATAGAAGCAAAGATGAATATCTTCTTGAGAGAGTTGAAAGCATCATGACAGGAGGAGTTGAACTTCCAAGAAATGTTCTTCTAGGTGAGATGTGTCAATAGAATGACAATATCTAAGTAGTTGAAGATGAGCTGGTGATAAAAATTAGCAAAACCTAAAAAGAATTGAATATCCTTGACTTTCTTGGATTCTGGCCAGTCTTGAATAATCTTTACTTTGTTGTCAGACATGGTAAGGCCAGAAGAAGAAAGAATATATCCTGGATACTCTACTGACTCAGAGTGGAATTCATATTTCTCTGCTTTGGTATAAAGACCAGCCTTGTGGAGATATTTGAGTACTTCTTTTATATACTGGTGATGTTCAGACATGTTATTCAAGTAGATAAGTATATCATCTAGATAGATCACAACACAGACATTCAAAAGGTTGGAGAAAATATTATTCATGAATTGCTAAAAGGTTGTGGGAGTATTGGTAAGACAAAAGAGTATTACAGACCATTCAAATAACCCATAACATGTCCTAAAAGCAGTCTTTTATTTATCACTATTGGCAATGTGAACCAAATAGTAAACATGGCAAAGATCTATCTTTGAATAAACCCGAGCTTTGCAAGATAAGTCTAGTGGATTAGAAATGAGTAGGAGTGAATAGCAATCCTTCTTGGAGATGTGGTTAAGACTGTAGAAGTCAACACAAAGATACAGTAAACTATCTTTCTTTTTAACAAATAAGACCGGTGTACCATGCAGAGATGAGGTTGGTTGGATGAACTCTATGTTGAGGTTTTCCTTAATAAATTCCTTCAAAGCCTCTTATTCAGATGCCGAAAGAGAGTATATAGGGCCAACCAGTGGTTGAGTACCTTCTTCCAGGTTGATTTTGAGGTCATAAGGATAATGAGAAGCAAGAACTTCAGCTTTAGTTTTGCTGAAAATGTTGGCAAATTCATAATACTTAGAAGATACATTGGAAAGATCAGGAGCTTCTGCAAGTTTTGTGGAATTAACCTGAATGTCTGAAGAGAAAAGACAGAGTTTGAAATTGTGGGAGTCTGGGAGTTTTGATGTGTGTAAGAATGCTGCAGCACCAATGATAGTGATGTTAGATTGCCCAGAGTTAAACATGGAGATCTCAGATGCAAGTATAGAAACTGCAGAATCCAATAATTGCAGAGGAGTGTCCAGAAAGGACAGAAATACCAATG
>Ga0157358_1000199_pt1 | contig 24090 bp, 21 predicted proteins | sample AttcapACBM2_FD_111484 | JGI IMG/M metagenome (GOLD analysis project Ga0157358, IMG submission 111484) | Fungus gardens microbial communities from leaf cutter ant in Botucatu, State of São Paulo, Brazil - Atta capiguara ACBM2 | ecosystem: Host-associated > Fungi > Mycelium > Unclassified ... | reverse complement strand
TCCGGGCTGCCGCCATAGCGGCTTCCGTGCCCGCATGACCACCACCGATCACGATGACGTCAAAAGGATCTGGATAAAACATGGTACTGAACCTCGCGGTTGTGCGATTTAAAAGAGTGGGGGTTGCCCGGGGCGTGAATTCTACTCAACTTTGGCCGAAGGTGAAAGCGCAGGGCCAGACACGTATTAAAAAGAAGATCTTTTTTTATCTAGAGATCTCTTTACTAGATCTTCTATTAGGATCGACGATCTCTGTGGATAACCCTTTTTTCCTGCCCAGGATCATTAGCTTAAGTAGGATCGTTTGCTGTGAAAGATCGGTGATCCTGTCGCGTATAAGCTGGGATCAAAAAGGCATGTTATGCACAGGTTCGATCCGGTACCCCAGTTGTTATTTGGATAACCACCGGTTATTACCGCTGAATCAGCCTGGTTATCCACAACTGATCGCTATTTAAATGGGCAAATCGGGGAGAAATTTACAAAACTTCGTCTGTTTTCCAGGCAGCGATCGCACAAAAGGATGCGATCCGCTGCCCGATCGTCAGCCGATCAGCTTTTTCCAGCCCTCGATCCACACCTCGGCGGGATCTTCAGGGATCTCATGTTCAAGCACGTCAATATCCAGACGTTCGCCAATGCGCTGTGCACCACAGGCCGTCAATAATTTATCCATTTTATCGATCGCACCGCAGAAAAGATCGTATTCACGATTGCCGATACCCACAGCGCCATAGCGTAGCTGGCTCAGATCCGGACGCTTCTCTTCTATTTCATCAAACAGCGGCTGCAGGTTATCTGGCAAATCGCCAGCGCCATGCGTAGAGGTCACTACCAGCCACGTGCCTTCTATAGAAAGCTCGTCCAGTTCAGGCCCGTGCAGTAACTCAGTAGAAAAGCCTGCTTCTTCCAGCTTCTCGACCAGCAGTTCTGCCACATACTCTGCACTGCCCAGGGTGCTGCCAGTGATTAAAGTTACGTCCGCCATGTGAGATCCCTGTTCGCTAAAGGCGGCTATTGTACGCTGTGATCAGTCTGGGATCTACCTGTGGGTAAGTAAGGTTATTGTTTGTTGGCTACCCGGCTTAGCTGCTGCTGCTTCGCCAGGCCGCGATCGCGCGTTATATGACTTGATGCACGCCCGGGGCGCTGTGTGCAGGGCTGAAGAAATCAGCCCCAGAACGTAATGCCCTGTTTTAGGCAAAAAAAGAAAGCCGATCTTTTGTGGATAATACTGTGCACAGATCAGGGCTTGATCGTCCGCATGATCGGGTTCTGCAGAGAAATCAGCGTCTCGGTTGACTGGATTTCGTCAATGGTCTGGATCTTGTTGATCAATACCTGTTGTAGCGCGTCGATAGAACGACACATCACTTTAATGAAAATGCTGTAGTGGCCGGTGGTGTACCAGGCTTCTACCACTTCATCAAGCGCGTCCAGCTTCGCCAGCGCGGCAGGATAATCCCGGGCGCTTTTTAAAATAATGCCGATAAAACAGCAGACGTCGTAGCCAAGCTGACGAGGATCGATTTCCACACGCGTGCCTTTAATAATGCCTGCCTGCTTCATCTTTTCCACGCGGACGTGGATAGTGCCGGGGCTGACGTTGAACTGCTTGGCCAGCTCGGCGTAGGCGGTACGCGCATTAGCCAGCAGTGCATTCAGGATGCCGCGATCGAGATCGTCGGGTTGCATATTATCGGGCATGGGGGCTCCGTCATTAAGGATTTGATAATTTGTCAGGGGATAATGTGAGGGAAATTGAAAAGACAGGCAATAAAATAGCGGACTTACCTCATCCGCTATGAGACAACGCCAGAACGGCTATTAACAGCCCGCAGACTTAACGCCTGCGCCAGACGGTTAGCTGCGCAACGGTATGCTGGTATTTACGTGCCGTTTCACGAATAACAAACGGCACATCCTGCGGCGCAGCGATCTCCTCGAAGTCAGCCGCCAGCAGGCGCTGCAATGCCTGGTAAGTGGTCAGCGCCTCGCCGTTTTCGCGAATGCCGCCCAGCCAGTTTTCTTTCGGGGTGTAGTCTTCCAGCCAGGTATAAGGTGAAGAGAGCATCAGCACGCCACCAGCATTAATCATCTTCGTTACGTCCTGCAGGAAACGCTTCGGCTGACGTAGCCTGTCGATCAGGTTAGCCGCCAGCACCAGGTCGTAACCCGCTTTTTGCGGCTTCAGGTTACAGGCATCACCCTGCATAAAATGAATGCGGCTCGCCTGTTCTGCGCCCAGGCCAAACGCTTTCAGCTGCACCTGGCGATACGCCACCAGCTCGCCTTCTTCCTGAATGACGTAACGGAAATCCTCACCGCTGGTCAGCTGCAGCGCTACATCAATAAAGCGCGCCGAGTAATCCATTCCTACTACTTCATCAAAATAGCGGGCCAGCTCAAAACTGGCGCGACCTGTAGCGCAGCCGATATCCAGCGCCCGACCGCGTTTGTCGGTCAGACGGCAGGCAATATCCACCAGCGCTTTTGCATAGTTTTCGGTACCGAAGTAGTCAGGACCGTACTGGAAGTCCAGATATTGAGAAACCATGCTGTCGGTTTCGTACGGATTCAGCATTTTCTTTTCCTGATGATGGGAGACAACATAGCGAAAGCCCGCGTGCTGGTAAAAGTGACGGCGGAAAGCATAGCGGGAAGATTTTATTGCTTCGTTGCCGGTGGAAATCCAGCTGCCACCTTTAATTAACGCGTGTTTGCCATCGAAGGTCGGCGTCGAAAAGTCGTCGTAGAGTGGATGGACCTTAAAGCCTTCCAGCCCGGTAATGGGCGTGGTGGTCCACTGCCAGACGTTGCCCACTACATCGTAAAATTCACCCTGGGCAAAGCGATCCACCGGGCAGGAAGAAGCCCACCACGAAAGATTAATATTGCCCGGTGCCTGCTGCCAGCGATCGCCTTCAACCTGCTCGCGCAACAGCAGCCATTCGGTCTCGCAGGGCAACTGCACGGACTGACCGGTTTCTTCGGCTTTCCAGCGGCAAAAGGCTGCTGCTTCCAGCTGGTTGATTTCTACCGGCCAGTCCCACGGCATATCCACCTCTTCGGTCATCAGACGCAGCCGTAACCGATCGGGATCGTCAGGCGATCCTACCCAGAAAGATGGCATTGCTGCCTGCGCAAAGGTACGCCAGCCCAGGCCTTCTTCATCCCACCAGCGATCGTCCCGGTAGCCGCCCGCCATGACGAATTCAAAGAACTCTGCGTTGCTTGTCAGCATCTGGCTGGCTTTAAAAGGCTTCACCTCGGTAGTCAGCGTGCCATATTCATTGTCCCAACCATAAGTATCATCGGTTTTGCCCTGCGTGACGCGCGCACCTGCGACGTCAATCAGCTTATTAATCGGGGCGGCGTGACGATCGTGGCGGGCAACGGGACAGGCTGGCCAGTGTGGCTGAGGGGTAACCCAGGCGATCGGCAGCTGGCGGATCAGCACGCTGGAGGTTTCCAGATGGATTCGTTCATGCTCAATCCCCATCAGGATCACCCATGCCGGGCTGTCCCAGCCGATCGGTAGCGTGAGCGGCATCTCTTTAATTACATTTTCGACAAGAGTACGTACCTTGCCGCGATAGTCGCGCAGCTCGGCAAGCGTTGGCCACGCGTAGTGGCTGTTATCCAGATCGTCCCAGCTCATCTCATCCACGCCAATAGCCATCATCGCTTCGATATGATCGTCCACGCGATTTTCGAGCAGGCCTGCCGCTATCAGCTTATTAATATAGAAAGTGGCAGTATGGCCGAAATAGAACACCAGCGGATGGCGCAGCGAAATGGCTCTGGTGTAGTAAGCCTGCTCATCGGCAAGGCAGTCGAACAGGCTCTCATAGAGCGCCCATGTTTGTTGGAAATAATGCAGTAGTTCCTGGCGTTTTTGTTCTGCATCGCTGCCGCTAAGCAACAACGTGCGGGTGGGCGCAGGTAACTCCGAAGAAAAGGCCTGGTGAGGTTGTGCCACGTAATACTCCTGAAAACCGTAGGCGAAAGCGTAACAGTGACTATAGCAGGCAAGTGTTACCAGGCGATGGCGAAAGGTAAATCAGCGTTGCCAGCGGCGCAGCAAACGGTTCTTCAGGCCGGTATCGAAGCGCCAGATATGATCGAAAATACGCATAATGCCCGGTTTTCCATGATCGGACAGCGCAACAGCATGAAAGCGTTGCAGCTGAAGAAGCTGGTGTTTTTTCACCGTTTTAACCAGCTCCTCCGGCAATCGCTGGGCGATAAAATCAGAAACAATGACGGCATCGGCATCATTCCACTCCGGTGTGGCAAGCCTGCTCAGCACCGCCTGCAAACAGGCCGCCAGATCGGTACCGCCGCGAAAACGCTGGCTGAGAAAGCGGATCGCCTGCGCTATGCCATCGGCTGCGGTCAGCTCGTAGCCCACTACTTCATGCGCGAACAGCATAATGTAGCAGCGGCGATTGTCGGCCAGCGCCACCTTCAGCAGCGCCAGGCAAAAGGCTTTGGCACAGCGTTCGTTAAAGCCCCCCATCGAGCCGGAAGTGTCCACGCAGATAATAAAGGGGCCACGCGGCTGCTCATCATGCTGCTGGTGGCTGACCGGACGTAGCGAAACCCTGTCATGCCAGGCTTCCCCCTGTAGCCGATAGGTCAGCAACCGCTTCTCTACCAGCCTGCGGTAGAACTCCAGTTCCAGCTCGCTAATGCCCAGCGCAGCCAGTTCGGGGGGCAGCAGGCGCAGCACATCGTCGCTTTGATGAATGCCATTGACCTCTTCCGGTACGCTGGCTGGCTCTCTCACCAGCTGATGGAACGCCTCCAGCGGGGCATCCTCGCTCAGTATCGCTTTGGCTTCGCGGCTGCGGCCCAGCTGTTCCGCCAGTTTTTGCAGCATCGGCTGCTGCGCCAGAAAATCGCCGTAATCGACGATCAGCTGGTAGTCGCCGCGCTGTACCGGGCTTCTGCTCAGGTCCCACAGGCGCCCGGCCGCGCTCTCGCTGTCATCCGACAGAACAGGCGCCAGCTGACCGCTCATCGCCAGCCGTTGCTGTAGTTCCGCCAGCAGTTTTTCCCGCTCACTGTCGAGCAGTTGCTGATTCAGCGCCAGGGTTTGCAGCGTCAGACTCAACCGCCAGCGCTGTAAAAACAGCGTATGCTGCGGCTCGCTCATTATTTGGCCCGCAGTAGTATGCGCGATTAGCTCGCGTGCTTTGTCTTTAAACGGCGACTGATGCGAATCCAGATAAAGAAGAATTTCCGGCAGCTTCAGGCAAAAGGCCTGATGGGCTAGCGGCTGGCACTGTTGAAAAAGCGTGAACTCACCGGCAAGCGCTTCCGGCACGGCTGTTTGCTTCAGCTGCGCCAGGATCTCCGATTTCCAGCGAGGCAAATCGTGCAGCAGCGCTTTTTTCATGCCGGGAAATTTTTCAAAAAAAATGGCGAGCTGCGGGCTGGCCAACAGTGCCACGACCAGCTCTTCAATCAGCTCCCCTTCGCTGACCGCCAGAAAAGCGCTGAGCGTATCCAGCGATATCAACGGCGCACCTGTTTCAGCTGTTCTGCTACCTGCTGCAGGCTCTCCTCGATCTTCGCCAGCCAGTCGTCGCTGATAAACAGGCAGCGATGATACTGACTGAATAACGTACGCTGGGCGTAAAGCTGCGCCTCCACCTCATCGAGCGCTTCAATAATCTCCTGTGGCAGCCCGTTTGCCAACGGTTGGCCCGGCAGCATCAACCGTGAAGTTTGAAGGCTGACATCACGTAATGTCAGGCAGTCGTTACCGTCTACGTGCAGGTCCAGCGTTTGGGCAAAACCGATTCCGTTAAGCTTGCCGCGCACTTCGCCACCTTTTTGCAGCCAGTGGTGCAGCGATTCACGGGCAATCACGATATGGCTCACCTGCATATCATGCAGCATTAATGGCTTTTGCAGCATCAGCGTCAGCGTATCGGCGGACAACGCTGCCGGCAGCTCGTAGTGGGGCTTACGGCTGAACATACCGCCGTGCTTTTCCAGTCTGATCGCTTGCTCTACGCTTTTCGCCTGTTGCAGGCTTAGTCGACGCGAAGCAATTTGTTGCAGTTTGATCAGCATCGGCTGCTGTTGCCACGCCTGCTGGGTGATCAGATTGTCGATTTCGCGATCCAGCAGCTTCATCGACGCGACGTCGTGCCACAGACAATCCTTCAGCAAGATCAGATCTACTGGCGCAATCGCTTTACGACCGCTGTAAAAAGCACAGGCCTGTAAAAGATGAATCGCTTTTTTCCAGCGGCGATCGGAGATATAAGGCGCTTCGGGCTGGTTTTCCAACTGCTGGCGCAGCATGAATATCAGTTCAAACACCTCGTCCGGGAGCGCAACCTGCGTAATGCCTTTTTGCCATTCGCTATACTCTTCATCAGTGATGCAGAGCGACTCCGCAACGGGATTGCTGTTCTCATCCTGCTGGTGGGTCAACATGCTGCGAAAGTTCTGCTTCTCATGCACATTATCCAGCCACAGCCGGATCAGCATGCGGTCATATAGCGCTTCCAGGCCGCTGTCGGCTTCGGGCAGCTCATTGGATGCGGTCACCAATAATCGCATTGGGATCGGTTCTTCACAGTCACCGTTGCGAAAGCGGCGTTCGTTGATGGCGGTCAGCAACGTGTTAAGAATGGCCGGTCCGGCTTTCCATATTTCATCCAGAAAGACGATTTCAGCATCGGGCAGATAGCCTTTAATCAGGCGCTGATAGCGTCCTTCATCTTTCAGCGCCTGAATGGAAAGTGGGCCAAAAACTTCTTCCGGCGTGGAGAAGCGGGTCATGAGATATTCAAAGGCGCGGGCGTGCTGAAAAGCATACTTCAGGCGACGGGCGATAAGGCTTTTGGCAATGCCTGGCGGGCCAAGCAAAAAAACGCTTTCACCGCTCAATGCTGCTAACAGACAGAGGCGGATGGCATGATGCCGTTCATAAAGTCCCTTTTCTAAGGCATTGCTAAGGCGAGCGATTCTTTCCGCCAGACGGTGAGGTTGGGACATCATCAAACATTCATCCTTTTCTACGTTCAGGCCAGGGTGACTGGCGAGCGCAAACACTACTGGCTATGATGCTTGAAAGAGTTGATATGCGTCAGCTTTTTTCTTGTCAAAGGGTGACACAGACCATTGAAGTCGCTTTCCACATTCCAATTAAGGATAGGCATTCGCAATGATTCGTGCATACTGTGCGTTTTTTGATGACCTGATGAGCCCGTACAATACAGCCATCAGCTCCAATAAAAGATATTCCTATGAGTTCTGATAAAAAGCAGTCCCTTGGTGCCGTGACGTTAGCGGCAATAGGCGTTGTCTATGGCGATATCGGTACCAGCCCCCTTTATACCTTAAGAGAGTGCCTCTCCGGCCAGTTCGGTTTTGGCGTTGAGCGCGATGCGGTATTCGGTTTCCTTTCGCTGATTTTCTGGCTGTTAGTGCTGGTGGTGTCGTTAAAATATATCAGCTACGTGATGCGCGCCGATAACGCAGGTGAAGGGGGAATTCTGACCCTGATGTCCCTGGCTGGCCGTCATACCGGTGCCAGAGCGACGGCGATTTTGGTCATCATGGGGCTGATTGGCGGCAGTTTCTTTTACGGTGAAGTGGTTATTACGCCAGCCGTTTCGGTACTTTCCGCTATCGAAGGGCTGGAAATTGCCGCCCCTAATCTTGACGCCTGGATCGTGCCGCTGGCAATAGCGGTGCTGACGCTGTTATTTATGATTCAGAAACACGGCACGGGTATTGTGGGGAAACTGTTCGCCCCGGTAATGCTGGTGTGGTTCATCATTCTGGCCATATTGGGCGTCCGCGGCATTATGGCGAATCCCGATGTGCTGCACGCGCTGAATCCTTACTGGGCAATCCACTTCTTTTTTGAATATAAAACCGTCTCGTTTTTTGCGCTGGGCGCCGTGGTGCTGGCCATCACGGGTGTCGAAGCGCTTTATGCCGATATGGGCCATTTTGGCAAGCTGCCTATTCGGCTTGCCTGGTTCCTGGCGGTGCTGCCTTCGCTGGTACTGAACTATTTCGGCCAGGGCGCCCTTCTGCTGAAGCATCCTGAAGCGATAAAAAACCCGTTCTTCCTGCTGGCCCCTGAATGGGCGCTTATCCCTATGCTGATCCTGGCGACGCTGGCGACGGTGATCGCCTCTCAGGCCGTGATCTCCGGGGTTTTCTCACTGACCCGGCAGGCAGTTCGTCTGGGCTATTTACCGCCTATGCGTATCGTGCACACCTCTGAAGAAGAGTCTGGCCAAATCTATATCCCGGTTATTAACTGGATACTCTTTTTCTCTGTGGTCATCGTGATAGTAGGCTTTAAGCATTCTAGTAACCTGGCCGCCGCTTATGGTATTGCCGTGACCGGCACGATGGTACTGACCTCTATCCTCTGTACGACGGTGGCGATCAAAAACTGGCACTGGAACCGCTATCTGGTGATGTTTATCCTGTTGTGTATGTTGTGCATCGACGTTTCACTCTTCTCGGCCAACCTGGTGAAAGTGTTCTCGGGCGGCTGGCTGCCGCTGAGCCTGGCACTGGTAATGTTGGTGATCATGACGACCTGGAAAAGCGAACGTTTTCGTCTGCTGCGCCGGATGCATGAACACGGCAACTCGCTGGACGCTATGATTGTCTCGCTTGAGAAGTCGCCGCCGGTACGCGTGCCGGGCACCGCCGTTTATATGTCGCGTGCGCTGAACGTCATTCCTTTTGCCATGCTGCATAACCTCAAGCACAACAAAGTGTTACATGAACGTGTTGTGCTGCTGACCTTACGCACGGAAGATGCGCCTTACGTACATAATGTCCGTCGCGTCTCTATCGAGCAGCTTTCGCCTACTTTTTGGCGCGTGGTCGCGAGCTACGGCTGGCGGGAAACGCCTAACATGGAGGAGATTTTTCATCGCTGCGGGCTGGAAGGCCTGAACTGTCGGATGATGGAAACCTCCTTCTTTATGTCGCATGAATCGCTGATTATCGGTAAGCGTCCGTGGTATCTGAGGCTACGCGGCAAGCTGTTTATGGCGCTACAGCGCAACGCCCTGCGCGCGCCTGACCAGTTTGAAATCCCGCCAAACCGGGTCATTGAGCTGGGCACACAGGTTGAAATCTAAGAAGCCAGGGCCGACCGTTGTCGGCCCTTTCTTTTGGCTTTCACGACAATCCATGTGTTTCTCTGCCTGCCCTGAGAAACATTGCTGGCCTGTAACGGCCTTATTTTCCTGGCAGCACTTTCTGTTTTACCGGTATCCTCAGCCGTCTGATTCGACCAAATGAACCTTACTGCCACGTCACCATAACCGCAAAGCCGCCGCCATCGACGTTGACGCAGCGCATCTGCATGCCATGCAGTCGCGCAATACGGCTAACGATAGATAAGCCCAGGCCACTGCCTGATTTTTCCTGGCCCGGCGGTCGATAAAAGCGTTGCCCCAGGCGATGCAGATCTTCTTCGTTAACGCCAGGACCGTTATCCCTGACGGTAAAACCCTTCTCATTAATACTCAGCCGTACCTCGCTACCAGACAAGCCGTAACGCAGGGCGTTTTCTACCAGGTTACGCAGCATCAACGAAAGCAGTAAAGCGTTGCCGCTACGGATCACGGGCAATGACGGCGCTTCCAGCACGATTTCCATCCCGGCCACCTGCGCCTGTGGATAATGATCGATCACCGTTTGCTGAAGCAGCTGACGAACATCCAGACTTTCGGTTGCCAGATCGGCCTTGTTGTCCAGCCTTGAAAGGGTAAGCAGTTGATCCACCAGGCGAGTTGCGCGATCGATACCGAGATCCAGATTTTGTAGCGCGTGGTGGCGTACTTCCTCATCATCGTGGGCTAGCTGTGCCACTTCTGCCTGTACCTTGAGGGCGGCCAGTGGGCTTCTTAACTCATGGGCGGCATCAGAAGTAAAACGCCGTTCGCGCAGCAGCATTTCACTGACGCGCGAGAACAGGGCGTTCAGCTCTGTCAGCAAGGGTTTTACTTCATGGGGCACCCGTTTTTCCACCAGCTGAGTACCGTCATCGGGCGTCCGCAGGCGCAGCTGGTGGGCAATTCTTTTCAGCGGCGTCAGCTCGCGTGTGATCAGCCACAGCAGCAACAGCAGCATGACAGGCAGCGCAATCAGCCAGGGGATCAGGCTGGTCTGGACAATATCGCGGGTCATGTCATTACGGTATTCCCACTCCTGGCCGACCGCCACCACGTAGTGGTTATCAGGAGTAGACAGCCAGACCATGCGCCATAAATCGTCATCGTCACTGAGCCTGACATCGCTAAAACCGTTGCTCCGGCGATCAAAAAGAAAGTGCTTGCCGTTGTCGCCATCATTCATCACCATGCGGCCATCTGCAGTGAAAATGGCAAATGCCAGCGCATCATCATCCTGCTCACCACGATGGTGCTTCAGTAGCTTTTTGGTTTTGGGCAGCGTTAAAGGTGCCTGGCTCAACTGGTTGGGGTCCATGGTCGTCAACCGTTTGGCAAACAGCATCAGCTGGGTATCAAACAGCTGATTGATATTATGCCGCGTCTGCCACCATGAGCCGATACTGGCCACTCCCCAGCATATGAGCGTCAGCAGAAGAAAGCCCAGCATCAGGCGCAGGCGTAAGCTCAGCCGGTGCATGATGGCGCTCCCAGCGTATAGCCGACACCATGCACGGTACGGATGAAAGTACTGCCCAGCTTTTTACGCAGGTGATGAATATGGACTTCAACGGCGTTGCTGGAGACATCGTCATCCCAGCTGTACAATTTTTCCTCCAGCTGCGCGCGAGTCAATACACGGCCTGGATTAAGCAAAAACAACTCCAGTAGGGCCAGCTCGCGCGGCTTCAGAGGCAGCGGCTCGTCATTTAACGTTGCGGTATGCGAACCGGACGCCATTGCCACTCCGCCGTGGCGCAATACGGGCTGTAGCTGGCCATGACGACGTCGAATTAATGCCTGTAGCCGGGCGGCAACTTCGCTCAGGGCAAAGGGCTTGCAAAGGTAGTCGTCTGCACCCTGTTGTAACCCGGCGAGCCGCTGTTCCAGTGCATCCCGTGCAGTCAGGATCAGCACCGGCTCGTCCCGCCCCTGCTGTCGCCAGCCGCGCAAGATAGTCATTCCATCAATACCGGGCAAGCTTAAATCCAGCACCACCGCGTCGTAAGATGCCGCAGAAAGCGCCGCCTGCCCTGTTTTGCCCTCGGTAAACCAGTCAACGCTGAAGCCCAGTTTACCCAATCCTGCTTTAATGCCGTCGCCAATCAGGCGATCGTCTTCAATGACCAATATTCTCATGACGACTTCCTCTGTAATTAACGGTTTTATACGAAAGGCAACGGACGCTGTACAGGCAAAACGCGGAGAAAGAGGTTGTTTTACGGCCCGTCTCGCAAACCATACCTTTGACGAAGCCCCTTAAGATCCTGTTAAGAAAAATTTGGTTAACTGGATCCTGACACAACGAATCGTGCAGCGAACGCTGCCTTACTCCATGGAATAAAGGTGACTATGATGAAAAAAACTGCCGCTCTGTTAGCCCTCACCGCGCTGGTTTCCGGCCCGCTATTTGCTGCTCAAAACGGGGGCTTTAGTGACCCGACTGCGCCAGCGGCTAACGTGCAGAAAGGCGGATTCAGCGGAGATGATACCGTGGTTACCGTTAAGCAAGCGCAGGATCTGAAAGATGATGCCTGGGTGACGATGCGCGGTACCATTGAAAAGCGTGTCAGCGATGATGATTATATTTTCCGCGATGCGACCGGCACCATGAAGGTGGATATCGATCATAAGCGCTGGGAAGGCCAGAACGTCACGCCAAAAGATAAAGTCGAAATTCAGGGCGAACTGGATAAGGACTTTAATTCGACCGAGCTGGACGTGAAGAAGATCCACAAGCTGAACTGATGCAGCAGCCCCGGCTCTGCGACAGTTATACCGGTTGTCCGAGCATGCCACTGCTTTGTCTGTGGAAGAGAAAAGCAGTGGGGCTGGCTACGTTCTTAACGCCCGGCCAGCCCCGCTGAGGCTAGGTCGCCATCGCCGACAGATGCAGGACGGCAGGCGATCGGTCGAAGCGGCGCCAGGCCAGTGCAATATCCGTATTGAGCGTCGCGTCGTCAATGGGGCGAAACACCACGCCGGGGTGGGCAATACAACACAGCGATTCCGGCACGATAGCAAAACCGAATCCGGCGGCAACCATGCCGATAGACGAGGAAATTTGCGGTGACTGCTGGCCGGTGTGCGGCTGGAAACCGGCACGCAGGCAGGCGCTGATCACCAACTCATACAGGCTTGGCGCAACCTCACGCGGAAACATGATCAGCGTATCGCCAGATAGCTGCGACAGTGGAATCTGCGTGTTAGTCGCCAGCAGATGACTGGCAGGCAAAGCGACAAGCATCTTTTCGCTGGCTATCACCTTCAGGTTAAACGCCTTACTGCTCTCACAGGGCAGACGAACGAAAGCGGCATCCAGTAATCCCTCCTGTAAATCATGCATCAGCGACGCCATATTTTGCTCACGTGTCAGTATGGTCATTGAAGGATAGCGCGCCTGAAAATCCTTCATTAAGGCAAAAATCTTCGGATGAAAGCCGACCGAGCTGGCAACACCCAGTGAAAGCTTACCTGTCACGCCGCGTGCTATCCCCTTGGCTTTCTCCAGCGCATGACCGGTCAGCTCCAAAATCTGACAGGCATCCTGATAAAAAGCTTCGCCCGCCTCCGTTAATTCCACGCCGCGAGACAACCTTTTTAGCAGCGGCGTACCTATTTCCCGTTCCAGACGCAGGATTTGCTGGCTGAGCGGCGGTTGCGAGATCCCCAGCATTTCTGCAGCGCGCGTAAAGTGACGCGTTTGCGCGACCGCGACAAAATAACGCAGATGGCGGAGTTCCATATTTAATTCGTCTCAAAGTGATGGGCTTTCTATATTGGAATTCATAACTGAATCGAGTCAACATTCAATTAGTAATTCTGAACTGTTCCAGCATAGAGGCATGTTATGAAACATTCTGTAACCGACTGTTTATGTGAGCAACAGCTGGTTTCAACCGTCAGCGCGCTCCGTCAACAAAGACCAGAAAGCGTCATCTATCAAACCTCTCTGATGAGTGCGTTGCTCAGTGGCGTATACGAAGGCAGCGTGACCGTAGCCGACCTGTTGAAAAAGGGTGACTTTGGTCTGGGCACCTTCAACCAGCTTGATGGCGAGCTGATCGCTTTTGACAGCGAGGTCTATCAGCTGCGTTCCGATGGCAGCGCACGGGAAGCCGATCCGCAGCAGAAAACGCCTTTTGCGGTGATGACATTCTTCCAGCCTCAGTACCGGCACCGCTTTTCCGCACCGGCCAGCCGTCAGGCTATTCACGATCTGATCGATAGCCAGGTGACGTCAGACAATCAGTTTTGCGCGCTGCGGATTAACGGTCGTTTTTCTGCCGCCTCCACGCGCACCGTACCTTGCCAGCATCGGCCCTATCGTTCTATGCCGGAAGTGCTTGGTCAGCAGCCTACCTTCCGGTTCAGCCAGCGCGATGGCGTGCTGATCGGTTTCCGGACCCCGCAGTATATGCAAGGCATCAACGTGGCGGGCTACCACGAACATTTCATTACTGACGATCGTCAGGGAGGCGGCCACCTGCTGGATTACCAGCTGGAGGAAGGCGAGCTTACCTTTGGCGAAATCAGCAAGCTTGTTATCGATCTGCCTGGCGACAGTGATTTTCTACAGGCCAATCTGAATCCGGAAAATCTGGATTCCGCCATTCGCGCCGTTGAAAGCTAATTCTGAGGAATCAAGATGAAAAATCCAACCGAAACCGCTCTCTGGCAGCACGGCGCCGATTTGGTCGTGGCGCAGCTGGAAGCTCAGGGCGTAAAACAGGTCTTCGGCATTCCAGGCGCGAAGATCGATAAAATGTTTGATTCGCTGGTGGACTCAACCATCCAGACCATTCCGGTACGCCATGAAGCAAACGCCGCTTTTATGGCTGCTGCGGTGGGGCGCCTGACCGGCAACGCAGGCGTTGCGCTGGTGACTTCCGGACCGGGCTGTTCGAATCTGATCACGGGCATGGCGACCGCCACCAGTGAAGGCGACCCGGTAGTCGCGCTCGGTGGACAGGTGAAGCGTGCCGACAGCGCCAAACAGGTGCATCAGAGTATGGATACCGTGTCGATGTTTCGTCCGGTCACCAAATATGCGGTGGAAGTAACCGATTCTAACGCGCTGGCGGAAGTGGTCTCTAACGCCTTCCGTCACGCTGAACACGGCCGCGGCGGTGGAGCCTTCGTCAGCCTGCCACAGGATATTGTTGACCAGCCCGCTCGTGGCCAGCTGTTGACCAGTAAAGGTCAGCTGCTACTGGGCCCTGCGCCAGACGCGGCCATTGCTGCCGTTGCCGCGCAAATGGCGAAAGCGAAAAACCCGGTCTTGCTGCTGGGGCTGATGGCCAGCCAGCCGGCAAACAGCGATGCGATCCATCGCCTGTTGGAACGTAGCCGAATCCCGGTAACCAGTACCTATCAGGCGGCTGGCGCGGTTCGACAGGAGCACTTCTCACGATTCGCAGGCCGCGTCGGGCTATTTAACAATCAGGCGGGCGACCGTCTTCTGCGCGAAGCCGATCTGATTATTACTATCGGCTACAGCCCGGTTGAATACGAACCGGCCATGTGGAACAGCGGCGGTGCCACGCTGGTGCATATCGACGTGCTGCCTTCTGATGCCGATAACCACTATTTGCCTGATGCAGAACTGATTGGCGATATTGCCGCAACCATCGACAGGCTGGCCGAGCGTATTGAGACGCCTTTACAGCTTAGTGCGGGAGCCGCAGCCATTCTGGAAGATCGTCAACAGCAGCGTCAGCTACTGTCGATGCAGGGTAAAAATCTTAACCAGTTCGCGCTGCATCCGCTGCGGATCGTGCGCGCCATGCAGGACATCATCAACAACGACGTTACGCTGACCGTCGATATGGGCAGCTTCCATATCTGGATCGCCCGCTATCTCTATAGCTTCCGTGCTCGTCAGATCATGATCTCCAACGGACAGCAGACCATGGGCGTGGCGCTGCCCTGGGCGATCGGTGCCTGGCTGGTGGATCCGAGCCGCAAAGTGGTGTCGGTATCCGGCGACGGCGGCTTCCTGCAGTCGAGCATGGAGCTGGAAACTGCCGTCAGGCTTAAAGCCAATATTCTGCATATCATCTGGGTTGATGAAGCCTACAACATGGTAGCGATGCAGGAAGAGAAAAAATACCAGCGCGTCTCCGGCGTGAAGTTTGGGCCGGTTGATTTTAAAGCCTATGCACAGGCATTTGGTGCCGCGGGCTTTGCGGTGGAAAGCGCGGCTGAACTGGAGCCGACACTGCGTAAAGCAATGGATGTTAACGGGCCTGCCGTGGTAGCCGTACCGGTAGATTATGCCGATAACCCGATGCTGATGGGTCAGCTGCATCTGAGCCAAATTCTTTAGTATTCAAGGAGATAATATGAAAACGAAAGTAGCCTTAGTCACAGGTAGCGGTCAGGGTATCGGTAAAGCGATAGCGCTTCGCCTGGCGAAAGATGGTTTTGCCGTGGCGGTAGCGGACTATAACAGCCAGACCGCGCGTCAGGTGGCCGACGAGATCGTCAGCGCAGGCGGTAAAGCAATGGCAATAACGGTAGACGTTTCAAAACGCGACCAGGTGATCGCTGCAGTGGAACAGGCTCGCAAAGAGCTTGGCGGTTTTGACGTCATCGTTAACAACGCCGGTATTGCACCGACCACGCCAATTGAAGAGATTACGGCTGAAATGGTAGATAAAGTCTACGATATCAACGTAAAAGGCGTGATTTGGGGAATGCAGGCCGCGATCCAGGCTTTTAAAGCTGAGGGACACGGCGGCAAAATCATTAATGCCTGCTCGCAGGCTGGCCATGTCGGTAACCCGGAACTGGCAGTCTACAGCTCCAGTAAATTTGCCGTACGCGGCCTGACGCAAACCGCTGCACGCGATCTGGCGGCGTTGGGCATTACCGTCAACGCTTTTTGTCCAGGCATTGTTAAAACGCCGATGTGGGATGAAATAGACCGTCAGGTATCCGAAGCGGCAGGTAAACCGCTGGGCTACGGTACGGCAGAGTTTGCCAAACGTATTACGCTGGGTCGCCTGTCTGAACCAGAAGATGTTTCGGCCTGCGTCTCTTTCCTTGCCGGGCCTGACTCTGACTATATGACCGGTCAGTCACTGCTGATTGATGGCGGAATGGTATTTAACTAATCCCTCTTGACCGCCTTTCCGGGCGGTCTTTTTTTGCCCTGTTTTGATGACCGGGCATTTTTCCTTCCTGTTCTGCCCCTTCAACAACCCTTAACGAAACGTTTCGATAGCGATCACAGTTCCGTAGCATGACGATTGTTTTCCGCCGCCGTTTTTTTACACTCCCAATCAGCGAAACGTTTCGCTCTGGAGTGAAAGATGAAAAAAGGCGCCTTACTGAATTCTGCAATCTCCTCCCTGGTTTCTCGCCTGGGCCATACCGATAGCGTCACGATCGGCGATGCGGGTCTTCCCATTCCTTCAGGGCCAGAACGCATCGACCTCGCGCTGACACCGGGCATCCCAGGCTTTATGCAGGTAGTCGACACCGTGACGAAAGAGATGCAGGTCGAAAGTGCCATCATTGCTGAAGAGATTAAGTCTCATAATCCACGGCTTCATGGCGAACTTTCCACTCTGCTCGAGTTACTGCAGCAACGTCAGGGGAATACCATTGCCGTTCAGTACGTCTCTCATCAACAGTTCAAACAGTTAACACAGCGCAGCCATGCGGTTATTCGCAGCGGGGAATGCTCGCCTTACGCGAACATCATCCTTGGCGCTGGCGTGACCTTCTGAGGCCGTCATGCAACCTTTATTGCAACTACAGGGCATTGAAAAAGCCTTTCCCGGCGTAAAAGCGCTTTCCGGTGCTTCGCTGGCGGTTTACCCCGGCCGCGTGATGGCGCTGGTCGGCGAAAACGGTGCTGGAAAATCGACCATGATGAAGGTCATGACCGGCATCTATGCCCGTGACGCCGGTTCCATTAAATGGCAGGGCGAAGAGGTTAATTTCAGCGGGCCTAAGGCGTCACAGGAAGCGGGCATCGGTATCATTCATCAGGAACTGAATCTTATCCCGCAGCTCAGCGTGGCGGAAAACATCTTTTTAGGCCGCGAATTCGTTAATGCTTTTGGCGGCATCCGCTGGAAAAAGCTTTATGCGGAAGCGGACAAGTTGCTACAGCGGCTGAACCTGCGCTTCAACAGCCATAAACTGGTGGGCGATCTGTCGATTGGCGATCAGCAAATGGTCGAAATCGCCAAGGTGTTGAGCTTTGAGTCAAAAGTCATCGTGATGGATGAGCCTACCGATGCGTTGACCGATACCGAAACGGCCTCGCTGTTTCGCGTTATTCGCGAGCTGAAGGCCCAGGGCTGCGGCATCGTTTATATCTCGCACCGCATGAAAGAGATTTTTGAAATATGCGATGACGTCACGGTGTTTCGCGACGGGCAATTCATTGCCGAAAGAGCGGTCGATACCCTGAATGAAGAGACGTTAATCGAAATGATGGTGGGCCGCAGGCTGGAAGAGCAGTATCCGCGCCTGAACCTCGCGCCGGGAGAAGTCCGCTTAACGGTGGAGAACCTTAGCGGTCCGGGGGTGAACAACGTCAGTTTTTCACTGCGCAAAGGAGAGATCCTGGGCGTAGCGGGGCTGATGGGCGCGGGCCGAACCGAATTGATGAAAGTGCTCTACGGGGCTTTTCCACGCAGCGGCGGTAGCGTCACGCTTGATGGGAAAAACGTCACGACGCGCACGCCGGAAGAAGGCCTGCGTAACGGTATCGTTTATATCTCCGAGGATCGCAAACGCGACGGGCTGGTGCTTGGCATGTCGGTAAAAGAAAACATGTCTTTAACCGCACTCGATTACTTCAGTCACGGCGGCGGACGGTTAAAACATGCGGAAGAGCAACTGGCGGTCAGCGATTTTATCAAGCTTTTCAATGTAAAAACGCCATCAATGCTGCAACCAATCGGACTTTTATCCGGCGGTAATCAGCAGAAAGTCGCTATCGCGCGTGGATTAATGACACGGCCTAAGGTGCTGATTCTGGACGAGCCAACGCGCGGTGTGGACGTAGGCGCCAAGAAAGAGATTTATCAGTTAATCAATCAGTTTAAACAAGAGGGGCTGAGCATCATTCTTGTCTCTTCTGAAATGCCGGAAGTGCTGGGCATGAGCGACCGCGTGCTGGTCATGCACGAAGGCCGCCTGAGCGGCGATTTTCCTATTGAACAGGCCACGCAGGAACGCCTGATGGCGGCGGCGGTCGGTAAGCAACATAGCGCGGAGTTGGTCACACCATGAGTACTCAAACCCTTCAGGCCAGCCGCGGCAAAGCGTGGCTGCTGGAACAAAAATCACTGATTGCGCTGGTGGTACTGATTGCCGTCGTTGCCAGTCAGAGCCCCAATTTCTTTACCCTGAACAATATGTTCAACATTTTGCAGCAGACCTCCGTCAACGCCATTATGGCCGTTGGCATGACGTTGGTGATCCTGACTTCAGGCATCGATCTGTCTGTGGGATCGCTGCTGGCGCTCACTGGCGCGGTAGGCGCTTCACTGGTGGGTCTCGAAGTCAACGCGCTGGTCGCGGTAGCGGCCTCACTGGCATTGGGTGCGTTGATTGGCGGGATAACCGGCACCATCGTCGCCAAAGGTAAAGTACAGGCATTTATCGCCACGCTGGTCATGATGCTACTACTGCGTGGTGCCACCATGGTTTATACCAATGGCAGCCCGGTCAATACTGGTTTTAACGATAATGCCGACCTGTTTGGCTGGTTTGGTATCGGACGGCCGCTGGGTATTCCGACGCCGGTCTGGCTGATGGCGCTCACTTTCCTGCTGGCGTGGTACATGCTGCACCATACTCGCCTGGGCCGTTATATCTATGCGTTGGGCGGTAACGAAGCGGCCACTCGTCTCTCCGGGATCAGCGTCAGCCGCGTCAAAATTACGGTGTACGCACTGAGCGGCATGTTGGCCGCACTGGCCGGCACCATTGAAGTTGCACGACTCTCTTCCGCTCAGCCTACAGCAGGCACCGGCTACGAGCTGGACGCCATCGCGGCGGTGGTGCTGGGCGGCACCAGCCTGGCAGGCGGCAAAGGACGCATCATGGGCACGCTGGTCGGCGCGCTGATTCTGGGCTTCCTTAATAATGGTCTGAATCTGCTTGGTGTTTCCTCCTATTACCAGATGATCGTCAAAGCCGTCGTGATCCTGCTGGCGGTGCTGGTCGATAACAAAAAATAACCCTACAGGAATCGAAAATGAAAATGACTAAAATGACGGCGCTGGCTGTACTGCTCGGCGCAACGCTAAGCGCTAACGCAATGGCGAAAGAGACGCTTGCGCTGGTAGTGTCCACGTTGAACAACCCGTTTTTCGTTTCTTTAAAAGAGGGTGCTCAGAAAGAGGCGGACAAGCTGGGCTACAACCTGGTGGTGCTGGATTCGCAGAACAACCCGGCAAAAGAACTGGCCAACGTGCAGGACCTCTCTGTCCGCGGCACAAAATTACTGCTGATTAATCCAACTGATTCCGATGCGGTAGGCAACGCGGTGAAAATGGCGAATCAGGCCAATATCCCGGTTATCACGCTCGACCGCGTGGCTGCTCAGGGTAAAGTTGTTAGCCACGTTGCATCCGACAACCGTCTGGGCGGCAAAATGGCAGGCGACTACATTGCGAAACGCGTAGGCGACAAAGCGAAAATTATTGAGCTGGCCGGAATTGCCGGCACGTCTGCTGCCCGCGAACGCGGCGAAGGTTTTAAAACGGCGGCCGATGCGCATAAATTTGTTATCCTTGCCAGCCAGCCCGCAGATTTTGACCGTACCAAGGGCCTGAACGTGATGCAGAACCTGCTGACCGCTCATCCGGACGTGCAGGCCGTGTTTGCACAGAACGATGAAATGGCATTAGGTGCAATGCGCGCATTGCAAACGGCGGGCAAATCTGATGTGGTAGTAGTCGGCTTCGACGGCACCGCGGACGGCGTAAAAGCCGTACAGGGCGGCAAACTTGCTGCCACCGTGGCGCAGCAGCCGGAGCAAATCGGCGTTATCGGCGTGCAAACGGCTGATAAAGTGCTGAAGGGCCAGCAGGTTCAGGCTATCAATCCCGTTGACCTGAAGCTGGTCACTCAATAAATCAAAGAAAAGCATGGCACGCGCCACCTCTCGCAGGTGGCGCCTTTTTCTGGACGCTCCCATGATTAAAACCGGCAGGCTGGCCGTGCTCGGCAGCATCAACGCAGACCATATTCTTAATCTGACCTCATTCCCTCGTCCCGGCGAAACGGTGATCGGCAAGCAATATCAGATTGCCTTCGGCGGCAAAGGGGCCAATCAGGCCGTCGCGGCCGGACGCAGCGGCGCGAATATCGCTTTTATCGCCTGTGTAGGCGACGACGATATTGGCCAGCGTATTCGTCAGCAGCTGGCGGAAGACAATATTGATATCGCGCCGGTAGACGTAGTCGCTGGCGAATCTACCGGCGTGGCGCTGATTTTCGTTAATGAAGAGGGCGAAAACAGCATTGCCATTCATGCAGGTGCAAACGCTGCTCTGTCGCCCGCTCTGGTCGAGAAGCATCGCCAGATTGTTGAAAACGCAGATGCGCTGCTGATGCAGCTGGAATCGCCGCTTGAAAGTGTGCTCGTGGCCGCAAAAATAGCCCGTCAGCACCATACCAAAGTTATCCTCAACCCCGCGCCGGCCATGCCGCTATCGGACGAGCTGCTGGCGCTGGTGGATATGATTACGCCGAACGAAACCGAAGCGGAAATCCTGACCGGCGTGGCTGTCGCTAATGATGAGGACGCGGCGCGGGCAGCATCGGTGCTGCATGATAAAGGTATTCATACCGTGCTCATTACCCTGGGTAGCCGCGGCGTATGGCTCAGCGAAGCGGGTAAAGGCGAGCGCATCGCCGGATTTAAGGTACAGGCTGTCGATACTATCGCTGCAGGGGACACTTTTAACGGTGCGCTAATGACCTCACTGTTGGAAGGAAAACCCGTGCCGCAGGCCGTACGCTTTGCCCATGCGGCGGCGGCTATTGCCGTTACGCGATCCGGCGCGCAGCCCTCGGTGCCGTGGCGTGAAGAGACCGATCGCTTTTTACAGCAGCAGGAGTAGCTCGTGCCCACTATGAAAGATGTCGCTCGTCTGGCGGGCGTATCGACGTCTACGGTTTCTCATGTTATTAACAAAAACCGCTTCGTCAGCGAGGCGGTACAGAACAAGGTTACCGCGGCGATTACCGCACTGAACTACGCTCCTTCTGCCCTGGCGCGCAGCCTTAAGCTTAATCAGACGCATACTATAGGGATGCTGCTTACCGCCAGCAGTAACCCGTTTTATTCGGAAGTAGTACGCGGGGTAGAAAGAAGCTGCTATGAACGTGGCTACAGCCTGGTACTGTGTAACACTGAAGGCGATGAAGACAGGATGAATCGTAGTCTGGAAACGCTGCTGCAAAAGCGCGTCGACGGATTACTGATCATGTGCACCGAGAGCCATCTTCCCTCTCCTGAAATCCTTAAGCGCTATCCTTCTATTCCTATAGTGATGATGGACTGGTCCCCTTTTGAAGGCGGCAGCGACATTATTCAGGACAATTCGCTGCTGGGCGGCGAAATGGCGACGCGTTTCCTGATCTCGCGTGGCTATACCCGTATTGCCTGCATCGCCGGCCCGCAGGACAAAACGCCGGCTCGTTCACGCCTTAATGGCTTTTATCAGGCCATGAAGCAGGCAGGTCTGGCGGTGCCGAAAAGCTATGTCGTCAGCGGCGACTTTGAATTTCAGGGCGGCTATCACGGCATGAATCAGCTGCTGGCGTTGAATCCACGGCCGCAGGCGGTATTTACCAGTAACGATGCGATGGCCGTAGGCGTTTACCATTCGCTTTACCAGGCGGGACTTTCGGTGCCTGTTGATATGGCAGTGATTGGCTATGACGATATTGAGCTGGCCCGTTATATGACGCCGCCGTTAACGACTATTCATCAGCCCAAGGACGAACTGGGCGAACTGGCTATCGATACGTTACTCCATCGCTTTGCCGATCCCGACGCCAGCCAGCAGCTGCTGGTGCTGACGCCGGAACTGATTGAGCGTGGTTCGGTGGCAGAATGCTAGGTGCGTTTTTTTCGCTTTTCTCTGTCGGCGATCAGATGCCGACCGTCACCAGGCTTCAGCAGCATAAAGACCAGGCCGGAAAGGACGGTTACTCCACCCATCGTCAGGAAAGTAGCATGGAAGTGATCGACAGTCGTGCCGTCAAAATTGCTGTAAAAACGGAGTACCGCAGCACTGACCGCTACGCCAAAACTAATAGCAAGCTGCTGGGTGACGGCCAACATACTATTACCGCTGCTGGCGTTGCTGTCGTTAAGGTCTGCCAGAGTTATCGTATTCATTGCCGTAAACTGAGTGGACATCGCCATCCCCAGCGCAAAGAGTGGCAGCAGCAACAGCGTCAGGCTGGCCGCAGGAGATTGTAACGCGAAGCTGGCAATCAGCACGCCGATGATTACGCTGATACCCGTCAACGTTTTACGGTAACCGAACCACCGTAATACCTGTGTTACCGTCGACTTTGCCAAAATTGAACCCAGTGCGGTAGGTGCCATCATGCAGCCAGCCAACACGGCCGTATAACCAAAGCCAACCTGGAGCATCAGCGGCATCAGGAAAGGAATGGAGCCGGTACCGAGGCGCGAAGCGATATTACCTAAAATGCCGACCGAGAAGGTTCGAGTCTTAAACATAGGAAGGGGAATCAGCGGCATTGGATGACGGCGTGCGTGCACTATATAAAGAAGAAGCAGAAGAATACCGCCGCTGGTGACCGCCAGCGCCAGGCTGCTGGCCACTATTTTCTCGCCAAACAGTTCAATGCCGCTGGATAGCAGCACCAACCCAATACCAAACAGCACAAAGCCGGTAAAATCGAAGCGGCGTTTCGGCGTGGTAAAATCCGGCATATATTTGCGGGCATAGAAGATGCCGAGAATACCCACCGGAATATTAATCAGGAAGATCCAGTGCCAGCTCGCCCAGGTCACCAACACGCCGCCAAGCAGGGGGCCGAGAACCGGACCGACCAGCCCTGGCATAGTCACGAAATTCAGCACGGGCAATAGCTCACTACGTGGATAGGCTCTCAGCAGCGCCAGCCTGGCGACGGGCATCATCATTGCGCCGCCAATCCCCTGCACTATTCGGAACAGAACCAGCATGGTCAGGGAGCTGGAAAGCGCGCACGCCAGTGAACCCAGCGTAAATAAAGAAACAGCAGCGATGAAGACCTTCCTGGTGCCAAAGCGATCCGCCAGCCAGCCGCTGACCGGGATCAGCATAGCGACAGTCAGGGTGTAGCTGATAACAGCGGATTGCATAGCGAGGGGCGAACGGTTAAGGCTTAAGGCGATGGCGGGAAGAGCGGTGTTCAATATCGTGGCATCCAGCGCCTGCATAAAGAAAGCCATAGCGGCGATCCACGGGAGTCCGGCCATACTGCGCGCGGATTTTATCATTGGGCATCCTTCTCAGTCGTTATTACCGACAGGAAAATCCTGCGAAGTAGAAAGAATAGCATCGGCAAGCATGTCACCGTGATGGATATAAAGGAGAATTTAACGTTGATTTGTTGGTTATATAGCCACAATAAGTGTGTTAATTGTTCGTTTGTTGAAAAAAGAAACGGTCGGAAGTTTTTTTTGCAGAAACGCTTGTCAGCCGTCAGAAACTCCCTATAATGCGCCTCCACTGACACGGAACAACGACTTCACGGTCACCGCGTCAGGAGGTTCAGGAAGCTGAACCGCCGGAGAAAAACTTCTGAAAAAGAGGTTGACTCTGAAGGAGGAAAGCGTAGTATACGCCACCTCGCGGCAGAGTAGCTCAGCTACTTCCCGCAACGCTCTTTAACAATTTATCAGACAATC
>Ga0157358_1000198_pt1 | contig 24094 bp, 21 predicted proteins | sample AttcapACBM2_FD_111484 | JGI IMG/M metagenome (GOLD analysis project Ga0157358, IMG submission 111484) | Fungus gardens microbial communities from leaf cutter ant in Botucatu, State of São Paulo, Brazil - Atta capiguara ACBM2 | ecosystem: Host-associated > Fungi > Mycelium > Unclassified ... | reverse complement strand
GAGCGTTGCGAACAGGGCTTTCGCTTCCTGCCGCGAGGTGGCGTATACTACGCTTTCCTCCTTCAGAGTCAACCTCTTTTTCAGAAGTTTTTCTCCGGCGATTCAGCTTCCTGAACCTCCTGAGCCGCTGACCGTTAAGTCGTTGTGCCGTCTCAGTGGTTGCGCATTATAGGGAGTTCTCGACGGCTGACAAGCGTTTATTACAAATAAATGAACGACAGCCGTATTTTTCAACAAAGCGTTCATTCCTGCTTCATATTGCCTGATAATGCGGCAAATTCATGGGCAAAACGCGTTACCTGTTCCCAGTCGGTGTACTCCACTTCTTTACTCGCATCCGTTTCGCCGCCGGTCATGCGCATAATCAGCTGGATCATAAAGCGATCGAAAAAGCCGTAACGCGGATATCGCAGCGCACCTGCGAACACGGCGCAACAGTCCGGCTGCCACGGTGAACTCAACAGAAACTTACGCGTATAGGCATTAGTCTGTGGCGTGCGCTTTTCTGGCTTGCGAGCCGTCAGGTTGACCGAGAAGAATCCCGAAGGCCTTTTACCAAGCTCGCTCAGGTGCTGCCTGACAAACTTGTCAACTTTAGGATGGAAATGGCCATAGCGAATAGAAGCGCCAATCAGCACCCGATCGTACTTTGCCCAATCGATGTTATCCACCTGAAGAATATTGAGCGTATCGCATTCCTGATGCGCTTTAAGTTGATTAGCTATATAAGCCGCGATTTCACGAGTTTGCCCATCGCGGCTGGAATAAAGAATAAGTGCTTTCATAAGATCCAACGTTTGTTATTCGCGCCAGAAGGTTGGCGTAAACAAAACCAACAGCGTGAAGACTTCAAGACGACCAAACAGCATTGTCAGAATCAAAATCCATTTCGCCGTATCATTCATAGTAGTGAAGTTATCCGCTACTACCCCTAAACCCGGCCCCAGATTGTTCAGCGTCGCAGCTACAGCGGCAAAGGCTGAGAAATCGTCCACGCCCGTGGCGATAATAGCCAGCATACTCAGCAGGAATACCAGGGCGTAAGCGGAGAAAAATCCCCATACCGCTTCCAGTATTCTTTCCGGCAGTGCTCGCTGTCCCAGCTTAATCGTATAAACGGCATTAGGATGCACCAGCCGCTTCAGTTCTCGAGACCCCTGTTTAAACAGCAGCAGGATACGGATAACCTTCAAGCCTCCGCCGGTCGATCCCGCACAGCCGCCGATAAAAGCAGAGCAAAGCAGTAGTACCGGCAAAAAGAGCGGCCAGCGAGCGATACTGTCTGTCGTGAAGCCTGCCGTCGTTGCCATGGAGACAACCTGAAAGAAAGCCTGGTTCAATGTCTGAAGCCCGCTTTGATAGATGTTGTGCGCCCAAAGCACCACCGTACAGATGATCACCAGGGTAAACTGCACGCCGATAAACATGCGGAATTCCGGATCGCGCCAGTAAACGCGTAGGTTACGCCCGCTGAGCAGCGTGAAGTGAAGACCGTAGTTACAGCCTGAGATAAGCAGGAAAATAGCAATAATGGTGTTAATGGTCGGACTGTGAAAATAGCCGATACTGGCGTCATGCGTGGAAAAGCCGCCAATAGCAATAGTAGAAAAGCTATGGCCGATAGCATCGAACAGCGGCATCCCGGCCAGCCAGAGCGCCAGCGCACAGATCACCGTTAACAGCACGTAAATCAGCCAAAGCGTTTTCGCCGTTTCGGCAATTCTGGGCCGCATCTTATTATCTTTCAGCGGGCCTGGCATTTCTGCGCGGTAAAGCTGCATCCCACCGACGCCTAAAATGGGCAAAATAGCGACGGCCAGCACGATGATCCCCATCCCGCCCAGCCATTGCAGCATTTGCCGGTAGAACAGAATGGCCTTGGGTAACGAGTCCAGCCCCACCAGCGTTGTCGCGCCTGTGGTGGTCAGGCCGGAAAAGGATTCAAAGAAGGCATCGGTGAGGGAAAGGTTAGGATGCTCGGCAAAGATAAAGGGCATCGCCCCCACGCTGCCCAACACCGTCCAGAACAGCACGACGATCAGAAAACCCTCTCGCGGTTTCAGCTCGCTTTTTTGCTTGCGGTTAGGCCACCACAGCAGTGAGCCTATCAGTAACGCCATAAAGAAGGTTTGCGTAAAGGCTCGTCCGGCGCCGTCACGATAGAGTAGCGCCACCAGGCCCGGCACGATCATAGTGCCCGAGAACAAAATGACCAGTAAACCCACGATGCGGGTAATGGCACGAAAATGCATGTAGCCTTTCCTTTCCTGACAAGGTGTTAGTCGATCGGGGCCAGATGAAGCGCCCCTCTGCTGAGATCGGTGAGATTACGCGTAAAGCCCGCTACCTGCGCATGAGGCAGCGCCAGCGTCAGCGAAACGCATTGTAAAAACTCGCTGTGCAGCACCTGGCCATGAAAACGGGCAACCATTCTTTCTATTTCCGCCAGCTGCGCGTAGTCGCAGGCCAGCGTAAAAGTCAGCATAGGCACTTTTCGTAAACGAGGCAGCAACTTCAACGCCTGCTGCACACCGCCACCGTAAGCTTTAACCAGCCCACCGGTACCTAACTGGATGCCGCCATAATAGCGCACCACTACCGCCGTTATCTCACCCACGCCGCTGCCCATCAGCTGAGCCAGCATGGGTTTGCCCGCCGTGCCGGAAGGCTCACCGTCATCTGAAAACCCCAGCTGCTGTGAATCGTCAGGCGCACCCGCTACCCAGGCCCAGCAATGATGCCGGGCAGTGGGATGCTCGTTTTTTACCTGCTGCACAAAAGCACGCGCGGCCTCCACGCCTTCGGTATGTGCCAGCAGCGTGATAAAGCGGCTTTTTTTGATCTCCTCACTGAAGCTGAACGTTTCAGCAGGAATGTCCCAGGCATCCATCAGTCCAGCTTCAGATCCCGGGTCATGTTTTCCACGCCCTGGTCGTGGATCACCACGTTGTCTTCGATACGGATGCCGCCGTAAGGCTTAAGCGCCTCAATGCGTGCCCAATCAAAGTGCTGGCTGAATCGGCCTTCACGCCATGGAGCAAGCAGTGATTCAATAAAGTAGATGCCGGGCTCAATTGTCAGCACCATGCGTGGTTCAAGGATCCGCGTGCAGCGTAAAAAAGGATACTGCTGCGGCGCGGCCAGATGAGTGCCGCTGTCATCCTGCATAAATCCGGCCACATCATGCACCTGTAACCCCAGTGGATGCCCCACACCGTGCGGCATAAACGGCCCGGTAAGATTTTCCGCCACCATCGCCTCTTCACTCAGCCCTTTTACCAGCTGATGTTTCAGCAACAGCTTTGCCAACCGCTGGTGCATCTGCTGATGGTAGTCGGTATAGCGTACGCCCGCCTTCAGCGTGGCAATCAGCGCCAGCTCTTCTTCATTCATATCCTGAACAAGCGCGGCATAATCGCTGGCGGGATCGTACGCATAGCTACGCGTCAGATCCGCCGCATAACCGTTATATTCCGTTCCCGCATCAAGCAGGAAGCTGCGCGGCTGTTCCGGCGGTAGATGATCAAGCTTAGTGTAGTGCAGCACGGCGGCATGCTCGTTCAGCGCCACAATATTGCCGTAAGGAACGTCGATATCGCGGTGTCCGGTAGCGCTGAGGTAAGCGATATTGATATCAAATTCGCTCATGCCGGACAGGAAAGCTTCCTTCGCCGCGCGATGACCGATCACCGCCGTCTTTTGCGCTTCGCGCAGGCAGTAAAGTTCGTAATCGGTTTTATAAGAACGATGATAATGCAGGAAGTCGATTACCCCTTTTGGGTTAATCGCGGCAGCGTTGATACCCAGCTGGGCAGCGCGCTGAGGTACCGGGCCGATATAAGCCACGTTTTCACGGTTCGTGGGCAGCAACTGCCCGATATCGTCCGGCTTTTTCAGCGCCGTGATATCCATACCGTCCGTCCAGAAGTTTTGCGGTAGCGGTTCAACGTTGTGCCAGTAATCTACCGGCGAGTAAAACCAGAGCTTCGGCTTATTCACGCCATCGATCCACAGCCAGCAGTTGGGCACGGTGGTCACCGGTAGCCAGGCTTTAAACTGCGGATTCACTTTGAAAGGGTAGTCGTGGTCATCCAGAAAAACCGTTAGCAGTTCACCGGAATGGATCAGCATGGCATCCAGCTTAAAGCGGGTCAGCACCTGTTGTGCACGCGCCTGTAGCGTATTCAGATGCGCCTGATAAAGGGCGCTCAACGAGTCCATCACTTTACCTCCGTTAATCACGTAATCAGGCGCATCTTAGCACGGTGAGATCGTTTTGCCGCGCCTGTGATCTTGTTTGCAAATAAGCAAACTCTCGTTTGCAAATAATTAACATCAACCTCACACTCTCGATCATCTGGTATGACCAGATCCCTTTAGCGCGGCAGCAGGAGAGAAGAATGCTTTACCAAGGCGACACCCTGACTCTGAACTGGCTGGAAAATGGCATTGCTGAACTGGTGTTTGATGCGCCCGGTTCAGTTAACAAACTGGATACGCAAACCGTCGCGAGCCTGGGCGAGGCAATCGCCGTACTGGAGCAGCTGCCAGAGCTGCGGGCGGTTTTGCTCAGTTCACGTAAGCCGGCCTTTATCGTCGGCGCGGATATTACTGAATTTTTATCGCTGTTCGCCGCTCCGGAGGAACAGCTGACACAATGGCTGCATTACGCCAACGCCATTTTTAACCGGCTTGAGGATCTGCCGGTTCCTACTCTGTCGGCCGTGCAGGGCTATGCGCTGGGCGGCGGCTGTGAATGCATACTGGCGACAGATTTCCGTATCGCCACGCCGGACGCGCGGATCGGCCTGCCGGAAACGAAGCTGGGGATTATGCCCGGCTTTGGTGGCTCCGTCCGTCTGCCGCGTTTGTTGGGGGCCGACAGCGCGTTGGAAATTATCGCCGCCGGAAAAGATGTTAATGCGCAAAAGGCGCTGGCGCTGGGACTGGTGGATGCCGTTGTGGCCGCTGATAAGCTGCGTGAGGCGGGCATCACTATCCTGCGCGAGGCCATTGACGCCAAACAGCCGTGGCGTGAACGTCGTCAGCCCAAGCTGCAACCGCTGAAGCTCAGCAGAATTGAAGCCATGATGAGCTTTACCACCGCCAAAGGCGTGGTGCTGCAAACTGCAGGCAAACACTATCCTGCTCCGCTGACAGCGGTAAAAACGATTGAAGCCGCCGCAACTTTGAGCCGCGATGAGGCATTGCTGCTGGAAACCCAGGCCTTTGTTCCGCTCGCTCGCTCCGACGAGGCTCGTGCGCTGGTCGGTCTGTTCCTTAACGACCGGGCGCTAAAAGCGAAAGCGAAAAAGCTGGCACAGGATAGCGCTCCCCCTCAGCAGGCGGCCGTACTGGGCGCAGGCATTATGGGTGGCGGTATCGCTTACCAGGCGGCCAGCAAAGGCGTACCGGTAATAATGAAAGATATTAATCCGGCCTCGCTGGAGCTCGGGATGAATGAGGCCGCGGGACTTCTGAACAAGCAGCTGACCCGCGGCAAAATCGACGCGATGCAAATGGCAGGCGTCATTGGCGCTATCCATCCGACCCTGAGCTATGACGGTTTTGATCGTGCCGATGTGGTCGTCGAAGCCGTGGTAGAAAATCCGCGCGTTAAAGCGGCGGTACTGGCAGAAACCGAGAAACATCTTCATCCGGATGCCGTGCTGGCTTCCAATACCTCGACCATACCTATCAGCCAGCTTGCTAACGCGCTGCAGCGCCCGGAAAACTTCTGCGGAATGCATTTTTTTAATCCGGTGCATCGTATGCCGCTGGTTGAGGTGATCCGGGGTGAAAAAACGTCCGATGCCACGCTGGCGAAAGTCGTCGCCTGGGCCGACAAAATGGGCAAAACCCCGATTGTGGTCAATGACTGTCCCGGTTTTTTCGTCAACCGCGTGCTGTTCCCCTATTTTGCCGGATTCAGCCTGCTGCTGCGCGACGGTGCGGACTATCGTCAGATAGATAAAGTCATGGAAAAAACTTTCGGCTGGCCGATGGGACCAGCCTGGCTGCTGGACGTGGTTGGTATCGACACGGCGCACCACGCGCAAAGCGTGATGGCTGACGGTTTCCCGAACCGCATGAAAAAGGATTACCGTGATGCCATCGACGTGCTGTTCGAGGCGAAACGGTTTGGACAAAAAAGTCAGGCAGGGTTTTACCGTTGGGAGAAAGACAGCAAAGGCAAACAGAAGAAAATTATCGATCCCGACGTCGAGAAACTGCTGCAAAGCGTCAGCCAGCCACAGCGCGTTTTCAGCGATGAGGAGATTGTGGCCCGGATGATGATTCCTATGATCAACGAGGTGGTCCTCTGCCTGGAAGAAAACATTATTGCTACGCCGGCCGAAGCGGATATGGCGCTGGTGTATGGGCTGGGCTTCCCACCGTTTCGCGGCGGCGTTTTCCGCTATCTGGATACGCAGGGCAGCGCCCGTTTTGCCAGTCAGGCAGGATTTTTTGCCGCGCTCGGCGCGCTTTATCAGCTGCCTGCCAGCCTGCAGGAAAAAGCGCAGCATAAAACGCAGTGGTATCCCCAGGTTCAACCGGCCGATGCCGTACTGAAAACGGCATAAGCAAAGAGAAATGGAAAAAGTCGTGATTGTTGATGCCATCCGCACGCCGATGGGCCGCTCTAAAGGCGGCGCTTTTCGCCACGTCCGCGCTGAAGATCTTTCGGCACATCTGATGCGCTCGCTGTTGAGTCGTAACCCGGCGCTGGCAGCAGCAAATTTGGATGATATTTACTGGGGCTGCGTGCAGCAGACCCTGGAGCAGGGATTTAACATTGCCCGTAATGCCGCGCTGCTGGCGGAGATCCCGCATCAGGTACCGGCCACCACCGTTAACCGCCTGTGCGGCTCCTCAATGCAGGCGATGCATGATGCGGCGCGCGCCATAATGGTTGGCGACGCCAGCGCTTGCCTGATAGGGGGTGTGGAGCATATGGGCCATGTGCCGATGAGCCACGGCGTCGATTTTCATCCCGGCCTGGGTAAAACCGTAGCGAAAGCCGCCGGAATGATGGGTCTGACCGCAGAAATGTTGGCGCGTATGCACCAGATCGACCGGGAAATGCAGGATGAATTTGCCGCCCGTTCGCACCAACGCGCCTGGGCTGCTACCCAGGCAGGCTATTTTAATGCAGAGATCGTCGCCACGAGCGGTCATGACAGCGACGGCGTGCTCAGACGTTATGAATTTGACGAAGTCATCCGCCCCGAGACAACGGTAGCGGGGCTGGCCGCGTTAAAGCCCGCTTTCGATCCGGTCAACGGCACGGTAACGGCGGGCAGCTCTTCGGCGCTTTCCGACGGTGCGGCAGCAATGTTGCTGATGAGCGAATCACGTGCCCGCGAGCTGGGACTGAAAGCGCGGGCGCGGATCCGATCAATGGCAGTCGTGGGCTGCGATCCGTCAATTATGGGGTTTGGCCCGGTGCCTGCTTCACAGCTGGCGCTGAAGAAAGCCGGACTGAGCGTCAGCGATATCGATTTGTTTGAGATGAATGAAGCTTTCGCGGCACAGGTACTACCGTGCATTAAAGCATTGGGGCTGATGGATGAGCTGGACAATAAAATCAACCTGAACGGCGGCGCGATTGCGCTGGGTCATCCTCTGGGCTGCTCCGGAGCCCGGATCAGTACGACTTTATTAAATCTGATGGAGCGACGCGATGCACAATTTGGCCTGGCCACCATGTGTATTGGCCTGGGACAGGGTATCGCTACCGTGCTGGAAAGGGTGTAATGCAGCCGCCCTGTACGGGCGGCTTTACCGGCAACGCGTTGCGGCTTAGATAAAGGCGAAGGCGTCGCCAAACATCTGTTCCGCTTTCGCCCCGCGTTCGGCGCAGAAGCGTTCGCGCGCGATTTTCGCCATTTCAAAACGGCCAGCAATATAGATTTCATGCCCGGCCAGGCTGCTGTGGTCGTTCATCACCGCCGTCAGCACGGTGCCGCTGCGCCCTTCCCAACCCGGTTCAGGCTGCTCCACCACAGGGATCACCTTCAGATTAGGGTGTTTTACCGCCAGCGCTTCCAGTTCATCCATATCATAGAGATGCTTGAGTTCACGACCGCCCCAGTAAATTTCGATATGGCGATCCGGTCGCTGGGCCAGCGCGGTCAGCAGGATGGAGCGAGCATAGGAAAAACCCGTGCCGCCTGCAATCAGGATCAGAGGAAGATCGCTTTCTTCACGTAGCCATGCATCGCCGTGCGGCAGATCCACGGTGATCTGACGCTGCTCCTGGATCCGCTCCATGACGGCCATTGCGTAGAGATTAAGTTCAGAAGCGCCAATATGCAGCTCAATAATCTCTTTTTCCATCGGCGTAGAAGCCAGCGAGAACGGACGCTTATCGCGCTCATCCATTACTACCATCAGATACTGACCGGCCCGAAAGCTGAAATCAGCTTCCGGCACCATACGGACTCGGTAAACGGTATCGGTTATCGCTTCTACCGAGATCACTTTACAGCTTAACGTTGTCATGCGTTCCCTCTGTCGGGTCGATTATTTGCCGGGCGCGTTTTTGCGCGTGGACGACTCACTGAAGATGCCTAACTCATCCCATATCGCATCAATACGCGCGGTGACGGCAGGATCCTTACGGATAGGACGCCCCCATTCACGCTGGGTTTCACCGGGCCACTTGTTGGTAGCATCCAGACCCATTTTCGAACCCAGCCCGGATACCGGCGAAGCGAAATCCAGATAGTCGATAGGCGTGTTCTCTACCAACACCGTATCCCTGGCCGGATCCATTCGGGTCGTAATGGCCCAGATAACGTCGTTCCAGTCGCGCGCGTTTACATCTTCGTCACATACGATAACAAACTTAGTGTACATAAACTGGCGTAAAAATGACCAAACGCCCATCATTACCCGCTTGGCATGTCCCGCGTACTGTTTTTTTATCGTAACGATCGCCAGACGGTAGGAGCAGCCTTCCGGCGGCAAATAGAAATCGACGATTTCCGGGAACTGCTTTTGCAGGATCGGCACAAAGACTTCGTTAAGCGCCACGCCCAATACGGCTGGCTCATCCGGCGGACGCCCGGTATAAGTAGAGTGATAAATGGCGTCGCGACGCTGCGTAATATGCGTTACGGTAAACACCGGGAAGTTATCGACTTCATTATAGTAGCCAGTATGATCGCCATACGGCCCTTCTGGTGCGACTTCACCCGCCTCTATATACCCTTCCAGCACGATTTCTGCGCTGGCCGGCACTTCCAAATCGTTGGAAACGCACTTCACGACTTCTGATTTCGTGCCGCGCAGCAGTCCCGCAAAGGCATATTCAGAAAGCGTATCGGGAACCGGCGTGACGGCACCCAGAATGGTGGCGGGATCGGCACCTAATGCGACGGAAACCGGGAAACGCTGGCCCGGGTGCTGCTGCGTCCATTCCTGGAAATCCAGCGCGCCGCCACGATGTGACAGCCAGCGCATGATCAATTTATTTTTACCAATAACCTGCTGGCGATAAATGCCCAGATTCTGCCGTTCTTTATGCGGCCCACGCGTGACCGTCAGGCCCCAGGTGATGAGCGGCGCGGCATCTTCCGGCCAGCATTTCATCACCGGTATGCGGCTCAGATCGACCTCATCGCCCTGCCAAATCTGCTGCTGACACGGCGCATCACGCAGGCGCTTAGTGGGCATATTCAGCACCTGCTTCCACTGCGGCATCTTGTCGAAAAAGTCGCGAAAACCGCGCGGCGGCTCCGGCTCTTTCAAAAAGGCAAGCAGGCGGCCAACGTCACGCAATGCCTTAACGTCTTCCTGCCCCATGCCCAGCGCCACGCGATCCGGCGTGCCGAAAAGGTTACACAGCACCGGCATACTATAGCCTTTGGGATTTTCAAACAGCAGCGCCGGTCCGCCGGCTCGCAGAGTGCGATCGGCAATTTCGGTCATTTCAAGATCGGGATCGATCTCTTGCTTAATGCGTTTTAATTCCCCGCGCTGCTCCAGCAGGGAAAGGAAGTCGCGTAGGTCGTGATATTTCATGACTTCTCATCAGTACGGTCAGTGAATCGGCCATTATAGGGAGGATTAAGCTCTTGTGCTTAGTTTTTCGCGGCGGCGATGCTGCCGCGCTCGTGCTGCAACGGCTAAAATTGTGTCTTCAGGCTCCCGGTTGGCCAGCCGATCCGTTTATAACTACAGTGAATAAGCTTTCTGCTTAACGCTGTCCGATAGCAGGCTACGATTTCAGAAGCCTTCTGGCCTGCATGTTGCTATAACTATCACGCTATTTTTGCTATTCTTAGCGACCCTGTAATTGCAAAGTGACGTTATGGAATCCTGGTATTTACTTTATTGCAAACGTGGCCAGCTTACCCGCGCTAAAGAACATCTTGAGCGCCAGGCGGTGCATTGTCTCAGCCCCATGATTGCCTTAGAGAAACTGGTGCGCGGCAAGCGTACCCAGGTAAATGAGCCGCTGTTCCCGAACTATCTTTTTGTCGAGTTCGACCCGGAAGCGATTCATACCACGACCATCAGCGCCACGCGTGGCGTTAGCCATTTCGTCCGCTTCGGTAACCTTCCTGCCACCGTGCCGCAGGATGTGATCGAAGCGCTGCAGACGCAGGCGATGATCACGCTGCCCGCGCCCACGCTGCCACAGCCTGGCGACAGAGTATTGATTACCGCTGGCGCTTTCGAAGGCCTGAAAGCTATCTTTACCGAACCGGACGGTGAAGCGCGTTCTATGCTGCTGCTTAACCTGCTGAATAAGCAGATTGTTCGCAGTCTGGATAACCGGCAGTTTCAGAAACTCTGACGCGCTGCGCTACGGCTTCACAAGACCGAAAAGCGCGCGCGCGTTACTGTCGCACTGCTGCCCTAGCGTTGCGGCATCCTCACCGCGCAGCAGCGCCACCTGCTCTACAATATGCGGCAGAAAACACGGCTCGTTGCGCCGCGATGCCGGACGAGGACGCATATCGCGCGGCAGCAGATAAGGCGCATCCGTTTCCAGCAGCAGCTTTTCCGCAGGAATAAGTGGCATCAGCTCCCGTAGCTCAAGCCCGCGACGTTCATCACACACCCAACCCGTAATACCCACAGAAAGCCCGACGGCCAGACAGGCCTCCAGTTCCGCTTTCGTGCCGGTAAAACAGTGAACGACCGCGCCGGGCAGTTTTGGTAACCAGGGCGTCAGGATGGCGAGAAAGCGCTCGTAAGCTTCGCGGCAGTGGAGAAAAACGGGCAGCTGCAGATCGGCGGCCAGTTCAAGCTGGGCATTGAAGGCATAAGCCTGCTGTTCCGGCCCGCAAATATTGCGGTTGAAATCCAGTCCACATTCACCAATTGCGGCGACTTCCGGGCTTTCCGCCAGCCTTCTCAGGGTGGATGCCGTCTCCGCCGACCATTCACTGGCGTGGTGTGGATGAACGCCAGCGGTAGACCAGCAGTAGCCGGGCCGGCGCTTCGCCAGGCTCTGTGCCTGCTGGCTCTCCAGCGCATTGGTGCCGGTAATCAGGATACCCGTGACGCCCGCATCTGCGGCGCGTTTTACCACCTTGTCACGATCTTTGGCGAACTGTGTGCTGGTCAGGTTGACCCCAATATCAAACATAGCGTGTTCCAAACAGTAACCGCCCTTACGGGCGGTTATTTTTTAATGTGGGCAAGCCTTCGCGGCTACTCCGGCTTCTGGTCGCTCTCTTCCCGACGTAATCCGGTATAGAAGCGGGAGAAGAACACGCCAACTTCAAACAGGCAGTACATCGGAATGGCCAACAGCGTCTGGGAAAGCACATCCGGTGGGGTCAGTAACATCCCCACGATAAAGGCGCCTACCAGAACATAAGGCCGCTTAGCCTTGAGTTCTTCTGGCGTAGTCACGCCGGTCCAGCACAGCAGCACGATCGCAATCGGCACTTCAAAGGAGATGCCAAAAGCCATAAACAACGCCATCACAAAATCGAGATAGTTGTTGATATCGGTAGCAATCTGTACGCCGTGCGGCGCGGTTTTGGCAAAGAAGCCAAAGGCCAACGGGAAGACAACAAAGTAGGCGAAAGCCATCCCTATGTAGAATAGGAATGAACTGGAAATCAGCAGCGGCACCACCAGTCGGCGTTCATGGCGATAAAGCGCAGGCGCGATAAAGGCCCAGATCTGATAAAGGATAACCGGCACCGCCAGAAAGACGGAAACGATCATGGTCAGCTTAATCGGCGCGAAAAAAGGCGAAGCCACGTCGGTTGCGATCATGCTGGCGCCTGCAGGCATCTGCTTGATCAGGGGCGCAGAAACCAGCTGGTAAATATCGTTGGAAAAGTAAGCCAGGCAAAGAAAAATCCCCACCACGGCGATAATACAGTTCAGCAGACGCTTACGCAGCTCAATCAGATGGCTGATAAGCGGTTGGGTATCTTCAACAGCCATGTTTAGCGTTCATCCGGTTGAGAAGGGGAAACAGGCGCACGGCTGGAAAGCGCAGGCGCTTCGTCTTTAACAGCGGCCTTTGCCTTTTCTGCTACGGTGGCAGAGGCGTAACCCTGCGCGGCAGCGGGCGTTCCGGCATTGTTTTCATAAGGCGCGCTGGCAGCGGCAGGAGCTTCGGCGGCCCGAATGCCCTCAGACTGAACGGCAACCGGCTCGCTTGCGGCGGGCGAAACAGCTCCGGTAGCCTGAACCTTAACGGGCTGAACGGCAGCCGGCTCGCTTGCAGCGGGCGAAACAGCCCCGGCAGCCTGAGCCTTAGCGGGCTGAACGACAGTCGGCTCGCTTGCGGCGGGCGAGACATGCACGACGGGTGCTTGCTGCTCCTGCTGCATTACAGGCTCTGCCGGTTCAGTAGCGGAATTCTCTGGTGCCTGCATCGGTGCACTGGCCTGATGATCGGCCGCGGCGGGCGTCACGCCCTCATGGGAATCCGCGGCGTTTTTCACCAGAGGGTTATGAATAGTATTCGCTTCGTCGTCTGCTTTTTCGTTCTCACCCAGATAGGTGCGCTTCATGGACTCTGCCGACTGCTTCAGCTCTTCCATCGAAGCCTTCAGTTCCGGCGAAAGGCTGTTTTTGCTGGCCTCTTCCACTTTTTTCAGGCTGTCCTGCAGCTCCTGCAGTTTCAGCTCCTGCGCCAGTTCGTTTTGCACATTTGCTGCCAGCGAGCGCAGCGCACGGATCCAGCCAACCACGGTTTTCACCGCTACGGGCAAACGCTGCGGGCCCAGCACAACCAGCCCAACAATAAAGACCAGAATCAGTTCACTAAAACCTATGTCGAACACGGCTTACACCTTGTCGTTCTTGACGTCTTCTTTTTTCGCTGCTGCGTGCTGTTTGTCGGCCAGAGTGGCCTTGAAATCAGCATCGTCGGCGTGTGTTTTGGGTTTTTCGTCATCGTCGCTCATGGCTTTTTTAAACCCTTTGATCGATGAGCCCAGATCGGAACCCAGCCCGCGTAATTTTTTGGTGCCGAAAAGCAGCACAACGATTACGACAATAATTAACAACTGCCAGATACTAATACCGCCCATGATTTTGCCTCGGATGTCAGTTAATGCGGGTTTCGCAGTATATAAGCGGGGCCGACCGCGCGCAAAGCACCGCCGGCCCCTTTACCTTTCATGACAGTCAGTCGGTCTTACGCCAGCCGACCAGCCAGCTTACCAGGCCCCCCGCCACCATGAAGGCCGATAACAGATCCCACTGCGGTCTGGTCAGTAAAATAGCCGTACCGCTTAGCAGTAGCGTGGCACCGATACCGAACAGATAGCGCGACTGATGATGCCGTACGCGATCGTTACGCAAATCGTAAGAAAGCCTGTCAACACTATGCTGAAGGTGCTTGTGTCGCTTCAGGCTCTCATAAACCAGTTCCGGTAGCTCCGGCAGTTTTTCCGCCCAAAACGGCGCCTTCTCTTTTAGCGCACGCACGATGGCCGGAATGCCGATCTGGTCTTTGATCCAGTCTTCCAGGAACGGCTTAGCGGTTTTCCACAGATCGAGCTGCGGATAAAGCTGTCGCCCAACCCCTTCAACATACAGCAGCGTTTTCTGTAACAGCACCAGCTGAGGCTGCACTTCCATATTGAAGCGGCGCGCCGTGTTAAACAGATTCAGCAGCACGTGACCGAAGGAGATTTCCGCCAGGGGCTTTTCAAAAATGGGTTCGCAAACGGTACGAATCGCGAACTCAAAATCTTCTACGTTGGTATCCGCCGGTACCCAGCCGGAGTCGACGTGCAGCTCGGCGACCTTGCGGTAATCCCGATTGAAGAAGGCAATGAAGTTCTCCGCCAGGTAGCGCTTATCCTCTTTATTCAGCGAGCCGACAATTCCACAGTCGATGCCAATATATTGCGGATCCTCAGGATGTTCATAGCTGACAAAAATATTGCCCGGATGCATGTCGGCATGGAAAAAACTGTCCCGAAACACCTGGGTAAAGAAGACCTGCACGCCGCGCTCGGCCAGCAGCTTCATATTGACGCCACGCTGTTCAAGCTGCACTACGTCGGAAATAGGAATGCCATAAATACGCTCCATAACCAGCATGGTTTCGCTACCGTAATCGGAGTAGATTTCCGGTACGTAGAGCATATTGCTGCCTTCAAAATTACGGCGCAGCTGAATAGCATTCGCTGCTTCGCGCAGCAGGTTCAGCTCATCTATCAGCGTTTTTTCGTAATCGGCGACCACTTCCTGCGGGCGCAGACGACGGCCGTCCGGCAGCAGACGAGGCACCCAGGCTGCCATGCGGTTGATCAGCTTCATGTCCGCTTTGATTACCGGCAGGATATCCGGGCGGATCACTTTGATGACCACTTCCTTGCCGTTTTCCTTCAGCGTGGCGGTATGCACCTGCGCGATGGAAGCGGAAGCGAGCGGCGTGATCACAAAGTCATCAAACAAGGTTTCCACCTTGCAGCCAAGCGACAGTTCAATCTGTTTTTTCGCCTGCACACCATCAAAAGGGGCCACTTTGTCCTGTAGCATCGCCAGCTGATCGGCAATATGCGGCGGAAAAAGGTCGCGTCGCGTGGACATCATCTGCCCAAACTTAATCCAGACCGGCCCAAGCTGCTCCATTGCCAGCCGGATGCGCTCGCCAAGCTGACGCTCTTTGTGCAAATTAGGCATCCAGAACAGGGTCCTACGCCACAGGCGTAGCGGCAGAGCCAGCCGGGTTTTTGGGATCAGTTCATCAAGCCCGTAGCTAAGAAAAATACGGATAATAAAATAGAGACGACGTAGTTCTCCGAGGGTCATTTGCCCTCCAGTTGTTTGAGGCGGGTTTCCAGCGCGGCCAGCTCGCGAGCGGCAGCATCGACTTCTTCAGCAAACCAGGCCAGCTCCAGGCCGCCCGGCGTCAGGCGCCACTCTTCCGTCAGTGCCTGACTAAGGTAGCTCTGCTTACGGTTAAGATCGCCGCGCACCAGCTGCAGCCCGCGACGGGCGGCCTGGCCGATCCCCTGGGCAGCAATGTCACCAATCCAGGGCGCGAGATATTCGGCCGGGTCAAGCTCGGCCAGATCGATCAAAGCGGAAAATTGCTGCACGACCTGGAGGTCGCCCTCAACTTCCAGCTCGCCGCTGCGGATCAGGCTGGTTAACTGCTGCCGATCGCGCAGTTTACGCAGCGTCGCCACGCGGGTTTTAACTTTACAGTCTGGCGTGTCACACCAGTCGCCCAGCACATCGACCTGTTGTTCGCTAAAAATAAAGATCAGCGGCTGTTTCAGTTCCGCCAGTTCAATAGCCAGGCTGCGGCCATTAAGGCGCTGACGTGCCGCTTTCAGGCCGCGATCGCGATATAAAATCTGATTGAGCGCTGTTTCCAGCCCTGCGGTTAACAGCGGCGTTAAGGTCATTCGCTATCCTGTTCAGAACTTGAATCCGCGGTGCAACGCAACGATGCCACCGGTAAGATTGTGGTAGGTAGTATTCTCGAAGCCGACATCGTCCATCATCTGCTTTAACGTATCCTGATCCGGATGCATACGGATAGATTCGGCCAGATAGCGGTAGCTTTCGGAATCCTTCGCCACCAGCTCGCCGATACGCGGCAGCACATGGAATGAGTAGGCGTCGTAGGCCTTGCTCAACGGCTCCAGCAGCGGCTTGGAAAACTCCAGCACCAGCAGGCGGCCGCCCGGCTTCAGGACGCGGAACATTGAAGCCAACGCCTTCTCTTTTTCAGTCACGTTACGCAGGCCGAAAGCAATGGTGATGCAGTCGAAATGATTATCCGGGAAAGGCAGCGCTTCGGCGTTGGCCTGGACGTAATTAACGTTGCCAATAATGCCGTTGTTACGCAGCTTCTCACGCCCCACTTTCAGCATGGAGCTGTTAATATCAGCCAGCACGACTTCGCCGGTTTCACCAACCAGACGCGAAAATTTAGCGGTCAGATCGCCGGTGCCACCAGCAAGATCGAGAACGCGCTGCCCACGACGCACGCCACTACAATCGATAGTAAAACGTTTCCAGACACGGTGGATGCCGAACGACATAAGATCGTTCATCAGGTCATATTTGGCCGCAACGGAATGGAAAACATCAGCCACCATTTCAGCTTTGTCGCTTTTCGCTACCGTACGAAAGCCGAAGTGCGTGGTATCCTTTGATTCATCTGCCATTTGTTTTGCCTGCTCTGCAATCAGTTATCTGCCAAGTGTATCAGAGTCCCACAGGCCAGGCACAGCCTTGCGGGTTATTCATTAACGCGTGCCGCGCCTGGCCCGGTTTGTGTCGCCAGATACGCGACCTCGTCCTCATTCTCTTCTTCGTGCTCTTCCTCATCGGCCTCATCCGGCATCGCCTGTTCTACCAGGCCTGGATTAATAGGCCGCTTGATGGCCACACCCAGCTGCCGAAAACCTTCCGTCTGCGCGATCAGGTTGCCCCGCCCTTCCGCCAGCTTTTTCATTGCCTGTCGGTAGCTGTCTCGGGCCTTATCGAGGTTTTGCCCCATTGCTGACATATCGTCGACAAACAGGCGCATTTTGTCATAGAGCTTAGCCGCTCTGTCAGCAATACGCTGGGCATGACGGCTTTGATGCTCATAGCGCCACAGATTATTGATGGTACGCAGCGCCACCAGCAGCGTGGTCGGGCTGACCAACATGATGTTCTGACCCAGCGCCTCGTTAATCAGTTCCGGCTGCCGGTCGATCGCGACCAGAAAAGCCGGTTCAACAGGAATAAACATCAGCACATAGTCCAGCGAGCGCAGACCCGGCAGCTGCTGATAATCTTTACGGCTCAGCAGGCGAATATGGCTGCGAATGGCGGCAACGTGCTCACCGATAGCGGTTTCACGCGTGGCCTCGTCTTCGCCATTAAAATAGCGTTCGTAAGCGACCAGCGTCATTTTGGCGTCGATAACCACATCTTTACCCTGCGGCAGGCGCACGATAACGTCCGGCTGCATACGGGCGTTGTGCTCCAGCTGAATATTGACCTGCGTTTCATATTCGTGCCCTTCCCGCAGGCCCGACGCTTCCAGCACGCGGCTGAGCACGACTTCACCCCAGTTTCCCTGCATCTTGTTGTCGCCCTTCAGGGCCTTGGTCAGGTTAATCGCTTCCTGCGCCATTTGGGCATTAAGCTGCTGCAGATGACGAATTTCATGGGAAAGCGTATGGCGCTCGCGTGCCTCCTGGCCGAAGCCTTCCTGCACCTGACGACGAAAGCCGTCCAGCTGTTCGCGCAGGGGCGAGAGTAACCCGTCCAGGCTCTGACGATTCTGCTCATCGACGCGGCGATTGCTGTGTTCGAAAATACGGTTGGCAAGGTGTTCAAACTGCGCGTTCAGCCGCTGCTCGCTGTTGACCAGCAGGCGCTGTTTCTCTTCTGCCGCCATTCTGCTCTCTTCGAGCCGAATAGTGACTTCACGCAGCTCTGCCTCTTGTGCGCTGTTAATTTCCAGCTGCGTACGTAGTTCGCGCGCCAGCTGCTCGGCCTCGCCTCGCCAGTGGTCAAGCTGGGTAAGCTTTTCCTGTGCGGCCGCGAGCGAGCCGTGAAGTTGACGCAGCTCCAGCTCCTGCTGTTTCTGCGCCTGCTGTTGCTGGTTCTGTTGTAGCGTCAGGCGATCGCGCTCCTGCTTCAGCTGCTCGGTAGCCTGCAGCAACAGCCTGCGCTCTGTTTCCTGATGCGCCGTGCGCTGCTGGTTTTGATACCAGGCAATAAGCCAGCCGACCAACGCGCCCGCCAGGCCTGAGCCTATGCCGTAACCGATTATTGCATCCACGCCCCTTCCCCCTCCGGACTGCTCTGGCAGAAAAGGTAAGGGCAGGCTGTAGCAATGTCGAGCTAAAAAGCGTGAGGTGATGGGACAGAGAAGGTTTTCAGCGGGATGTCAGAGACGGCTCGAAAAATTAACCGCCTCTGGTGCAACAAGATGTCATTAAGGGAGGCGCGCTCCCTCAGGGATGGACGACACAATTAGCCACACTTCTTCCGACCACTACAGCAGACGACGAGCCGCCTCAACCACGATGCGTACCGCATCGCTTTCCGTTTTTTTCATGGTTTCCGCATCAGGAATTTCCTGTTGGGTACGGTTTACAATCACGCCGGCTACCATCCCGGCACGCAGGCCCTGGCTGGCACACATGGTCAGCAACGTGGCGGATTCCATCTCGTAGTTCAGCACGCCCATTTGCTGCCACTCTTTCATCGAGTTTTGGAAACGGCTCACCACGCGACCAGAAAAGGTGTCGTAACGTTCCTGTCCCGGATAAAAGGTGTCGGAAGAGGCGGTAATACCGATGTGCGTGGTCGCGCCAAGCGCTTTTGCCGCTTCTACCAGCGCGGTAGTGCAGGTGAAATCGGCAACGGCCGGGAACTCCAGCGGCGCAAAGTGCAGGCTCGCCCCGTCCAGACGCACGGAACCTGTGGTCACAAGCACATCACCCACGTTAATCCCTGGCTGGATAGCGCCGGTAGTCCCCACGCGCAGGAAAGTGCGGATGCCCAGCTGAGCCAGCTCTTCTACCGCGATAGAAGTGGAAGGGCCACCAATTCCGGTTGAGCAGACGATAACGGCCTTGCCGTCGATATCGGCGCGCCACGTAGTGAATTCGCGGTGCGACGCCAGCTGAACCGGATTATCCATCAGCGCGGCAATCTTTTTAACGCGCTCGGGGTCGCCTGGCACAATGGCAAGAGTGGCGCCCTGAAGGTCGGCTTTGGTTAAACCCAGGTGAAAAACGTCTGATTGTGCCATGACTGTATCCTGTAATAAAAAAGCGATGAGGCGCTTACAGTAGCGCAATGCTGAAGGAATTTATGTGAGTGAATTCACCTTGGGTAATGAAAGTTACATTCGTAACGCTGCAAACCGTGATGGAAATCACACAAAAAGACTTTTCCGCACGAAACGCGCTGTCAGAAACCAACGACCCCGTCAAAGATGACAGGCTGACCTTTACCCGATCGAAACGTAATCCTGGCTATAGTTAGCTGATTGCGCTACTGCATGTATGGAGAGGACAATGAAAAGCGACGATAATCCGACTCAAACACTGAGCAATAAGGGATTCGCTCCTGCGGTATCACCTGCCGCATCGACCACCCTCATTACCGACAGCGCCGATATCGTTTGCGGCGAAACGTCAATTCCGACGCAGGGCGAGAACATGCCCGCTTTCCACGCCAGACCTCGCCATGCCGACGGCCCGCTGCCGGTCGTGCTGGTGGTGCAGGAAATTTTTGGCGTGCATGAACATATTCGCGATATTTGTAGACGCCTGGCGACAGAAGGCTATTTGGCCGTCGCCCCCGAGCTTTATTTCCGCGAGGGCGATCCTGACGATTACAATGATATCCCCACGCTGTTTAAAGAGCTGGTCAGCAAGGTTCCGGATAGTCAGGTACTGGCCGATCTGGATCACGTAGCTAACTGGGCGTCGCGACATGGCGGCGACATGCGCAATATGGCGATTACCGGCTTTTGCTGGGGCGGCCGCATAACCTGGCTTTACGCTGCGCATAATCCTCAGCTGAAAGCGGGTGTCGCCTGGTACGGCAAGCTGGTAGGGGATAAAACGTTGCAGCAGCAAAAGCATCCTGTGGACGTTGCGGTTGATATTAACGCACCGGTACTGGGGCTTTACGGCGCGCTCGACGAGAGCATTCCGCAGGAGAGCGTGGAAACCATGCGTCAGGCACTGCGGGCGGCCAACGCTAACTCGGAAATCGTGGTTTATCCCGAGGCCGGTCACGCTTTTAACGCCGATTATCGTCCCAGCTACCATGAAGAATCGGCCAAAGATGGCTGGCAGCGTATGCTGACCTGGTTCAAACAGCACGGCGTCAGCTAACGCAGAAGGCATCGCCTGCGGCCCGCCCTGACCGGCGGGCTTTTTTATGCCGCTTCTGCTTAGGGTGCCTCATCGTCTGCGATAAATGATGCCCCAGGAAACAAAGCATTCTCCATTTGGAAAGGCCAAATACCGCCGGGTAGCAAAAAAGGGACGCACGAGCGCCCCAGCACCCCTACAGAAATCAGACGGTGGCCTTGCGCAAATGACGGGCGGCTTCCACCATGTTAGCCAGCGCCTGTCGGGTTTCTGGCCAGCCGCGCGTTTTCAGACCACAGTCCGGGTTCACCCACAGGCGCTCTACCGGCACACGCTTCGCCGCTTTCAGCAACAGCGCCTCTATCCACTCCACGCTCGGCACGTTCGGTGAGTGAATATCGTAAACGCCCGGGCCGATTTCGTTCGGGTAATCAAATTCCTCAAACGATTCCAGCAGTTCCATATCAGAACGTGAGGTTTCAATAGTGATCACGTCCGCATCCAGCGCGGCAATGGACGCCATGATGTCGTTAAATTCGCAATAGCACATATGAGTGTGGATTTGGGTCGCGTCCTGCGCCACGGCGGCAGTCAGGCGAAACGCTTCCACGGCCCATTCCAGCCAGGCAGCCCAGCCTGACTGGCGCAGCGGCAGCCCTTCACGTAGCGCCGGTTCATCGATCTGAATAATGCCGATACCGGCTTTTTGCAGATCGTCCACTTCGTCCCGCAGAGCCAGCGCGATCTGCTTAGCGAGGGTTTCACGCGGCACGTCCTCACGAGGGAACGACCAGCAAAGGATTGTGACCGGGCCGGTCAACATGCCTTTTACCGGCTTGTCGGTCAGCGACTGCGCATATTTTGCCCATTCGACGGTAATGGCTTTTGGACGGCTTACGTCGCCAACAATGATCGGCGGCTTTACGCAGCGGGAGCCATAGCTCTGTACCCAGCCATTTTGCGTAAAGGCAAAACCGTCCAGGTTTTCACCAAAGTATTCCACCATGTCGTTGCGCTCGGCTTCCCCGTGGACCAGCACGTCCAGCCCCAGCCGCTCCTGTTCCGCAATCGCCTGTTTAATATGTTCAGCGATGCCGGTACGGTAGTTTCTTCTGTCCACCCGCCCCTGCCGGAAATCCAGACGCAGGCTGCGGATTTCGGCAGTCTGCGGGAAAGAACCAATCGTGGTGGTTGGCCAGATGGGCAGTCGGAAGCGCTGGCGCTGGGCTTGCGCACGCGCTATATAGGGGCTTTCACGCTCGCTGTCCTGAGCAGTAATAGCGGCGAGACGTTTGCTCACGGCATCGCTATGTACGCGAGCAGAGTTACGACGAGCGCGTATTGGCGCACTCCAGGCTTCCAGCAACTGCGCATTGTTCTGGTTTAACGCGGCACTCAGCAAAGCCAGTTCATGGCATTTCTGCAGCGCGAAAGCGAACCAGCTTTTCGTCTCCTCGTCCAGACGGGTTTCGGTGCTTAAATCAATGGGACTGTGCAGCAATGAGCAGGAAGTGCCGATCCATAACCGCTGACGTTTGCTGACCAGCGTCTGTAGACGCGAAAACCAGCTGCTGAGATCGGCGCGCCAGACATTGCGGCCGTTGATCACACCAACGGAAAGCAGCCAGTCGGCCGGTACTTTGGCATTAAGCACCGCGATATCATCTTTTCCGTGCACCAGATCGACATGCAGTCCCTGCACCGGCAGCTTAACGATTGTGTCCAGACTGGTGCTAACGCTTTCAAAATAGGTTGTCAGCAACAGTTTGGTTTGCCCTTCCAGCGCCTCGTAGGCCGGTTTAAAAGCGTTCAGCCAGGCCTGCGGCAGCTCCAATACCAGCGCTGGCTCATCAATCTGTACCCATTCGATATCGCGCTTCGCCAGTTCGCTCAAAACCTGCTGATACACCGGCAGAATATCTTTTAACAGGCTAAGGCGGTCGAACGGCTCGCCTTTGACTTTGCCCAGCCATAAATAAGTGACCGGCCCAAGCAGCACTGGCTTCACTTTATGGCCCAGCGCCTGTGCTTCATCCACTTCGTCCAGGATTTGCGTCCAGTTAAGCGTAAACTGCTGGCCTTTGGTGAACTCCGGTACCATATAGTGATAATTAGTATTAAACCATTTGGTCATTTCGGCCGCAGCCGCAGGCTCGCCGGTTGGCGCACGGCCACGTCCCAGACGGAATAACGTATCCAGATCGACAGAGCCATCTTTATTTTGATGGCGGGCGGGCACGTTGCCCAGCAGCAGACTGGTGGTCAGCACATGATCGTACCAGGCAAAATCGCCAACGGGCACCAGGTCTACTCCGGCCTGTTTCTGTTGCTCCCAGTGGCGCGCGCGCAGCTCGCGACCTGTGGCCAACAGGGCTTCCTGGGGTATCTTGCCTGCCCAATAGCTTTCCTGCGCCTTTTTCAGTTCCCGGTGCAACCCAACACGGGGGAAGCCGAGCGTATGGTTTAAAATAGTCATCAATGCGTTCCTCAGTTACCGCCCGCCGTTGTGGCAATCGGGGTTTTAGACGTCCAGATGTTTACACATCTATAATCCGCAGGTACTGTATTGACCACAAGCGCAAATTGTTCACTGTCGATGTGAAGGACTCTCATGATCGAACTCAAACACCTGCGAACGCTGCAAGCGCTGCGCAACAGCGGTTCGCTGGCCGCCGCCGCCGCTCAGCTTCATCAGACGCAGTCGGCCCTGTCCCATCAGTTCAGCGATTTAGAGCAGCGCCTGGGGTTCCGCCTGTTTGTGCGTAAAAGCCAGCCGCTGCGCTTTACGCCGCAGGGTGAAATTTTGCTGCAGCTTGCCGAGCAGGTACTACCGCAGATCCAGCATGCGTTACAGGCGTGCCACGAACCGCATCAGGCCACGCTACGTATCGCTATTGAGTGCCACAGCTGTATTCAATGGCTGACGCCAGCGCTGAATAATTTTCGCCAGAGCTGGCCACAAGTGGTTATGGACTTTAAGTCCGGGGTAACTTTCGATCCTCAGCCCGCGCTTCAACAGGGTGAACTGGATGTGGTGTTGACGTCCGATATTTTGCCGCGCAGCGGGCTGTTCTATTCGCCGATGTTTGATTTTGAGGTGCGGCTGGTGCTGGCGCCCGATCATCCGCTGGCACAGGTTGACCATATTTCTCCTGCCGATCTGGCCAGCGAAGTGCTGATGATTTATCCGGTGCAGCGCCAGCGCCTGGATATCTGGCGCCATTTTTTGCAGCCTGCAGGCGTCAGCCCGGCGTTAAAAAACGTGGACAATACGCTGTTATTGATTCAGATGGTGTCGGCAGGTATGGGTATTGCCGCCCTGCCACACTGGGTGGTGGAGAGCTTCGAGCACCAGGGGCTGGTTGTCACCAAAACGCTGGGACAGGGCTTATGGAGCCGTTTATACGCCGCCGTGCGCGATGGCGAACAGCGTCAGGCGGTAGTGGAAGCCTTTATCCGTTCTGCCCGACAGCACGCCTGCGAGCACCTGCCGCTGGTCAGAGATGCGTCCGCACCCGGCACGCCGCTACCGATTTCCCTGAGCCACTCCTGAGCGCCCCGTCCCGACTGGCGCTTACTTTTGCGCGGCGTTGCAGCCGCACTCGTGTCATACACGGGCTGCACGCCTTTTTGCTAACGGTATTCCTTTATCCAGCGCCATTTGTCTCTATAATGCGGCCAACGATCCTGAACCCATGAGATTTTTATGACCAATAATGACGTTTTGCGCAGTGTGCGCTACATGCTGAGCCTGAGCGATGCTCAGATGGTGGGCATCCTGGCGCTGGCGGAAAGTGAAGTCAGCG